>OHJS01000814.1_pt1 | contig 18473 bp, 16 predicted proteins | sample 1568661 | NCBI WGS metagenome assembly OHJS01 (sample SAMEA3879603, study PRJEB24766) | human gut metagenome | biome: human-associated habitat; feature: feces | place: USA | collected 1985/1987 | reverse complement strand
GAACGTGCTGGCCGTGCGGCGGAAGGTGGATTCCATCCGGGTGAAGAAGTGAGAAAGAGACACATTTATTATTATAAATAGAATTGACACATGAAAAAACTAAAGAATGTATGGCTTTATCTAAGCTTTTTGTTGTTTGTGGCCGGAATGGCAAGTTGTAGCACCGAAGACCCTACGGGTGTGGAGGTATCGCGTGAGGATATCATCGGCACATGGAAGGTGACGGCGAATGACTGGAAGGATTCGGAAGGGGACTCCGGACGGAATGACCATGTGGGTCTCATGCTGACGCTGGGCAGTGACGGCACGGCGGCTTTCCAAGGCTACCAGTACCGGTGGACGCTGGCCGGCGGCGGAGTGCTGACGTTGTCGGGAAATGCCGGCCTGACGGTGAAGGTGACCATCCTTTCGCTCGTGGACGGGGAATTGAAAGCGACGTATTTCAGCGGCTCGTCGTCGGAAGCGTATGAAGTGGAAGGGAATTACACTTTCCGCCGGGGGTGATTTCTTTTGTTCTTCTGTCCAAACCCCGCTCCATGTGACCGCACACACGCAGATTCCATGTGAATAAGTGTTTAATGTACAGTATCTGTGTGAACGAGTGTAAAACGCTCTGTCCGATATCCCTTGATTTATGTCTATTATTGGGGGAATCAGTATAAAATATGTTACATGGAGTTACACCTATGTGAGTTTATTCTGTAAATTTGCGTTACATAAATGGTCAAACTTTTGACAAACACCCGGGACGTTTGGAAGAAGAGAGACCAAGAAGATTCATTTTTAATTAAAATAATAGCTTATGTCAAAAATCGTTGGACACATTTCGCAGGTAATCGGTCCGGTGGTCGATGTGTACTTCAAGTTCGAAGAAGGACAAGACGTGGAACACGCCTTGCCGAAAATCCACGATGCCATGACGATCGCCCGTAGCGACGGTCGTACGCTGGTGATTGAAGTACAGCAGCACATCGGTGAAGACACGGTACGTTGCGTGGCCATGGACAGCACGGACGGATTGAAGCGCGGAATGGAAGTCGTTCCTACGGGTCATCCGATTACGATGCCTATCGGTAACCAAATCAAGGGCCGTGTGATGAACGTGGTGGGTGACACCATTGACGGAATGAAGAGTCTGGACAAGAAGGACGGATTCCCCATTCACCGTGAACCTCCGAAATTCGAAGACCTGGCTACCACCCAGGAAGTATTGTTTACCGGTATCAAGGTGATTGATTTGCTGGAACCTTATCTGAAAGGTGGTAAAATCGGTCTGTTTGGTGGGGCGGGCGTTGGAAAAACCGTGCTCATCAAAGAGTTAATCAACAACATTGCCAAGAAACACAATGGTTTCTCCGTGTTTGCAGGGGTGGGTGAGCGTACCCGTGAAGGTAACGACCTGCTGAGAGAAATGATTGAATCTGGCGTAATCCGCTACGGTGACGACTTCCTTAAGAGTATGGAAGAAGGCAACTGGGACCTTTCGAAGGTGGATTACAACGAAGTGGAAAAATCGCAGGTGGCCATGGTGTTCGGTCAGATGAACGAACCTCCCGGTGCCCGTCAGTCAGTGGCACTTTCCGGTCTGACGCTGGCAGAGTCTTTCCGTGACCGTCAGACAGGCGAAAACGGTCCGCGCGATATCCTGTTCTTTATCGACAACATCTTCCGTTTCACGCAGGCCGGTTCCGAGGTTTCCGCCTTGCTGGGACGTATGCCGTCTGCAGTAGGTTACCAGCCGACACTGGCTACGGAAATGGGTCAGATGCAGGAACGAATCACTTCTACGAAGAATGGGTCTATCACCTCCGTACAAGCGGTGTATGTGCCTGCCGATGACTTGACCGACCCTGCTCCGGCCACAACCTTTACGCACCTTGACGCCACTACGGTGTTGAGCCGTAAGATTACCGAGCTGGGTATCTATCCGGCTGTGGACCCGCTGGACTCTACGTCGCGTATCCTCGACCCGCTGATTGTGGGCAAGGAACACTACGAGACCGCTCAGCGCGTGAAACAGATTCTGCAGCGTAACAAGGAACTTCAGGATATCATCTCCATCCTGGGTATGGATGAACTTTCGGACGAAGACCGCCTGACAGTGAACCGTGCCCGCCGTGTACAGCGATTCCTGTCGCAGCCGTTTGCCGTGGCTGAACAGTTCACCGGTGTGCCGGGCGTGATGGTTTCCATCGAAGACACCATCAAGGGCTTCAAGATGATTCTGGACGGCGAGGTGGACTATCTGCCGGAACAGGCCTTCCTGAACGTGGGTACCATTGAGGATGCCATCGAGAAGGGTAAGAAGTTGCTGGAAGCTGCAAAGAGTTAATAATTAAAAGTTAAAAGTTAAAGGCTAAAGGCCGAAAAGGCCGGCGGCTGATAACGAATAGTAGAATTATGAAAGAACTTCATCTGGTTATCGTTTCACCCGAACGCCTGGTTTACGAAGGAAAAGTAAGCCTGGTGACCTTTCCGGGAGGCGGTGGAAAGTTTCAGGTCATGGCCGACCATGCCCCGCTGATTTCCACGCTCGCGGCAGGGGAAGTGAAATACGTGGCCGGAAAGGAAACGCACTCGCTGCAAATCAAAGGCGGGTTCGTGGAAGTCAAAAACAATCAGATTTCAGTCTGTGCCGAACTCTGAGAAGAGTGGGGCGGGCGTTGAACCGAATATGTTTTTGGCGGCTTTCCGAATGAAAAACCGCACGATACTATGTTTTTGTTGACCGTAAAGAGAAAATTTGTGAAAGAACTGACCGTGATAGGAATCATACTGACAGTGCTTGTCGCTGCGGTGTACCATTTGTTCATTCCCGACAGGTATTTCCTGTGGTTTCCTGCCATTCCGGTGTTCTTTTATCTTTTCGGTCTGTTTTACATAGAAATGTTCGCGTTCAATTACCGCCAGGGCATGCAGAAGATTGCAATGACTTACCTGGTGTGCAAGGCGCTGAAATTCATCCTGAGCGCACTGGTGCTGATATTCTACGGATTTGTGATTGAACATGAAGTGGTGGCCTTCATGGTGACCTTCATCTTCTTTTACTTTGCGTTTCTGATATTCGAAACCCGTTTTTTCCTTCTTTTTGAAGCGAAACTGAAATTAAGACAAAAAACAAATGATGAAAAAAATACGGTACATAGTGATTACGCTGTTACTGCTGATGGTGGTTCCGGCCGCTACGGTGAAGGCGCAGGCCGCTGAGGGCGACGTGGACGTGAATGAACTGGTGTTCGGACACATCGGCGATGCCTACGAGTGGCACATCGCGACCTTCGGCGATACGGAGGTGCGCATCCCGCTGCCCGTCATCGTGAAAAGCAGTACAGGCTGGCACGTGTTCTCGTCTGCCCGGCTGGAGGAAGGCCCTTACGAGGGGCTCTACGTGGCCAAGGGCGGCAGCTACGACGGCAAAATCGTGGAACGGAACGCGGCCGGCGAGGAGGTGCGCCCGCTGGACATCTCCATTACGAAAAATGTGCTGGGCTTGTTTATCAACAGTGCGGTGCTGCTGGTGATTATGCTGAGCTGCGTGCGCTGGTACAAGAAACATCCGCTGGAAGACGGGGCGCCCAAAGGGGGTGTCGGCATGATTGAAGCCACGGTGATGTCGATTTACAACGACGTGATAAAGGGCTGTGTGGGCGAGAACTACCGCCGCTACGCACCTTATCTGCTCACCGCTTTCTTCTTCGTGCTGGCCAACAACCTGATGGGGCTGATTCCGATTTTCCCCGGTGGAGCCAACGTGACGGGTAACATCGCCATTACGATGGTGCTGGCCTTGTGTACGTTCGTGCTGACCAACGTGTACGGTACGAAGGCTTACTGGAAGGAAATCTTCTGGCCCGATGTGCCCACGTGGCTGAAGGCGCCGGTACCTATGATGCCGTTGATTGAATTCTTCGGTATCTTTACCAAGCCGTTCGCACTGATGATCCGTTTGTTTGCCAACATCATGGCGGGACATGCGGCAGTGCTGAGTCTGATTGCCATTATCTTCATCACGGTGAAATCGGGACCGGTAATCAACGGTTCGATGACGGTGGTGGCTGTGGCATTCGGCATCTTCATGGATGCGCTGGAACTTCTGGTGGCATTCATCCAGGCATACGTGTTCACAATGCTGTCGGCTGTGTTTATCGGCTTGTCGCAGGTGAAAGAGCATGCCAAGAAATAATCGATTCAAAGAAAATTAAAGTATAACCTTTTAAAACAAGAAAATTATGTTATTGTCAGTTTTATTGCAGGCAGCTGCAGGTGTAGGTATTAGTAAATTGGGCGCCGCTATCGGTGCAGGTATTGCAGTTTTGGGTGCCGGTATCGGTATCGGTAAGATTGGTGGCTCGGCAATGGAGGCAATGGCCCGTCAGCCGGAAGCTTCAGGCGACTTGCGTATGAACATGATCATCGCTGCCGCCCTGGTAGAAGGTGTGGCCCTGATCGCTATCGTGGTTTGTTTGTTGACATTGTTCTTGTAATAAATAAAACAGTAAATTATGGGATTATTAACTCCGGACCCGGGGCTGCTGTTCTGGATGATTATCACCTTCGGAGTCGTGTTCTTCATTTTGGCGAAATACGGCTTTCCGGTAATCATCAAGACGGTGGAGGACCGGAAAGCATACATTGACAACTCGCTCAAGGCAGCTCGCGAAGCCAACGAACAGCTGGCGAACGTGAAGGTGGAAGGAGAGAAAATCCTGACACAGGCTCACGAGGAGCAGAGCCGCATATTGAGTGAGGCAGCGGCTACACGCGACCGTATCATCAAGGACGCTCAGGACAAGGCCTTCGCCGAAGGCAACCGCCTGATGGAGGAGATGAAGAAGCAGATTGAAACGGAAAAGGAAAGTGCCATCCGTGACATCCGCCGCCAGGTAGCTGTGCTGTCGGTGGGCATTGCGGAAAAAATCATGCGCAGCAAACTGGCCGACGAGAAGGAACAGGCCGCGCTGATTGACCGTCTGCTGGATGAAATGATTGAATCTTCTAAAAAATAAATGAGTTATGAATACAGGAGTCGTTTCGAGGCGTTTCGCGAAGGCGCTGCTGGCGTATGCGAAGGAAGAGGGACAGGAAGACAAGGTGTATGAGGAGGTGAGAACACTGGCCGCACACTTTGTGGAGGTGCCCGGCCTGCGCCACGCCATTGAGAATCCTGTGCTGGAGAAAAGCAAGAAAGTGGAGCTGCTCTGCGAGGCGTCGGGTGGAAAGACGGTGAGCAAGGTGCTGGCTCGCTTCTTCAATCTGGTGCTGGAGGAGAGACGGGAAAAGTTCTTGCAGTTCATGACGTGGTCGTACATCGACCTTTATCAGGAGGACAAAAACATTCTCATCGGTAAGCTGACGACCGCTGCAAGCTCGCCCAAACTGGTGGAACACTTGCAGAAACTGGCTGCGGAACGTACGCACGGAAAGGTGATTCTCGAAGAAAAGGTGGACAAGAACCTGATTGGAGGGTATGTCATCGAACTGGCGGGCTACCGGCTGGATGCCAGTGTGGCCAACCAGCTGAAGCGCGTGAAACAGCAGTTTATCGCGAAGAACAGAAGAATAGTGTAAACAATGAATAATGAAAAATGAATAATGAAAAACGGTTTCAATTGTTCGCTATTCATTTTTAATTGTTCATTATTAATTATTAATTAAAAAGAACTATGCCAGAAAATACAATAAAACCCAGCGAAGTTTCAGAGGTGTTGCTCCAACAGTTGAAGGGGATTGACAACTCGCTGAAATTCGACGAAGTAGGTACCGTACTTCAGGTGAGCGATGGTGTGGCACGTATTTACGGTCTGCGTAATGCGGAAGCCAACGAGTTGCTGCAGTTTGAAAACGGTATCATGGGAACGGTGATGAATCTGGAGGAGGACAACGTGGGAGCCGTGCTCCTGGGTCCGACCGACCAGATCAAGGAGGGGATGATTGTAAAGCGTACCAAGCATATCGCTTCCATCAACGTGGGCGAATCCATGCTGGGACGTGTCATCGACCCTCTGGGCGTGCCTTTGGACGGACGCGGTGAGATTGGCGGCGAGCTCTGCGAAATGCCGCTGGAGCGCAAGGCGCCGGGAGTTATCTTCCGTCAGCCGGTAACCGAACCGTTGCAGACGGGTCTGAAGGCTATCGACGCGATGATTCCTATCGGCCGCGGACAGCGTGAGCTGATTATCGGCGACCGTCAGACGGGTAAGACCGCCATCGCCATCGATACCATCATCAACCAACGTGCGAACTTTGAAGCCGGAAATCCGGTGTACTGTATCTATGTGGCCATCGGTCAGAAAGGTTCTACCGTGGCCAGCATCGTGAACGCCCTGCGTGAAAAGGGTGCCATGGACTATACCATCGTGGTGGCTGCCACGGCTTCCGACCCGGCTGCCATGCAGTATTTCGCTCCGTTTGCGGGTGCCGCCATCGGTGAGTACTTCCGTGATACCGGCCGTCATGCCCTCGTGGTCTACGATGACCTGTCGAAACAGGCCGTGGCTTACCGTGAGGTGTCTTTGATTCTGCGTCGTCCGTCCGGACGTGAGGCTTATCCGGGTGATATCTTCTACCTGCACTCTCGTCTGTTGGAACGTGCGGCCAAGATTATCAGCCAGCAGGAAGTGGCCGAGCAGATGAACGACCTGCCTGCCAGCCTGAAAGGCAAGGTGAAGGCCGGCGGTTCACTGACTGCCCTCCCGATTATCGAGACGCAGGCCGGCGACGTGTCTGCCTACATCCCGACCAACGTGATTTCCATTACCGACGGTCAGATCTTCCTGGAAACTGTATCCCGTGTAGGTGGTAGCGCACAGATCAAGAGTATGAAGAAAGTGGCCGGTACGCTGAAAATCGACCAGGCTCAGTATCGTGAACTGGAAGCCTTCTCCAAGTTCAGCAGCGACATGGACCCTGTAACGGCCATGGCCATCGACCGCGGACGTAAGAACAACCAGCTGCTGATTCAGCCGCAGTACTCACCGATGCCGGTGGGCGAACAGGTGGCTATCCTGTACTGTGGTACGCACAGCCTGATGCGCGACATCCCTATTGCCAAGGTACGTGCGTTCCAGGATGCCTTCCTCACCACCCTGCGTGCGAACCACCAGGCCGACGTGCTTGACGTGCTGGCAGCCGGAAAGATCAACGACGACGTCACAGCCATTATCGAAAAAGTAGCGGCAGAAACTGCCAGACAATTTAAAGCATAATCCTCATGGCATCACTGAAAGAAGTTAAAGGAAGAATCAACTCAATCAACGGCACGCTGAAGATTACTTCGGCGATGAAGATGGTGGCCTCGTCGAAACTGCACAAGGCGCAGGAGGCCATTGAAAACATGCTTCCTTACGAGCGCCGGCTGCACCGCATGCTCGAACATTTCCTGAGTGCGGGGCTGACCGTGGAGTCGCCTTTTGCAGTGAAGCGTGAGGTGAAGAAAGTGGCCGTTGTCGTATTTGCATCCAACAGCAGCTTGTGCGGCGGATTCAACGTGAACGTAATCCGTCACCTGCACGAGGTGGTGGAGGAATATGCCCGGAAGGTGGGCCGCGAGAACATCGTGATTTACCCGGTGGGCCGCAAGGTGGCCGACGCGGTGAAGAAGATGGATGGCGTGGTATCGGCCGGGGATTACCAGCACATGAGCGGGAAACCGAACTACAAGGAGGCTGCCGACCTGGCCGCCGACCTGATGCAGCGGTTTGCCGCCGGTGAAATCCAGCAGGTGGAGCTGCTGTACAACCACTTCAAGTCGACCTCTTCGCAGGTGCTGACCCGCGAGACGTATCTCCCGCTGGAACTGAATGCAGCGAAGGTGGACGATATGGAAGGGGCTGCCGACGAAATGCAGGCCGACTACATCATCGAACCCTCGCCGGAACAGGTGATGCAGGAACTCCTGCCGAAGGTGCTCCGCCTGAAGATTTACACCGTGCTGCTCGACTCTACGGCTTCGGAACATGCTGCCCGTACGATGGCCATGCAGATTGCCACGGATAATGCAAATGACTTGATACAGGAACTGACCTTGATTTACAACAAGAGCCGCCAGCAGGCCATCACGAATGAACTGCTGGATATCGTGGGCGGGACAATGGCCTGACCCCCGGTGCGGCGCTCTTGCACTGCATAAAAAAACGTATCGCTGCCTTTCGGCAGGATACGTTTTTTTTTGAACGAATAAACTAAAAAATTAATTATCTTAAAAAGAAAACATGAAATCGCTTGGTGATTTATTTATATAACAATCTGGTTGTCACTTTGTTCATATCTTGTCGTGTTTTTTTTCTTTTCATCTCTTTTTAATAATTATAGAAGCTCACCCAGCTGCCGTCGAGCTGACATTCCAGGCGTCCGTCGCCGAGGCGGATGTTATCCATATAGGAGAAATCGCCCCCGCCGTAGTTGAGCCGGATGCTGGTGTAGAACGCGTCGTACCAGTCCCACACGAAGGTGTAGCGGTATTCGTCCCACCGTCCGTAGGCATCCTGTATGCGGAGGTAGTCTTCGCCCGTGCCGTCGGGATAGAAGCGCAGCACTTGGAAGCGGTGGTATCCGTAGTCGTCGTACCAGTCGTCCTGCCAGTCGGAGCTGCAGAGGTAGGCCGTGCGTTCGCGGTATTCAAGAGAGTGGTTTCCCAGCTCCAGTTCCACGTCGCAAGACGGGAAGGCGAGTGTCAGCGTGAGCAGCATCGCTATATACATGAATTTTCGTGCCTTTGTTTTCATAACTCTTGGTATTTTTGGTTTTCCTTATGTGACAAAGGTATCCGAAAAAAAGCATACAAACGAATGATTTTTCCTATTCGTGGAGGGGAATTTCCCTATGGCAGGTAGGGATTGGCGCAAAAAAGCGGCCTTTGGGTAAGCATCCGGTAAAGTATAGATTTTATAAAACAGCAAACTCTTCCTGTCAACCTTATACTTGTTGATAAGAAGAGTTTGCTGTTTATGGTATTTCATTACGCCTCAATGGATTTTCATCGGATTTCTTCAACTTCCAGAGAGGCTGTTTCAAGAGGAATCTTTTCAAGGTCAGATTTCGTCCGGCCAAGGACAGGGCTTGCCCGTCTTTTTGAACGACGGACGCTGGGCACCCGAGCTGCGGAGGAACTCCCCGAGGTTGGCCGAGAGGGCTTTCACTACCTCCGGATACTGCTGGGCCAGGTTGTGCTGTTCGCTGATGTCGGCCGGGATGTCATAGAGTTCCTTCTTTCCCGTTTCGTAGAAGTAAATCAGTTTCCATTTTCCCTGACGCACGGTACAGGTGGCGCCGATGCCCGGGCCTCGTTCGCCCCACAGGTTCGGACAGTTCCAGTAAAGGCTTCTGCCTTCCGAGGGGTCGCCGGTCTGCTTGAGCAGGGGCACGAAGCTCACGCCGTCCACGGTCTGCGGCACTTTCCAGTCGGTGATGCCGGCCATCTCGAGGATGGTGGGATAGTAGTCCTCGATGATGACGTATTTGTCGCAGCGGGTATCGGGTTTCGTCACGCCCGGCCAGCTCACAATCATCGGTTCGCGGATACCGCCCTCGTAGGCCGAGCCTTTTCCGCAGGTGAGGGGTGCATTCTGCGTGTAGAGCGGTTCGTCTCTCCATTCCTTGCCGGTGGCATATCCGCCGTTGTCGCCGCAGAACAGGATGATGGTGTTGTCCGCCTCGCCGTTCTTCTCCAGCCAGTCCATGATGTCGCCCAGGCTCTTGTCCATTCCTTCGATGAGGGATGCATAAGCCGCCTCCTTGTCCGACATGCCTTTCTGCTTGTACTTGTCGAAGAAACGCACGTCCTTGTCAATCGGGATGTGGATGGCATAGTGCGACATGTAGAGGTAGAACGGCTGGTTGTAGGCCTTGGCCTTGTCGAGGGCCTTCAGGGCTTCCTGCGTCAGAGCCTCGGTAATGAACGTGCCCGTCTTCCAGTAGTGCTCCAGTCCCGGTACCGACATGAGCGAGGTGGGGTTTCCCTTGTCGTCGTGTCCGTAGCTCAGTTCGCTCAGGTACGTGGCCAGTCCCCCCGCCGCATGTCCGGCGATGTTCGTCTCGAAGCCGAAGTGGCAGGGATTCTCTCCCGGGGTGTCGATGGCCCCCCAGTGTGCCTTTCCGCAGTGGATGGTGTGGTAGCCGCTGTCTTTGAGGAACTGTACGAACGACTTGGCCACGAAGGTGTGGTTCGTGCCCTCCACCTGTGCGATGCCGTTGTAGTTCCAGTCGGGCAGTTGCAGCACGTCGCTCTTGGCGTCAGTGGTCTTGTCCTTCTGCAAGGTCCAGTTGGTCACCCGGTGACGGGCGGCGTTGGCTCCGGTCATCAGGCTGCAGCGTGTGGGCGAGCTGATGCTGGAGGCGTAGGCCTGGGTGAACATCATTCCCTGGCGGGCCAGACGTTCCATGTTGGGAGTTTCGTAACGCTCGTTGTACATGGTCTTCTGTGTCCAGAAAGGCAGGGAAGTGTCCTGCCATCCCATGTCGTCCACCAGGAAGAAGATGATGTTCGGGCGCGGGTCGGGACGGTCGTTGGCGACGCCATTCAGCGGGGAGAGAATGGGAGCCAGTCCCAGGAGTGCGAGTAGATTTCTGTTCATGATATAGGCTTTTAGATTAGTCAGTTACGTGATACACACTAAAATTACGGATGAGAGGTTCCGCGGTACATTCTTCTACTACCAGCCGGAAGGACTGGGCTTCGACGGCAGGGAAGGATTCGATGCGCTTGTGTCCCACGGAAGAGCCTTTGGCCACGGTGGTCCACTTGCCGTTCACCTTCGCTTCCACCCGGTAGGCCCGGATGCGTTCGCCGCCGTTCAGGTCTTCCTGAATCTGGTAGTAGTTCGCGGGCTGAGCCTTGTCGAGCGAGAGCGACAACCGCTTCTTTCCGGTGGCCGAAGTCGCTGCCAGCGGCTGGCCGAAGCGTCGGTTGATTTCCGCGCCCCATTCTTTCAGACGGCGTACGTCGCCCTCCGGAATCAGCCCGTCGGGGTTGGGAGTGAGTCCCACCATCAGCGTGGCGTTGCGGCCCACCGATTTCTCGTACATCTCCATCAGGTTTTCCAGCGGATAGACTGCCTTGTCGTCATCGCCCGGTTCCCAGAACCATTCGTGGCGTCCGTTGTAGCTGCGCAGGGGCGTGTCGGCCATGGCTGGCACCCAGTACTTGCCGTCGGGGTCGCCGTGGGCCAGCAGCTTGTTGTGGTCGGTCACGCCGTCGGTGGCGTTGCTGTGGCTGTACGGGTAGGGGAAGCTCGACCAGCAGGGATAGCCCACGGTACCGCTTTCCGAACCGCCCCAGCGCAGGTCGGCCCGGTTCACGTTATGATAGAACAGGCAGTCGGGCTGGTATTCGTTCACGATGGGTTCCACGTCGGGGCCCAAGCCTTTCGGGTCGTCGGCACCCCCGTCGAACCAAATCATGAAGAGGTCGCCGTAGCGGGTGCAGAGTTCCTTCACCATCTTTTCGCACAGTCGCTTGTACCATGCCTGGCGGTTGCGGGCAAATTCGCCTTCGCCCTCCGCCTTGAAGTTGTGGATGCCCAGCAGGGAGTTCCAGCGGATGCCGATGTAGATGCCCGGCTGCAGGCCGTACTTGCGGCAGGAGTTCACGAAGTCGCGCACGATGTCGCCTTTTCCGTCGCGCCATTTCACGGCCTTCAGGCAGTAGGGGTTCACATCGCTCTGCCACAGTCCGAAGCCCGTCTCGTGGGTGGCGGTCAGGATGGCAAACTTGGCGCCGGCCGCCTTGGCCGACTGAATCCACTGGTCGGTGTCGAGGTGGTCGGGATGGAAGATGTTGTAGTCTTCAATCGGGTTGATACGGTTGTTGCCTTGTCCGTACACCTGTCCGTCGAATACGTGCAGGTCGTAGTGGAACACCACGCCCAGTTCAGCCTCGTGCCATTTCATCTGGCGGGGAGCCGGTTTCGGTCCTTCGGGTTCGGTGGTCCGGGCATGAACGGCTGCACCGCAGGTGGCGAGCAGCATCAGTAGGGTAAAGAGTGTTTTTTTCATATTCAATGTGTCAAGTATTTTACAAACGGGTCATGGGTCTTTCCGAGCCATTGGATGAGGGTCTGGTGCAACGAATCGCAGTGGGCCGGCTGGCTTTCCGCCACGTTGTGCAGCTGGCCGGGGTCGGTGGTCCGGTCGTACAGCCAGGTTTGCGTCACTTTCCCTTTCTGCACATCCACCACGTAGGTGTAGCGGGCGGTACGGATGCCGCGTCGTCCGGACGTGGGGTCGGAAGGCACACAATAGTAATAAGGCTGGAAAGCGTCTTCGGGTGTCTGAATCTGTTCCTGTAGGAAATACCGGCTCCAGTCGTGCGTCTGCACGGTGGACGGAATCTCCGCCTTCCTTCCCATCAGCGAGAGCAGGGTAGGATACAAGTCGGCAAAGGCCACGGGCAGGTCGCTTCGTTGCGGATGGAGTCTGCCTTTCCAGCAGCATATCATCGGGATGCGCATCGCTTCCTCATAGAACACGTTCTTGCCTTCCACTCCGTGTCCGCCCATGCAGACGCCGTGGTCGGACGTGAAGACGAGGAGGGTATTCTCAAACAGTCCGCAGTCTTTCAGGGCCTGTACGATGCGTCCCACCTGTTCGTCCACTCCGGTGATGCAGGCGTAGTAGTTGCGGATATTCGCCCGGAAATAATCGCCTTCGGGAGTCCCTTTCTCTGGAATAAACGGTTTCTGCCGGGCCAGTGCTTCCACGTCGAGCGAGTCGTACAGCCGTTTGTAGGCGTCGGGCACCAGCTCGTATCCCGTGTGCGGGGGATTCATGGAAACCACCAGGGCAAAGGGGCGGTCGGACTGCACGCTTTCCGTGCGGATGAACTCGATGGCGCGGTCGGCTTCGTAGGCCGGTCCCCACTGGTTCACGTAGTGGAACTCGTCTCTTCCCGCCAAGGTATCCCAGTACATCGGATGCAGGTGGTTGTCGTAGGTGCCGTAGGCCATCCACCGGTCGAAACCGTGGCGGCGTTCGGGCGGGCACCATTCGTTCCAGGCCACTGCCCCCCGGTTGTTATAGGTATCCACGTAAGGAGGATGCGGCGCGTCGAGGTGCCATTTGCCGATGTAGGCCGTGGCATATCCCGCCTGCTTCAGCACGTCGCTCCAGCAGACCGCTTCGGTGGAAAGTTCCACCCCGTAGGGCGTGTTCAGCGAGTTGCAGTTGCCCGTCACCCCGTTGGCCATGGGATACATGCCCGTCATGAGCATGGCCCGGGCGGGCGAGGATACCGGATAGCTGCTCACGGCCTCCGTGAAGAGGATGCCTTCGCTCGCCAGCTGGTCCAGATGAGGGGTCTGCACCGGCTCCTGTTGCAGGCAGCCCAGCGCATCACCCCTGAACTGGTCGGCCATGATGAAGACCAGGTTGGGCCGCGAGGGGTTTCCCTGCGCGAACGCAGCCAGCGGAAGTGCGGCCAGTGCGGTGGAAGTGTAGAGTAGGTGTGTCAGTTTCATAATCGGTAAGAATGTCCCCGGAGGGTGGCAAATGAATGTCGTTCAAATGAAAAGGTGTGCCAAAGATAGGAAAAACACCTCATCCTTGGCACACCAATTTCTATAATAGATTTAAAAGAATTCTATCATTACTGGTTGGCATAGCTACCTGCTTTTACAGGCCATCCCGGATTCTGGTAAACTACGGAAGTAGAAACGTCGCCACCTTCTTCTGGAGTAGACATACGGAATACGTCGTATGACAGCGGAGAGAGGTAGTTGGCTTCTTCAAAGCAGTAGCCGTTGTACTTCTTGACCAATTCGTTCATCGCTTGCGGGCGCAGGTACTTGCTGACAGAAGCGGTGTTGGGAGCCGTATAGTTCAGTTTGCAGGCGGTGCAGGCGGCTTCGAAGCTGGTGTGGAATTCATCCCAGTAGTTCATGCCTTCTATCCAGTAGTTCTGCATCATGTCGAGTGAACGCCAGCGGTACAGGTCGTCCTTACGCATACCTTCCGCAATGAACTCGCTGCGGCGTTCGCGGCGGATGTTGTAGAGGGTCTTGTCCACCAGTTCTTTTCCGGAATAGCGTGCCAGGTCGATTTCCTTGCTCAAGTCGGTAGCCTCGATGGTCTTCTTGAAATCGGCATCTACCCCAGCGCGGTTACGCAGTTCCGTCCAGTATTTTTTGAGGGTAGCATCTTCCAGTGTGTTGTAGCGCAGGTAGTAAGCCTCGATGTAGTTCAGGTAAGCTTCTGCCGCACGGAAGATAGGCAATGCCAGCGGATAGGCACTGTTGTAAGTCACTTCGTTGTCGGCCCATCCTTTGCGAGGAATGTAGCCGGTGCTGGTCACGCGGATACCACTGGCTGCAATCAGTCCGGGATACTGGTACATGATGTCTTTTCCATTGAGGGTCATGATTTTGTCGCCGGGTTTTGCCACGGAAGTCACCAGACGCAAGTCGCGGTCTTTCATTGTGCTTTCCAGGCTCTTGTCGCCCTGATACGTGCTTTGGCTAGCATAAATAGGCAGACCGTTGGTCATCAGATAGCTGTCCACCAGTGAGCGGGTGAAACCGGTGTTGTCGCCGTGTGAGAAAATATAAGTCTTGTCGCCCACTTCGATGGCACCATAGCCGTGGGTAGCTCCCATCACCTGGTTCTGCACCTTGGCATCTTCGCTGTACATACGCCACAACAACACTTCGCCACGCTGTCCGGACAGGTCGGTCTGGTTGTACAGGCTGGCATAGTTGGCTGTCAATGAGGAACCGTCGCCTACTTCCTTAGCCGACTTGATGGCTTCGTCCAGGAAGAATTCAATTTCCTTGTTCAAATCGGTATGGAAAGAAGCGGCATCACCCGGCCATCCCGGTCCGCCCGGAACGCGTGCCGTACCTGCATGGTATTTTTCCCAGGTAGCTTCGTACAAAGCCACGCGTGACTTGAACAGCAAGGCACATTCGCGGTTCAGACGGTGAGTGGTGAAGCTGTTTGACTTGGGATACATCAGTTTGATGGCCTGATCCAGGTCGCTCAGAATAAAGCGGGCTACTTCGTTGCGCGGCTTGCGTTTGTTGGCTTCCACATTGGCTGCATAGTCACCGTCGGTCAGCACTTCGGTCAGGATAGGGAAGTCTCCGTATGCTTTCAGGAGGCTGAAGTAGGTGTAAGCCCGGAAGAAGTACATTTCGCCGATGTAATGGTTCACGTTGGCGCCGGGGCTCAGCGTACCGTTTTTCAGGTTTTCTTCCGTACGTGCCAGAAAGAGGTTGCAGTTACGGATGGTGCTGAAGCTGCCGTAGCTGCCGGTTGCCGGCACCTGGACACGCTGAGGAAGGAAGTTGTCCACCTGGTCGATTGTCGTCATGTTGTCGCTGTTGTTGTCCGTGGTGAAGTATCCAAAGGTTCCTGTACCCGTTCCGTGGTCGGGCAGCAGACCGTACATGTTGTTGCAATAAGGTTCCAGCTGGTTTTCGGCAGTGAAGAAGTTGCCGTCTACGTTGTCGGAGATAGGCTCTTTGTCCAGAAAGTCGGCGCAAGAGGTTCCCATCAGCAAGGTAGCCGAAAATAAGAATATATATTTCAGTTTCATAATTATCGATTGTTTTTGTTAGTTTACAAAGTTACGTTTACGCCACAAGAGAGGGTACGGCTCAACGGATAAGTCATACCGTTCTGATACAATGCTTCCGGATCGAAGTTCTTGTTGATGGAAGTACCTGTCCACAAGTTGTCGCCTGAGAAGAATACTCTGACGCGTTCCAGTCCGATTTTGTGAACCCATGCTTTCGGCAGGGTATAACCGATTTGCAGGTTCTTCAGACGGATGTAAGAAGCGTTCTGTACGAACTGCGACTGGCTCTGGCGGTTCTGGTTGGAGTTCCAGAGAGGACGCGGATAGTAAGCGTTGGTGTTTGCTCCCAACGGGTCGCCTTCCGGACGGAAGAAGTCCCAGTGTTCCTTGTAACCGGTAGAAGACCATGCGTTGCCGTCTACACCCCAGAAAATCATACCACTCAATAGGTAGTCACGTTTGGCCACGCCCTGGAAGAAGATGCTCAGGTCGATTCCTTTCCATTCAGCGCCGATGTTCAAACCGAAGCGGAAACGCGGAGTCGAGTTACCGATAATCTTACGGTCGCCCGGGTTGTCTACTGTATTCTCGCCGTTGGTGATTTTTCCGTCTCCGTCCAGGTCGGCATACATCATGTCACCGGCTTTCCATCCTGAAGCAGCCAGGCTGACACCCGGAATGGTGTTCTGGTCTACCTTTTCCAAGTGTGCGGCCATTTCTTCGTCTGTCTTGGCCATGCCTACTGATTCATATCCCCAGATTTCGCCCAGATACTGTCCGGTGTAATAAGTGGAGAGTGACTTGCTGGCGTTGGGGTATTCCGTAATCTTGGTACGTGAGTCAGAAAGGTTGAAGGCAACATTGTAGTTGAATTCACCGATGCGGTCCTGCCAGTTCAGCTGGAGTTCCCAACCTTTGGTACGCAAAGAAGTGTTGTTGCGTTGCGGAGCCGAAGCACCCACGATAGGAGAGATTTCCTGTGCCGGTCCTACCATGTCTTTGGTATCACGGATAAAGTAGTTGAAGTAACCGCTCAAACGGTTGTTGAAAGCGCCGAAGTCCACACCGTAGTTGTAGCTGTACACCCGTTCCCAAGTCAGCAGGGAGCTTACCAGTCCCGGAGCGCTTGCAATGTTCGACTTGTTGGCCGCATCCAGCAACCAGCGTCCGCCTGCATCCGGGCTGCCCACTGTGACTGCCTGAATGGCATAAGTAGGATAGTAGGAGTTGGTGTTCTGGTTACCAAGGCTACCGTAAGAGAAGCGGGGTTTCAAGGTGTTGACCCATTTGCTCAGCGGTTCCCAGAAGGATTCGCGGGCAATGTTCCAACCTACGGAAACAGAAGGGAAGGTAGCCCAGCGGCTGTCTGCGCGGAAACGGGAAGAACCGTCGCGGCGGATGTTGAATTCAAACAGGTAACGTCCGTCGAAATCGTAGTTCAAACGGCCGAAATAACCTAATGATGACCATTCACCGCGGTATGCGCCGTTGCTCTGTGTACCGGTAGAAGTGTTGACATCCGGATTGTTGTCGTTCATCACATCGGAACGTTTGGCCCATACATTGTTGTAGCGGTAGCTTTCGCTGTTCATACCGAGCATCACTTTCAGGTTATGTTTTTCCAGGAAATTGAGGCTGTAGTCGGCATAGAGTGAAGTGGTAATCATGGTTTCACGCTGCTGTTCGCTGTAAGCCCAAGTCTTTCCGGCTGCCAGGTCGGCGTCACCACCCAGCCATTGTTCGGGAATCGGATTGTTATCTTTATCATAGAGATACACTCTGGCCACATTGTAAAGGTGTTCGTAGCTGCCTGTGCGCAGAGCCAGGTCACCGTGAATGGTCAGTCCCTTCATCGGAGTCAGAATCAGGCTACCCTGTGTGAAGTAAGTGTCGTCCTGCGTGTTGGAGCGTCCGCCCGAGGTCAGCTGCATCAGTTTCGGGTTACGGGTGTAATGGCCGTTGTTGTCGTAAAGCGGCATGTTGGGGTGCAGCTTGGTAGTCTCGGAGAAGAAACGGTCGCCATACAGTTTCAGGAAGGTCGGCATGCCGATGTCTTCGCGGATGAAACGGCTGTTGAATTCCAGGCGCATCCATTTGGTGATTTCCGCACTGATGCGGGCACTGGCATTGTAACGCTTCTTGTTGTCGTTGGCATAGTTCATCTGTCCGTCCTGGCTCAGGAAGGCACCTGACACGTAATACTGGATTCTTTCATTACCTCCCGACAGGCTTACGTTGTGCTCTTGTCCGAAAGCGGTCTTGTCGATGAAGTTGCGAGGCCAGTTCTGGTTGTCGTTGGAGTTCTGGTTGAACGCAAAGCAGTTGCCGTTCTGTGAAAGAGACGGGTCGGCAGTGGTGGTGATTTCACCGCGCATGTACTGCTGGATACGTTCCATGGTGATGTCCGAGAAGAAGTGTGCTTCACCGGAACCCGTGTTGTCGATGGCACGGTTGAAGTACTGTGCAAAAGTATAGGCATCCAGCATATCGGGGATGTTGGTCGGACGAGACCAGCGCAGGTTGTTGGAGTACGAAATGCTGGTCTTGCCCTGTTTTCCTTTCTTGGTAGTAACCAGGATGACACCGAACGGAGCACGCGAACCGTAGATGGCAGCGGAAGCCGCATCCATCAGGACCGAGATGTTGTCGATATCCTGCGGGTTCAACTGGTTCAGGTCGCCTGCCACGCCGTCAATCAGCACGAGGGGAGAAGCGCTGGAACCGGTACCCAGGTTACCTGTACCACGGATGTTGAAAGAAGGATTGGCATCCAGCTTACCGCCGGCATCCGGGATGCTGACGTTCAAGCCCGGAACTACACCTTGCAGGGCCTGGCCTACGGAGGTTACCGGGCGGGATTCCAGTTTCTTGTTGTCTACTGAAGCTACGGCACCGGTCAGGTTCACTTTTTTCTGTGTACCGAAACCTACCACTACCACTTCGTCGAGTGTCTGGGTGTCTTCCG
>OHJS01000785.1_pt1 | contig 19229 bp, 15 predicted proteins | sample 1568661 | NCBI WGS metagenome assembly OHJS01 (sample SAMEA3879603, study PRJEB24766) | human gut metagenome | biome: human-associated habitat; feature: feces | place: USA | collected 1985/1987 | reverse complement strand
CTGGCGATGTGACCAAACAACTTTGAAGTCTTTTGCTACTGCATAGTCATCCAAGCCTTTATCACCGGTTTTAGTCACCTGATAACTAGCTTGAAACAGACCGGAGAATTTATAACGAACATTATAATTGGTTTCCGCATTCAAAGCCCAGGAACCTTTTGTAAAGATATCACCGCGCAGCTTCAAATCCATCTTATCGCTGATAGCGAAATAGTAACCGCCATCCGTCAAACCAAATCCACGGGTAGAGTCATCCATATAACTTGGCATGATGAAACCCGATGAATAACTACTGGAGAAAGGAAAGAAGAAAAACGGTACGGCAAGAGGTAGCGGGACATCCTCAATAACCAGATAAGCAGGGCCCGTCACTACATTTTTCTTGGGGCGTACTTTGGCATAGGTCATCTGCATGTAGAAGTGAGGATGATCGTGATTATCACAGGTAGTATAACGGCCACTCTTCATGTACAGCTCATCGTTCATACCCTTCTTAGCATTATTACCAGTCACATACCCTTCGCCTTGCTGACTGACTACATTACTGATCAGCCCCTTTTTACTCTTAAAATTATACCGAATCGTATTCGTCTCATAAGGTGTATCGCCATCTTTGAAGACCGGTCTTCCTTTTATGACTTTTAATGAGTCTTCCACACCATGGGCAAAAACCGTACTACTGTCCATATTCATAGTAATCACCTCGGCAGCCAGCTCTATCTTCTGATAGTTCACCTTCCCATCTCCATATAAATTGGCAATGCCATTCTGAGTGAACACAATAGAGTCAGTAGCTTCATAAATCACCGGAGCATCCAAAGGCTGCTTTTTCTTACCGGCAGGCTGCAATTGTATCGTATCGTTTTGCAGAGTATCCCCCTTCAACAAAGTGTCTCCTCTTTGTACACCTTCTATATTAAAGGTATCTGTCCGCTCGCTTCCTGTGGGAACAGTTCTTCCACGCCGACGTTGCGAAAAAGCCTCGCCGGAGAGCAGGAGTAAGACAAGTAGTAGTATGAATGATATGAATGTATTTGCTTTCAATGGCGTAATCAACTTATAGTTTCCGCTTGAAGGGGCAAAAGTACGTAAATTATACGGATAATCTCCCTTTTTAAAGAAATTTAGATTGCTACAAGAACTGTTCGCACCAGCGATCAAAACGTTTCAAACCTTCATTGCCGAAATTAGAAAGACTTTTTCGGGCTTTCTCCACTGTTTTTTCCCGCTCCAGATGAGTCTTGGAATAAAACTTATCGGCAAAGCAAACGACTTGCTCTTCCAGGCTAACCGGGAGCATATCCCGATGAGGTACTGGCAGCTTTTGCGAAATAATATCGTCCAAAGATAGCCCTGCACCCGTATGCCTTTCACATACCAATGCATGACGGGGATATCCTTCCTGACGCATCAGTTCCGCCCCTAAATAGCCATGACAGACATAGGGCTGATCTCCAAAACAGAAGATACCCGGAGCATTAGTCAGAAAGATGCCTATATCATGCAGCATGCCGGCTTCATATAAAAAGTCTTTATCCAACTGAAGCTCCGGATGGTGATCAGCAATTGAAAGAGCCTTCTCGGCCACCAAACGACTATGCACCAACAAGATGTGTTTACGTTCATTATCCTCCGGATAATATTTATCGATGATTGTAACGGGTGACATTTATTTCTTTTTAAACTTATACATATAAATCTCATCACGCAAATCGCAACTGCGCTTCTTCGTAAGGAAAATCTCTTCAAAGTCGTATGTATTTCCAAATTCTTCAAACAACAGTTCTTTTCCTCTCTCCGGCAAAACAACATATCCCTCACCGGACGGCAAATCCTTCTCAAAATGACGCATCTGATCATTCATATAGAAGTTTGCACAATAAAAGCTCATGCCATCATATGAGTAGACCGTTCCCTGCGGCACATATTCCCTGATTTGGTTAACCAGGTGCTTGTCCGATTTAACTGCCAACACTGTAGGTTGATAGACCCCATCCAGAGAAACGAAAAGACAAAGCATGCATCCGGCGATACTATATAATAAGGAATAAGCGCCGGCCCGCTTCGCTACTCCCATCCATGTGCAGGCAGCCGCTATCAAAGGAAGTGCCACCAAACACCATTTAGGAATAGACAGAGAAACCGCTTCCAAAGCATGCATAAAAGATACATTTTCAGCAGCATGACGGCCAGTTCCAAAAAGACTATCCGGTATCAGTCCTAAACGTACCGCTATGAAAGTTACCGTAAGTATCAAACACAGAGACGCAAATATATGTGCAGAGATTTTAAACACTTTTGCCCCACGCTGCACCAAAGCCAATAAATATTCAGCTATCAGCACTGCCATAAACGGATAGATGGGAAGCAGATAAACGCTCCGCTTACTCTTGGGGATGCAGTAGAAGACAAAGATTATCAGAATGACCAGCCACGTGAACAATTGTACCGGAGACTGGTTGCGGAAAGCAGTCCAGCCCTTCTTCAACCGCAACAGCAGGGTCTCCCCTTCCGGCAGACAACGCATGTTTTTCCACTTCAAGCCAAACAAGGAAATTACCAGAACCAACGTCCAGGGAATCCATCCCCAAATCAAAGTCAGGAAATTATACCATATAGGATTTTCATGGGACTCGTAGGACATTTTGCCCATAAACCGCCCGGTATTCTCCTCCAGAACCAAATCGAGGAACGGTTGTCCACCTTGTCTGTAAGCTACGTATACCCAAGCTAAATAAGGAACAAAAGAAAGCAAGCCGATACCTACCAACGAGAAAAACGCTTTCCAGAAAGAACGTCCGCACAACAACTGATACACACCGATACACGCGCAAGGGAATATGGAGCCTACCGGCCCTTTGGTCAACGTGGCACATCCCATCAGCAACACCGCAAGCCAGGGCACTCCGCGGCATCCCTTCTCATCCCAGCGGAACAGCAGACAAAGGGAAATAACGATAAAGGCAACCTGAACCATATCGACCCGACAAGCGACAGCCGCCCGATGCACCTCGAAAGAAGACAAAAGAAGAATAGAGGCCAGAAACGCCGTTTGAACGTTTTTACGTTTTGCCACAAAGGCAAAGAACATCAACTGCATGGCTAAAAAAGCCAATGCAGACGGGAAACGGGCGGAAAACTCCGTCACCTCTCCAAAAAGGGAAGAGACGGCGGCTATTGACCAGTAGAAGAAAGGGGGTTTATAAGCAATATCAGTACCATAGTTCACCGGAAGTATCCAGTTTCCACTTTCCAGCATAGAAAGGGCAACAATCGCCTCCCGCGGTTCCCCCTTGGAATAAAAAATGGTTTCTCCCAGAAAGGGAACAACCACAAGCACACTCAGCAGCGCAATAAACCAGAACGCCTTCTTTCTGTCCGACATACCTTATTTGTTTTTTATGTTTTCTGGACGCAAAGATAGCGCAAACCGAAAGCAGATGCAAATTTATTTGCAATTTGCTGAGATGCAGCTTAATTTCGCAAAGCAAAATTACAAATAATTCTGAAACAATGCCTAACTTTGCCGCCCCAATGATAATGGCAACAGAGAGTAGATATTTAATGTTAAGATGAAGCGGCTGAAACAACTACCGGAATTTGTACGCTTCGTAATGGTGGGCATCTTTGCGACAGCTCTGCACTACGGATTGTATTTTGTATTACAACGGGTTATCAATGTAAACATAGCCTATACACTGGGATATGCTCTCAGCTTCATCGCCAATTTCTATCTGACTGCTTACTTTACCTTCGGCCGAAAGCCCTCATGGAGAAAAGCCTTCGGATTTGGAGGAGCACACTTATGCAGCTATCTGCTACACATGGGGTTGCTGAACCTCTCTCTCTGGATGGGCATCCCCAAACCTCTGGCCCCCATTCCGGTTTTCGCCATCGCCATTCCGGTCAACTTCTTACTCGTACGTTTCGTTTTCAAAAGAAAAGAGTGATAATTTGTTTTTCTCCCGATTTCTTACGAATATTGCAAAAAGATTTGTTCTATGATGGAAAACTCTCCCATACTCGCCGTTGTCGTACCTTGCTACAAAGAAGAGGCAGTGCTGCATGAAACCCATAAACGATTGAGCCAATTATTCGACCGGCTGATACAAGCCCGGCAAATTTCCCCGGAAAGCTATATATTATATGTAAACGACGGAAGCACCGACCAGACATGGGCTATCATCAAAGAACTGCACCAAAATACGGCCTATGCCTGCGGACTGAACCTGGCAGGAAACGTAGGACACCAGAATGCCCTGCTGGCAGGACTCAATGCAGTAAAAGAGCGTTGCGAGATAGCCATCTCCATTGATGCAGACTTGCAAGATGACATCCAGGTGATTCCGGACATGATAAACAGCTATAAAGCGGGCAATGACATCGTTTATGGCGTACGTAAAGAACGGAAGACCGACACTTTCTTCAAACGCAACACCGCTTTGGTCTTTTATCGGCTGATGAAGGCAATGGGGGTAAAATCCGTCTACAACCATGCCGACTACCGCCTGATGAGCCAGCGGGCTATACAACACCTATGCCGCTTCCGCGAGCGCAACCTTTTTCTTCGGGGGCTGGTTCCCCTCATCGGCTACCAGACGGACAGCGTGTACTACAATCGTGACAAGCGTTTTGCCGGAGAATCAAAGTACCCTTTCCGGAAGATGCTCAACTTTGCCATTGACGGCATCACTTCTTTTTCCGTCAAACCAGTCCGTATGATTTTTTGGATAGGCTGCATATTTATTCTTGTGGCACTATGTGTCACCGGATGGACACTTCACTCCTACACACAGCATAACACCGTTCCCGGATGGTCATCACTGATGATTTCCGTCTGGTTGGTAGGAGGCGTGATACTTGTGTCCTTGGGAATTGTGGGCGAATACATCGGCAAAATATACATTGAAGTGAAAGACCGACCGCGCTACAATGAAGAAGAGCTTCTGATGCCATCCGACAAAACAGAATAAAAGAAGCCCATCATCATTCTACACAAAAGTTTAAAAAAGGAAAAACACTTATCACGCTATCACACTATAATAAAGGTATAGGGAACAGTATGTGTCTTTCTTGCCGACAAGTTGGCAAGATTTTGCCACCCTATTGGCAAGACTTTGCCACCGCGTTGGCAAAACTTTGCCATAGGCATGGCAAAAGTTTGCCAAAAGCATGGCAATGGGTTGGCAAAATTACTCTCTGGCAGACAATGAGTTAACATAACTATCAAAATCGTATCGTCACATCAGTTTATATCAAAAAACACAAAATCGCTTGCGAAAGCGACATAAATGCCGTATCTTAGTACACGTGCAAGCAAACCATTTTGCTTACACATGATAAAAATCTGCTTATGGGAACATTAGGCTGCATCAATGACATGCTACAAAGGGATAAAGAGAACCGTGCTCTCCGCAAGTTGAGCAGAGGACGGATGCGGGAGCACTACAAATACCTTGTAGAAAGGAAAGGTCCTGAGAGAGCCGATGTAACCATTGAGGAAATAGAAAAAATCCGAAGAAATACTACTGAAAAGGAATTGTCAGATAAAGAACATCTATTCAGGGCAAAGACGATTCTTGCAGCATGTGCTTTAGTCTTGCTTTTATTGGGAGTACTTTGTTATAAATTGTTCTTATAAGCAGGTCTGAAACCAATTGGCAAGAAATCTACCCGGTTAAATTCATCAGCCATTGGCTGGCGATTGAAAGCAGATTCCCATGCTTCATAAAAATTCGCATACTTTTTATATTCGAAGCAGAGAATCAACAACTTGATTTTCCTAAACCAATAAATTAGAAATGAAAAGATTATCTTTGCAAACACAATAAATACATTGAAAGACTTTCTGTTAGAACATGGAACATCTAAAAGCATACATTTTAGCACTTAAAAACATGAATACAGATTTTACAATTAGAATTGCCCAACAGCCTGATGCCCTTGAACTTATGAGTTTGTTTCAAGAGACAGTCCTCCATATAAACAAACGTGACTATTCAGAAGCAGAAGTGGCAGATTGGGCATCGTGCGGAAACGACCTCTCCCACATAAAAGACATGATTAAGACACATTATTTTATTGTGGCAACCAATCAACAGTCACAGATTGTCGGCTTTTCATCCATTACCCACCAAGGATATTTGCATTCTATGTTTGTTCATAAAGATTTTCAAGGTAAAGGCATTGCTACCATACTTCTAAATGAGATAGAACGGTATGCAACCGCAAGAGGAATCATGCGAATTACATCAGAAGTAAGCCTGACAGCCCGTCCATTCTTTGAGAAAAGAGGCTATATAGTAGAAGTGGAACAGAAACGCAAAGCCAACCAACTTTATCTCACCAATTTTTGGATGGCGAAAAGGCTGGCTGAATGAAATCGTATAACGGACGTATTCCTGCTTGTGGTGTCTTTTGTGGTGGTTGTCCCATATACACAAGAGAAAAAAGTCCCTGCAAAGGAGCAGAACAGAATGGTTCTCGCTGTGAAAAATGTAAAACATTCCATTTATGTTGCTTGGAAAAAAGAATAACACATTGTTTCCAATGTTCTGATTTCCCATGTACTAAATTCAAAAGATTTACCAAACGTTGGCTAAAATACGGACAAAACTTCATTGAAAACCAAAAGCTTTTAAAAAACGTAGGTGAAGTTAAATTTTTAAAGTATTATAATGAGAGAGTCCACGACCAGCTTACCAACAATGACAGAAAATCAGGAATAAAACAATAATTTTGTACCTTTCGAAAAACATGTGTTGTAAATGACAGATTTTAATTCATACATGGGCAATATAGACACTGACTTTTTTAGGGAACTGTGTTTAAGAAACGGAGAACTACGGTATTATAAAAGAAATGAGTTTATCCTCCGAGAGGGAGAAGTCGGTTCTTTCTTCGGGTTTATTGTATCCGGTGTAATCAAATATACCTGCATCAACCAAACTGAAAACAAAACATATAATGTAGGTTTTTCTTTTGCCAATGAATTTATCTCTGATTATCCCAATTGTTTATACGACATAAAATCTGAATTGAATATACAAGCAATAACCCCATGTAGAATCTACATCTGTTCTTCCGAATTACTTCTACAAGAATTTGAAGAGAACAAAGAAAATCAACGAATAGCCCGTATTGCAGCCGAACAATTATTTTTTCAGTCGTATTCACGTTACTTGGATTTGTTCAGATTTACATCGGAAGAACGCTATCTCCAACTTCTTAAAAAATGTCCAGAAATCCTACAAATGGTACCCCTAAAAGAAATTGCGTCTTACTTGAAAATAACCCCTATTCATATGAGCCGCATCAGACACAAACAGAGTTTTGACAGCAAAAAATAAACATAGGTTTAGAAATTCAACCATTTAACAATATTCCAAGATAATATTGATTCTGTCAGGAAGTTCTCTTTTATTTTTGCCCTATCCTTTGGCTGATTCAGCGAAAGGCAGGAATGAAAGGAGTTAAACATAGAGTCCTATATATGAGAACAAGAAAAGTATTTAGAATGCCACTTGATAAAATTCTTTGTTTATCAGCCAATGCTATATTAACCATTATTGCACTATGGAGTATTGCATCAGTCTTTTTCGAAAACGCCACAATTGATTCTATAATAGCCCGTTTCAGCGTGGCTTCTGCCTGCATGGCCAACCTATTTTCAAAACATCGTCTTATCCGGATAATATTCCTCATTATGGCATTTGTACTGATAATTGTTGCAACCGCCCTCTATGTCCATAAAGCAAATAAGATGTAAAATACTCAGCAGTTATTCCGTCTCATTTTTCCTTTTCTTCCACAGCTGATAACTATTGATTATATTCTGCCACAGCACATACGATCCCGGACCGACGGAAGATAACGGATTAAGATAAGTATATGCCATCCAGATGGCAAGCACCGTATTCTTTTGCCCCAGCGCCTGCCCTCCGCTAATGCGCTCACCATAATGACCGCCGATTCTCTTTCCCAAATAGAATTGTATACAGCAGGTTATCAGTCCCGCCAGGGCTATCAGCAGTTCAACAAATACCGGTGCATCACTATTGACCAATGAACGTACCGTCTGCCCTGAGACAATGGCAAGAGCTACCGCCCACAAATAGAAGGCTGCATCATGGAAACCCAACAGAAAATGATGCACCTTCGGCACAAACGCACGCAGAAACCATGCCAGCAAGAAAGGACAAAGCAGCAATGGAAAGACTTTACTCAGAATTTTCAGGAATGCAACAAAAAAAGTAATGTCAGCATGAGGCTCCACCAACGGGAAAACCAAAGGAACAGCCACAGCCGCCAGAAGATTGGACAACAACGTATAGGTCGTCAGGCTGGATGCGCTTCCACCCAGTTTACCGGTAATGACAGCCGCAGCAGTCGCAGTGGGACAAATGAGGCAGACCATCGCACCTTCAAACACTTCCCGGTAGACCTCCTCCATAGGACAACACACCAACAATACCGCAACAATCAAGCAAGAAACCGTCTGGAACAGCAGTAACCATCCATGCCACGATTTGGGTTTCAGTTCATGCACCTCCACCTTGCAGAAAGTGAGCAGAAGTTGGGAAAAAATCAAAAGCGGAGTCAGGAAAGCCACTAACCCATTCACATAAGGTTTGGCAGGCGCCACAAAAGGAATGTCTGCAAAAAAGAAATATCCCAAAGTACCGGCAAGCATTGCCAAAGGCAACGTCCAGTTCTTTATAAAACGAACCAGCATACTTGATTTGCTATTTTAATTATCTGCCGCAAAGTTACGCATATTATCAATACATTGAGCCACTAATTACTCAAACACAGACATTAATTACACTAAAAATGAGAAGAAGAACAATAAAACTGAACATAATCCATTAGTTTTCTATAAATTTCCACTACATTTGCCAAGCGAAAAGGAAGCATTGTCTTTGCTACAATTATATGAAACTATACAGACGATACATATTATATATAAGTATATGCTTAGGGCTGCTTATCTCCCCCTTTTGCAGTGGCAGCGCTGAAGCGAAAGACTTTGTTGTCGTTATAGACCCCGGACACGGTGGACACGACCCGGGTGCAGTGGGAAAAATTTCCAAAGAGAAGAATATCAACCTGAATGTAGCACTCAAACTTGGCAAACAAATCAAGAAGAACTGCCCTGATGTAAAAGTTATCTATACGCGGGACCGGGACATATTCATCCCCTTGGACCGGCGCGCTGAAATTGCCAATAACGCCAAAGCTGATTTGTTCATCTCCATACATACCAATGCCCTGGCCAAAAACCGGACGGCCAAAGGAGCCTCCACCTGGACACTGGGTCTGGCAAAATCGGATGCCAATCTGGAAGTAGCCAAGCGCGAAAATGCCGTTATCCTCTACGAAAGCGACTACAAGACGCGGTATGCCGGCTTCAATCCCAACTCGGCAGAGTCCTACATCATCTTCGAATTCATGCAAGACAAATACATGTCACAGAGTGTGCACCTCGCCTCCCTCGTACAAAAGCATTTCCGCCAAACCTGCAAACGTACAGATCGGGGCGTGCACCAGGCAGGTTTTCTGGTATTGAAGGCCAGTGCCATGCCAAGCATACTGGTGGAACTCGGATTCATCTCCACACCGGAAGAGGAACGGTACCTGAACACTGAAGCAGGAACCACCTCACTTGCCAACGGTATCTTCCGCGCTTTCCTCACCTATAAGCGCGAGCAGGAAATCCGGTTGAACGGAAGCAGCAATACCATTCTTCCGGAGGATGTACCCGAGCCCGTTCAAGAAGAAGGCAACGCAGCTACAGCGACACCGGAAAAGAAAAATGCACCTCAAGCGGAGAGTAACCAAGCTGCCCAACGCCCGCAAAGGTCAGAAAATGCAGCCGTTTCCCAAACAGAACAGAGCGGCATCGTGTTTAAGATACAGATACTCACTTCTTCACGTCCTCTGGCCAAGAATGACAAAAGACTGAAAGGACTGAAAGACGTGGATTATTATAAAGAAGGCGGAATCTACAAATATACGTACGGCGCATCACCCGATTACAACAAGGTGCTGCGCAGCAAACGTAGCATTACGGACAAATTCAAGGACGCATTCATCATTGCGTTCAAGAATGGAGAAAAGATAAACGTCAACACAGCCATCAGCGAATTTAAAAAGAACAGAAATAAATAACAAAAGATACATCATGAAGTATATTACAAAAGAAGTTAGAATAGGAATAGCAGGCATAGCTGCACTTTGCATATTGGTATACGGCATCAACTACCTGAAAGGGATAAATATGTTCAAGCCCTCCAGCTATTTCTACGTGAAATTCCAGAATGTCAATGGGCTGACAAAATCCAGCCCGGTCTTTGCCGACGGCTTCCGCGTGGGTATTGTCCGCGACTTGTACTACGACTATACCCAACCGGGCAAAGTCGTTGCCGAAATAGATGTTGACCCAGAGCTGCGCATTCCCAAAGGAAGTACGGCAGAACTGGCAGCCGAAATGCTTGGCGGCGTAAAGATGAACCTGCTGCTTGCCAATAACCCACGGGAGAAATACCAGATTGGAGACACAATCCCCGGCGTGCTGAACAACGGAATGATGGAAAAAGTTGCCACCATGATGCCGCAAGTAGAGAAGATGCTGCCCAAGCTGGATTCCATCCTCGCATCCTTAAATGTCATACTAGCCGACCCCGCCATCCCTGCAACCTTGCATAACGTACAAGATTTAACAGCAAGTATGGCCGTCACAAGCCGCCAGTTGCAAACTCTAATGAAGGATGATATTCCACAACTGACCGGCAAGCTCAATACCATTGGAGACAACTTTGCACTCATTTCCAACAACTTAAAGGAGATAGATTATGCTGCCGCCATGCAAAAGGTAGACGCAACTTTGAACAATGTAAAAATGATTACAGACAAATTGAACCAGAAAGACAATACCGTCGGACTTTTGCTAAACGACCCTTCTCTATATAATAATCTGAACGCCACCACTGCCAACGCAGCAAGTTTATTGGAAGACTTGAAATCGCATCCGAAACGATACGTCCATTTCTCCCTATTCGGCAAGAAAGATAAGTAAAAGATGGACGTTATATAGATTTTGTCTAAATAATAAGTCTATAAAGGAATTAAAAGGAAAGCCCTCATTTGCTCTATACAAGGAGCGAAAAAGGGCTTTTTCCTGCTCTGGGCACAGAAAGAAAACAAGAGACGCAAAGCTACATAAACCACTATATGACAAAGTATTAGATAAATGCAACACACCTTATATAAGGAGTATACTCATAGTAACCGATAAGTAGCTGAAAGTAAAGAGCTTATTACTTTCCCTAAAAACGCAAGAAAAAAAAGGATTTGTTTTTCTCGAATAAGATTGCCAATTTTGCAATCGTAGAAGTTATGCTTAATTAATAAATGTATTTATAGCCGTTATGAGTGAAATAGATCATGTCGGGCTGTGGAACCGCTGTCTTGAAATCATCAGAGACAATGTTCCGGAGCAGACATACAAAACATGGTTTCTTCCCATCATACCTTTAAAATATGAAGACAAAACGCTGGTCGTACAAGTGCCCAGCCAGTTCTTCTATGAGTTTTTGGAGGACAAATTTGTTGATTTGTTGCGCAAGACTCTCTATAAGGTCATTGGTGAGGGAACTAAATTGATGTATAACGTAATGGTGGACAAGAGCTCGCGGAAAACCGTCGACCTGGAGTCTACACAGCGTACCATCATACCGCAAAAACAAGTGATGGACAAAAGGATTCCGCAGATTCCCGTCCCCGAACTTGACCCGCACCTTAATCCAGAATACAACTTTGAAACCTTCATCGAAGGTTACAGCAACAAGCTATCGCGCAGCGTTGCAGAAGCTGTCGCTCTCAATCCGGCTAAAACAATCTTCAATCCGCTGTTCCTATACGGAGCATCAGGTGTAGGCAAAACCCATCTTGCCAATGCTATCGGAACCAAAATCAAGGAACTATACCCGGAGAAAAGGGTATTGTATGTATCCGCACACCTATTCCAAGTGCAATACACCGATTCCGTACGTAACAATACGACTAACGACTTCATCAACTTCTACCAGACCATTGATATTCTAATCATTGATGATATTCAGGAATTTGCCGGCGTGACCAAAACGCAGAATACATTCTTCCATATCTTCAACCATCTGCATCAGAACGGCAAGCAGCTCATCCTCACTTCCGACCGTGCACCGGTATTGCTGCAGGGCATGGAAGAGCGTCTGATTACACGTTTTAAATGGGGAATGGTGGCTGAGCTGGAGAAACCTACCGTAGAACTCCGCAAGAACATTCTGCGCAACAAGATACACCGTGACGGCCTGCAGTTCCCCCAGGAAGTGATTGACTATATTGCAGAGAACGTGGGCGACAGTGTACGTGACCTGGAGGGCATCGTCATTTCCATTATGGCGCATTCCACCATATACAATAAAGAAATAGACCTGGAACTGACGCAACGTATCGTCCGCAAGGTAGTGAACAGCGAAAGCAAGGCAGTGACTGTCGATGAAATCATCAACACCGTATGCAAGCACTTCGGATTGGAAACTGCCACCATCCACACAAAATCCAGAAAGCGGGAAGTGGTGCAAGCACGACAAATAGCCATGTATTTAGCCAAAAACTATACAGACTTCTCTACAGCAAAAATCGGTGCGCTAATTGGACATAAAGACCATGCCACTGTATTGCATGCATGTAAAACCATCAAAGAGCTGAAAGAGGTAGACAAATCATTCCGTGCGGAAATTGACGAGATTCAAGCCGCACTGAAAAAAGGATAAGAATAAGGATAAGGGATTAAATGCAGCTAAGTATGCATTAGCTTAACCCCTTATCCCTAATCCTTAATTTTCAAAATCCCTGCTTTTTCATTATCTTCCAAAGATTCTCCGACATTGCCTCACTGTCTTTCTTCGTATAACGCACATCTGTAAAGACCTGCGCCAGCGTTTCCTTATTGTTCTCCAAGATGAACTGCTTGTTCTCAGGAAGCGATTCTTTATAGGCATACAACCGGTCAATGTCCTGAGGAGTATAATCATGATAAACCTCTTCGTGTACAATGGCCTCCAGCGGCAAACGGTCCACTTGTTCCGGCTGTTCGGCAGGCCATCCCACTGTGACTGTCGTGATGGGAAACACCAATTCCGGTAACTCCAACGCTTCGACAATCATCTGAGGGTTGTAAGTGGTAGTTCCCAGATAGCAAATGCCCAACCCCTTCTCCTCGGCAGCCACACAAAAAGTCTGTGCCACCAGCAAGGTATCGACAGCCCCCGTCACAAACCACTCAAAGTTGTTGTATCCCGGCTCAGCCTTACGTTGCTCACACCACTTGCTGAAGCGGCGCAAATCTATGCAGAAAGTAAGCACTACCGGCGCCGTCCGAACCATCGGCTGATTGAAATGTGCAGGCGCCAGTTTGGCTTTACGCTCTGCATCACGCGTCACAATCACACTATAAACCTGCATGTTCCCGACTGTAGAAGCCCGGAAAGAGGTTTCAAGCAAATCATTTAACAAATCAGCAGAAATATCCTTCTGCTGGTATTTTCGGATTGTTCTCCTTTGTTTCAAGCTTTCCATTCTTTCTTTTTTTGCAAAGATAATGTAATCCACGAACAATTCATTCAAGAGTTCACACTTTTTTTATCATCATATATCCGGAATAAAATACATCTTTTCAACAAGAAATGAACAATTATTATCTCTACGAGCAGATAAAAGTAACCTTATGTTCGACTAAACCGAGAACCTTTCAGCCCAACAAGTTGTTAATAAATTCCATTTTGGAAAACTTATTCGTTTACTCAAATCATTAAAACATTATAAACCAATAAATTAATAGCAATCAATAGAAAACTATACATCGGTTGATAAAAACATTCATTTTAATTTTGCCAAGTTGAAAAACATTCATAGCTTTGCAAATGCATTTGTTAACGATAAGTACAACTTCTACAACTTTACTTATTTGTAACTAATCCTAAGAGATACAACATTGTGGAAAAGAAAAATTATTCTTATGACGAAGCCTACGGAGAATCTTTAAAATACTTCCAAGGCGACGAGTTGGCTGCCAGAGTTTGGGTAAACAAATATGCAGTCAAAGATTCTTTCGGAAATATTTACGAAAAGTCTCCGGAAGACATGCATTGGCGAATAGCCAATGAGGTAGCCCGCATTGAGGCCAAGTACCCCAATCCATTAAGTTCAGAGGAATTTTTCGGCTTACTCGACCACTTCAAGTACATTGTTCCGCAAGGAAGCCCGATGACCGGAATCGGAAACAACTATCAGGTAGCCTCTCTGTCCAACTGCTTTGTTATCGGTGTGGACGGCGAAGCGGATTCTTATGGTGCCATCTTCAAGATAGACGAAGAACAAGTACAGCTGATGAAACGCCGTGGCGGCGTGGGACACGACTTATCCCATATCCGTCCGAAAGGTTCACCGGTAAAGAACTCGGCACTGACCTCCACCGGCTTGGTTCCCTTCATGGAACGCTATTCAAACTCTACACGCGAAGTAGCTCAAGATGGACGCCGCGGCGCACTGATGCTCAGCGTATCCATCAAACACCCCGACTCGGAAGCCTTCATCGATGCCAAGATGACTGAGGGCAAAGTGACCGGAGCCAACGTTTCCGTAAAACTGACCGACGACTTCATGCAGGCCGCCATCGAAGGCAAACCATATACACAGCAATATCCGATTGACGCCACAGAGCCGGCATTTCAAAAAGACATTGACGCATCCGCATTATGGAAAAAGATTGTGCACAATGCATGGAAATCGGCAGAACCCGGTGTATTGTTCTGGGATACCATATTAAAGGAATCCGTGCCCGACTGCTATGCAGACCTGGGCTACCGTACCGTATCCACCAATCCATGCGGCGAAATTCCACTGTGCCCGTACGACTCCTGCCGTCTGCTCGCCATCAACCTTTACTCATACGTGGTCAATCCGTTCAAGCCGGACGCCTACTTTGACTTTGAGCTATTCAAGAAGCATGTAGCTTTGGCCCAACGCATCATGGACGATATCATCGACCTTGAACTGGAGAAGATAGAGCGCATCATGAGCAAGATAGATGCCGACCCCGAAAGTGAAGACGTGAAACATACAGAACGCGTTTTGTGGCAGAAGATTTACAAGAAAAGCGCCCAAGGCCGCCGTACCGGTGTAGGTATCACGGCAGAAGGCGACATGCTTGCCGCCCTGGGATTGCGTTATGGCACTGAAGAGGCAACCGAATTCTCGGAGCAAGTACACAAGACGGTGGCACTCAACGCCTATCGCTCCTCCATAGAAATGGCCAAAGAACGCGGCGCATTCGAGGTATACGATACAGAACGCGAAAAGAACAACCCGTTCATCAACCGCCTGCGTGAAGCTGACCCGGAAATGTACGAGGAGATGAAGAAGTACGGACGCCGCAACATTGCCTGTCTGACCATCGCCCCGACCGGCACCACCAGCCTGATGACTCAAACCACCTCCGGTATCGAGCCCGTATTCCTGCCCGTGTACAAGCGCCGCCGCAAAGTGAATCCCAACGATACGAACGTCCATGTGGACTTCATCGACGAAACCGGAGATGCCTTTGAAGAATATATCGTGTTCCACCCCAAGTTCGTGACTTGGATGGAAGCACAAGGATACAACCCCGCCAAACGCTACACGCAGGAAGAAGTGGATGCCCTGGTAGAGAAATCACCTTATTATAAAGCAACCTCCAACGACGTGGACTGGCTGATGAAAGTCAAGATGCAGGGACGTATCCAAAAATGGGTGGACCACTCTATCAGCGTAACCATCAACCTGCCGAACGACGTAGACGAAGACCTCGTGAACCGTCTGTATGTAGAAGCATGGAAATCCGGCTGCAAGGGCTGTACGGTTTACCGCGACGGTTCGCGTTCCGGCGTGCTCATCTCTACCAAGAGCGACAAGAAGTCCGAGCTTCCCCCGTGCAAACCGCCTACAGTCGTTGAAACACGTCCCAGAATATTGGATGCAGACGTTGTCCGCTTCCAGAACAACAAGGAGAAATGGGTGGCATTCGTCGGCTTGCTGGACAATCATCCCTACGAAATATTCACCGGTGTGCTGGATGATGATGAAGGCATCATCCTGCCGAAGAATGTGGTGTCGGGCCACATCATCAAGAATGTGGATGAGCACGGAAACAAGCGTTACGACTTCCAGTTCGAGAACAAGCGCGGATACAAAGTCACCATCGAGGGGCTGTCCGAGAAGTTCAACAAAGAGTATTGGAACTATGCCAAGCTGATTTCCGGTGTATTGCGCTACCGCATGCCTATCGAGCAGGTCATCAAGCTGGTAGGTTCACTGCAACTGGACAGCGAAAACATCAACACCTGGAAGAACGGTGTGGAACGCGCCCTGAAGAAATACATCCAGGACGGCACGGAAGCCAAAGGCAAGAAATGCCCCAACTGCGGTAACGAAACACTGGTTTACCAAGAAGGTTGCCTCATCTGCAAGACGTGCGGAGCTTCCCGCTGTGGATAATCCCACGGCAAGCACAAACGTTTGCATAGGAATTTAAATGACTTAGATAACGGTAGCTGCATGATTATGAGGAATAATTTCTATACTTGCATAATCATTGCAGCTATTGCTACTTCTAAATCTAATATAATATGACACTAATATTCAATATCGAGTATCGCACCAGCTGGGGTGAAGAAGTCAGAGTCCTGGGTTCCATCCCGGAACTTGGCAACAACCAGCCCGACAAAGCCACCCCCCTGCACACTGTAGACGGCATTCACTGGACCGCGGAAGTGGATATCCAGATTCCCGGTAATGGAAGCGTCGAATACAGTTACCACATCTATCGAGATGGCAGAACCATACGGACAGAGTGGAACAGCCTGCCACGCATCCTGCACGTTGCAGACAATCCGAAGAAAGTTTACCGCATAGAAGATTGTTGGAAGAATCTGCCCGAGCAGCAGTATTTTTATACATCCGCTTTCACAGAATCCCTGCTGGCGCATCGCGAACGCAGTGCCGCCCCGAAAAGCTACAAAAAGGGGTTGCTGATAAAGGCGTACGCCCCCTGCATAGACAGTGACCATTGCCTGGCACTCTGCGGAAACCAGAAGGCGCTGGGTGACTGGAACCCGGACAAAGCTGCCCTTATGAGCGACATCGACTTCCCCGAATGGCAGGTAGAAGTGGATGCCGGCAAAATCAGCTTCCCGCTAGAGTATAAATTCGTCCTTTACAACAAGAAAGAGCGCCGTGCCGTGGCCTGGGAGAACAATCCCAACCGCTATATGGCCGACCCGCAGATAGCCGCCAACGAAACGCTGGCTGTCGGCGACCGTTATGTATACTTCAATCTTCCTGCATGGAAAGGTTCCGGAGTAGCCGTACCCGTATTCTCCCTGCGCTCCGAGAAAAGCTTCGGTGTAGGCGATTTCGGCGACTTGAAGCGCATGATTGACTGGGCAGTTGCCACCAATCAGAAGGCGGTGCAGATTCTGCCCATCAACGACACTACCATGACGCATACCTGGACAGACTCCTACCCTTACAGTAGCATCTCCATCTATGCCTTCCATCCCATGTACGCCGACCTGAAGCAGTTGGGCAGCTTGAAGGACAAGAAGGTGATGGCCGAATTCAACAAACGCCAGAAGGAACTGAATGCCCTGCCCGCCGTGGACTACGAAGCTGTGAACAAGACAAAGTGGGAATACTTCCACCTCATCTTCAAGCAGGAAGGGGAAAAGGTGCTGGCATCGGATGCTTTCCGTAATTTCTACGAAGCCAACAAGGAATGGTTGCAGCCATATGCCGTCTTCAGCTACCTGCGTGATGCCTACAAGACCCCGAATTTCCGCGAGTGGCCCAAGTATGCCACCTACGATGCCAAGGAGATAGAGACATTGTGCCGGCCGGACTCTGCCGACTATCCGCATATTGCCATCTACTACTACATCCAGTTCAATCTGCACCTGCAACTGCTTGCCGCCACCGAACATGCGCGCACCAACGGCGTAGTGCTGAAAGGCGACATCCCCATCGGCATCAGCCGCAACAGTGTGGAGGCTTGGGTGGAGCCGTACTACTTTAATCTGGATGGCCAGGCCGGTGCGCCGCCCGATGATTTTTCGGTCAACGGCCAGAACTGGGGCTTTCCTACTTATAACTGGGAGGTCATGCTCGAGGACGGTTGCAGTTGGTGGGTGCGTCGTTTCCGTAAGATGGCCGAGTATTTCAATGCCTATCGTATCGACCACGTGCTGGGATTCTTCCGGATATGGGAGATTCCGTCCGACTCGGTACATGGTCTGCTGGGACATTTTTCCCCTTCGCTTCCGATGAGTGTGGAAGAGATTGAGGGCTATGGGCTTCGGTTCCGGAAAAATTATTTTACCCATCCCAATATCAGTGATTGGGTATTGGATAAACTGTTCGGTGAACGTGCCGAGGAAGTGAAGGTCGTTTATCTGGATGCTTTGGGCATGGATTGGTATGCGTTGAAGCCCGAGTATGACACGCAACGTAAGGTGGAAGCGGCTTTTGCCGGGAAGTCTTCGGCCGAGGATGCGGCTTTGTGTGAGGGGTTATATGCGCTTATCAGTAATGTGCTCTTCATTCCCGACCCGAAACAGCCGGACAAATATCATCCGCGTATTTCGGCCCGGTACGATTATCTGTACCAGACATTGAGCGAGGAAGAGAAACGGGCTTTCGATGCCTTATACGAAGATTATTATTACCATCGGCACAACGAGTTCTGGTACGGGCAGGCCATGCGTAAACTGCCCGTCTTGGTGGAAGCGACTCAAATGCTGGTGTGTGCCGAAGATTTGGGCATGGTGCCGGAATGCGTCCCTTGGGTCATGGACGATCTGCGCATCCTGACGCTTGAGATTCAAACCATGCCCAAGAAGTTCGGGCTGAAATTCGGACGGTTGGAAGAAAATCCTTACCGGAGCGTGGCCACCATATTTACCCATGATATGCCCACCCTTCGCGGGTGGTGGGAAGAGGATGCCGTGCGCGCGCAACAATATTTCAACGAGGTGTTGCAAAAAGACGGGGAGGCTCCTGCTTCCATACCGGGGTGGTTGTGCGAAGAAGTAGTGGCACGTCATCTTTATTCTCCTTCGATGCTCTGTCTGATTTCGTGGCAGGACTGGATGTCG
>OHJS01000765.1_pt1 | contig 19655 bp, 8 predicted proteins | sample 1568661 | NCBI WGS metagenome assembly OHJS01 (sample SAMEA3879603, study PRJEB24766) | human gut metagenome | biome: human-associated habitat; feature: feces | place: USA | collected 1985/1987 | reverse complement strand
ACCCCAACATTAAAAGTGTTGTGCTCTACCTGCTGAGCTAGCGAATCAATCCTTTATTATTGCTATTCTTCCGAATTGCGAGTGCAAAGGTACAGTTTATTTTTGTATCTGCAAACATTTCTAGAACTTTTTTCTAAAAAAAATGCATTTTATCCATTATTCATTCATTGCAATTAAAACTTCCATGTACTTCCGCCAACAGTTTCCAAGCCCTTGCACTATTTCACAATAATCTCTTCTATAGGCTGTTTCAACTCCTTATCCAATGGATACGACTGATACTTCACTTTATCAAAATCAATCTTCTTCATACTAATACAACGAATATTGTTATTGTATGCTGTTTTATAATACACTTTCCTGTTTGTCAAATCAATAGCCGAAGTCCATTGTGTGGCACTAGGAATATCAGGTGCTTTCCCTAACGCATGTTCTATACCGATAGGAATATCAAAATTATTCAGGATATGAAAGCTTTGTAATATAGCGTCATACGCTGTAGGACACACCGGAGCTGTTGCCTTATAAAACGCTACACGAACAAAACGGGATGGAGGAGTAACATCACCTGGAATGCCATGAAATCCGGCACCTGCGCCAAAAGGGAAAATAGTCACCCCACCCCATTGCTGTGGAGTGACAGCTCCCGGATATAGATTTACATAATTATTCAAGTTAGTCACCTGCCATGGAAAATCGGGAGAATTGGTGAGTACTCCTACTTTATTTTCATAAAAATAAGGAACACCACCTACAAATTCCAACACCATTTGATTTCCTTTAGCATCGCCAATGCGCCAATGTACCGTAGAACTTTTACCAGGTTTATCAAGAGACACCACCTTCACCCCTTCTATAGCTTCTCTCACTTCTTCTATAGTAGCAAATTGGGAAAGCATCCAGTTCACCACCTGCAAATCCGACAAAGTAATTGCATTTTGAGCCTCATCATATTCTTCATACTTCCCATAATGGGGAAAATAAAACAATCCAGCCGAAAGTCCTACTTCATTCAGTCCTTCAGCCACAAAGTCTTTCTGAATGATAGCCAGTCCTACCAGACCATATTTAGCCCGAAATCTCAAGCCATTTACACCCGTTGGAGTATAAGATACCAAATCCTGTCCTCTGGGAACAATAACATATTCACTCGGAAGATAACTGTCCCCCCACTCTATAGTACGTGCCTGCACATATCCGCCATCTTCAGCGAGGAATGAAATACCGGTACATGCCGATCCGCTTGCAATGCCTGTCAGCAATAAGGCCAAAGCTATCAAAATCTTTTTCATAACCATTTTAAATCTATTTATGATAGTAAGAACAAAGCATCGGACATTTTAGTTCTTGTTTACGCAACAAAGATAACCAAAGCCATCAAACAATGTTCCGGCACTGATTGCCATACAAATAGATAAGAATAGAAAAACAAAAGGAGTGACAAGTTCCCAATCGAGTATATACAAAGAAGTAGGAGGTGAATTTACAAAACACACCTCCTTACCCTTAAATTATTTATTCAGCAAACAATTTACTACATCTTTCTCCCGTTCTTTAGGTAATACGGTCAAGCTAACCACCGTCCCCCCTTTTAGAACAGCCTCTACAGTAGTCTGTCCTGTAGCATGCAATTTGAAATGCACATCCCAATCTTTAGGCCAAGCAGGAAACAATAAAATCTTTCCATCGGCTTCCTGCAACAGCATTTCCTGCATACCTATCATGCCGCTGCCTCCCCAGTTATGGTCGGGAGTCCAGTCGTAACCCGGTCCCCAAAAGGCGGGAAAACGATGAGGACCGTTCGCCATTTTCTCTAAGGTAAGTTGTGCAGCCTCCTCGGTCATACCCAGACAAGCCGCCCAGATATTATCTTGTTTCCATCCGATATGCGAACGAAAATTAACCGCTTCGGGATCATAGAAATAGGTATTGCGGGCAACCTCCAACTTTTCTTTGCCAATGCCGTAAACACGCCACGGAAATACGGGATAAAGTTGCGGAGTCTCCACATTATTAATACGTTCCCAACTCTTAGCAGGGGCAATCGTTTGTTTCAGCACCGGCATAGTTATGGAATTCGCAGAATCCTTTACTTCGATATAACGCAATGGTATCGGTGGGATTACTTCCAGCATTTCGTTCTTCCGTCCGTAAGTTTCCAGCACGGTCCGCAATGCGGCAATAGTGCTGCTGGCATTATTAGTCATTTTATAGGTTTCACAGGCAGAACCCGGAAAGAGAATCAGGTGTCCTTCTCCATCCAACTCCTTCCGTCCACGACGGGAAGCAAGCATACGATAATGCTCATCAAAGAAATTAAGTGAGCTTTCTATCAAAGGGATATAACGGCTGATATCAGCCTCATTATAACGTGCCGTTTCCAGTATCATCTGACAAAATTCAAGAACCGTATCCCATTCGTATTCCAGCCATGCATTATATTCCAACCCCCTGTCATAGCTTTCAGGACGTTTAAAGCCATACTCGGCAGGATTGGGCAGACCGAAGTTCTCCATTTGTTCGGTGAAACAGGCACCGGCATGTCCCCAATAGGTACGGGTACGTGCTTCGGCTGTCGGCAACAAACGCAGATAAAAGTCAAATTGTGATTTCATCAAGTCAAAGTCACCGCTTTTCAACATAGGCCAATAAACCAAACGCTGATTCTGTGCAGTCATGGTTCCTCCTCCCCATTTCCGGAAATCAGGGGTAAATTCCATTTTCTGATCTACATACATAGGATCAAAAGTAAACAGTCCCCCGTTAAACTTGGTAGGCCACTGACTATAGGCGTTACATCCCAACATATAGCGGAACAGTGTATAGTTACGGATAGCATCTCCCGCTTCACCTTCCCCCTCAATAAAGCTACGTTTCCAAAAATCATTCCACCAACGGCGGGTAGCCTGTTTGTCTTTGGATACATTTATTTCCTTCTCAGTGCGGGCCAAGGATGCTTCCCATGCAGGAACCGTACTTTGTTCCGTATTCAGAACAATCCGTGCAGACTGCTTATAAGTAGGTTTCTTGCTTTTGTACATCCATGCCAGATACTCAGTACCTGCATAATGTCCACGTCGTGTACCGTTATAAACCAGATTATCACCTGATAAACGCCCCCCAAAAATCAAATTCTTCAAAGGATTATACAGTTGTTCCTTCACTTCATTCATTCCCTGCTGGTCCACTACCACATCAAAAATAGTACGTTCAGGATTGCGATGGAAAAAAGTAAAATTATCTTCTTCCACACAGACAGAGTCACGCCTAGTCATCAATCCATCAGGAATGGCCCATTTGTAAGAGCATTGCTGCCCTTCCCCTTTACGCACCGGACGATCTTCATAACGCCAGCTTTCAAAGTTTACACGCATAGAAGTCAGTTCCTTCGTCTTCACCTCAACATGTACCACAGGATGAAACACATCCACCCAAATAATTAGAGTGGCATTATCACTACTTACGCTGACATAGCCATCATTAAGATGCAGAGTCTGCCGAAAAGAAGCCGTTCCGGCAAAAGGGTTCGGAGTGAGCCTCACACGAAACCGACCCTGCTTCAGCAGACAGTTATTCTCGTCAAAAGAACCACTACGACTAAGGTAGAACAGAACATCGTCATTCTCTACCCATACATTCATGCCGATATCACCACCCCCGCAAGGCATGGACTCCGAAGCATTCCGGCTTTGAGTATTCCAAACCAAATTGGCAGGCTGTCCCCACAGAAACTGCCCGCCAATAAACACTAATAATAAAAACGTAAAGATATTCTTCATTTTTTTCTGTTTTTACCAGTCATCGGAACGGAAAGACGATACAGGTAAATCTTCACCAAACAAATCTCCCTCCACATAATTCTCGAAGCCATAACGAACTGCCACCGGATGAGGTACTCTCTCGCTCTTTACAAGCATTTTACTTCTCTGTATCCACGCTTTAGCAGGATAAAAAACCCGATCTTTACCTGCAACCTGAAAGTTATATGATTCAAAACGGTCTTTACAATTTATCCACATCGGTGCCCGATCAAAACTGACTATTACCGTATCATTCTTTACTTCCATTCCTGTATAGTAAGGACTTTCGGCCGTAACACCTTTCATTCCGTAAGTTTTTACTAATGCCAAACGCCCCAGACGTTCTCCTGCTACCCTCTTTTTACCCGGATGAATCCCCGTTTTCATTCCTGCGTCCAACAATACAGCCATACCACTATTGCCCACCCGGTGTTCTACCATAGCTTGTTGTTCGCGAAGATAAGCAGAATTTATCACATTCTTGCCAGGCTCAGTAATAATTCCATAATCATAAGGTGCAATTTGACAATAATAGAAGGGAAATTCCCCTTGCTGCCATTCTTCGCGCCACCCGCGTATCAGTGCACTGAACATATCGGCATAAGTAGAAGCCCGGTTATAGTTATCTTCCCCCTGATACCAGATAACTCCACGCATGGCTAATCCGATGAGCGGATGAAGCATACCGTTATAGAGTACAGTCGGAGTACGGTTCTTTGACTTGATATCGGCTTCCGATTGGGGAATCTTTGCTTCGGGAAATGCCTTCAACCAATCCGGATGCATCCAGGCTTCACAGGCAGAACCTCCCCAAGAAGCCACAATCAAACCCACAGGTATATTCAACTGCTGTTGTATCATCCGACCGAAGTAATAAGCAGTAGCACTAAACTCACGCACAGTTGCCGGAACAGCTTCCTGCCAGGTTCCCACCACATCTGTTTTCGGAGTAAAAGAGGAAGAACGCTTTACGGTGAACAGGCGGAGTTGCGGATTACGGCTGTTCATCACATCTGTATTGCTATTCTCCACCGGCTGGTTTTTAAAACCTTTCATGGGCATTTCCATATTACTCTGACCGGAGCATAACCATAATTCTCCCATCAGGATATCACGTATTTCGGTCAGCTTTCCATCATCAAAAGTGATCGTGTAAGGGCCTCCGGCAGAGGGGGTGGATAAAGCAAGTTTCCACGCGCCTTTTGCATCGGCAGTCGTTTTATAGGTTTGTTTATCCCAACTTGTTGTAATTTTCACCGATGCATTGGGAGTAGCTGTTCCCCATAAATTGGCACGAGTCTGCTGTTGCATCACCATGCCGTCTGAAAAGAAAGCGGGCAATTTCACTTCCGCATTTGCCGACAGGCAAGTCAACCATGCCCAAGCAATGCCCAGTAGTAGTTTCTTATTTTTCATGTTATGTGTGATTAGCATTATTCTTTAGTTTTAAAAAACTCGCAAGGTCCCATCCATCCGGCAGGTAACAAACCATCTCCGGGCAGACGGAATTTTGCATTCGTCCATATCCCCTCAAAAGGCGCTTTATCCTGATCTGCCCCACGGAGCGCATTCGCCCAGGTATTCACCACCTCCACTTCCAAGACATTGGTTCCGTTACGAAGCGCATCGGTAATGTCCACTTCGTATGGAGCTGTCCAAGCCGTACCGCATGCAATGCTGTTGACACGTACAGTCGCTACATTGGCTACTTTACCCAACCGAAGAATAATTCTTCCGTCCTGTTCATTCTTCCATCTGAATAGTCCTCTGTAAGTGGCATGTCCGGAATAATATCTTATTTTTTCATCCTCTTCCTTACTCCAGTCAAATAATACCGGACGAGTGACAGTTTTGCGCACGGAAGGGAATGTTACTGTCCATTCCTTGATCGATATGGATACAGGTTCCCTTTCGATCCGTTCCGGAGAAACTTCTGAAGATTCTTTGGGAAATACGACAAATACAGAGCCATTGGCAGGCAAAGACAAAGCGACTTCGGTACGGCCGTCCAATTCTTTCCATTGTGCCGGACGGGTAATGGTTCCTGTTACCGCATTCCACAATTCAGGCGTGCGCCCTGCAATGCGGAAAGAAGCGTTGAATGTACGCAAACTGTCCACCTGATTAGCCACAAAATAAATCTCATACTCTTCCCCGCTCCGATGAGTATATGCCACATCAGCAGGAAGAAGTACATCCCGTTCCACACCGAAAGAAGAAAAATCATCTTCCCGATAAGGCAATTGCGGAATAATGACACCTGCCGCGCGGAGTTCCTCTACTTTTGCCTGTGCCTCAGGAGACAACGGCAGGTTATCAGGATTCATAGGACGGGCTGTAGGAAACACCAATACTTTATAAGAAGCTCCTCCCGGAAGTACCATTCTTCCATTCTCCGCTTTTGCCAAACGTAACAGAGCGTCTTTGTTAAAAGAATCGTAGGCATAACCACGCATCGGGTTCACCCAGTCTTCGGGATCGGTCATGTTTGCCGAATGGGTAACACCGACAGGACGCACACGGGTGGGTTGACCTTCATTAGCCAGCCGAATCCGTTCGCTTTCCACCCGTTCGGCTCCATAGATACCGGGAAGCATCGAAACTAACCGTTCGGGCAAAATGGAACGTCGCGGCATCTCTTCACCGGTAAAGACGGCGATATCAACCACCGGATGACCGTATTGCAACAAAGTCTGGCAACGGGTGATGTAATCTACAAAAGATTTTCCTTCCTCCCACCAGGTCTGGTCGCGCTGGAAGAAGAGTCCGATGCCGTCCAAGGTCATACCGGGACGGCGGTTCATCCAGGGATTATGGGTATAGACATGAAAGAAGAGTTTATTGATACCCAGTGCATAGTTACGGTCCAGCAAAGGTTTCAGCATGGCAGGGTCTTCATCCCATACGCCACGAATTTCAGTAAAGCCTTCGGCCTGGATAATATTCTTTCCATAAATATGCGCGCCACTGATGGCATCCAGCATATCATTGGGTTTATCGTGCGTAGGACTGTTCAGCCAAAATTCCCCCATAGGCAGATCCACTTTCTGATAATGCATCAATCCGTCACTGACCATAGTAGGAGCTACGCACTCGGCAGAGAACCGGCAATCGTATTGACGGGCACAGTCTGCCAATACAGTGTAGAACACATCAGTCACCAGTTCTCCGATGGTGGTACGGACATCCCGCAATATCTGTTCACTGCGGGCGGCGCTTTCCATCGGAATACCTGCCAGCAAAGGAAGATAAGGCATCAAATCATATCCACGGCGTTTCTTAAATTCCGCCGCGAAGTTATCACTCCAGTTCTGACTGCCACACTCCCAACTGTCTACGTGCATATATTTCAATACACGGCGTGCCACGGCTTCATCCGTCTTTTTGAACATTTCCGCAAACCAGTTCGAGAACTGTTTCTGAACAGCCTTGGTGCTGAACTTGTCGCATTCCAATCCTTTACCACCTCCGGCAGTAGCATTCACATGTCCGGTTGCCGTATGTCCCATGCGGAGAATACGCCATTTACCTTCGGGTAAACGGGCGGTCAGCCTGCCCTGATACAAAGGGAGATTGATCAATTCATCCGGTTGCACACAAGCCGCATCGGGTATTTCCGTCGAAGTAGTAGCAGTAGCCACACGCCACACCAGTCCTGCTTTTCCCTCCCACTGATGAATACGCGGAGCCGTATGAAGGACTATATCATTGATTTTCAAATTCGGTTTCCATTTAGCTGCATCCAGATCCTCACTACCCGGTTCGCTTCCCACGGGAGTCCACTCAAAACGGAAGTAACGGGCGGTAACAGGGGGGATGGCATGAGTGGACTGGAAATCCGTATTCTGCCATCCCTGCCGGGCAGGAACCAGTTGCTTCACTGTTTTGAATGTCCGTCCATCCTCACTGGCCAATACTTTCAGGCGATGTGCCTGGTAGTTATTTCCTCCCAAAATAATTTCCACGTTGCTGCAAGTCACAGGTTCTGCATATTCATACTGAATCCAACAAGGATAAGAGGAACGGAAGACTCCTTTCTCATCCCTGTTCACAGCCTTGGATTCATCTTTGATAACGGCCTGTTTCAAATTGCCGAAAGTTACCTTCGGCTTCAATGAAGTATCCTCAGGCTGACGCTCCAATGGAATGGCGTAGGTAACGATATCTTCATAATAGCCATCCAGTGCTTCGGGCATGGGCAAAGTCAAATTACGAATATTCCCACCGTTCACTATAGTATCACTCCATACCACTTTTTGCATCGACTCTTCGGAAGTTATCCAAGGACCTCCCGCCAAGGCAAAGCCGTCACAGATATGCATTCCCAACTGCATGCCTAGCCTATCAGCCTCTCTCATACTATGAGAGACCATACGCCACCATTCAGGGGTAAGCTGCTGGGCTTTTCCCTCGTATTGAGGTCCTTGCTCTACTCCCTTAATAGGCATCAGATAGGCCCCACCCAAACCTATACGATGCATGGCCTCCAAATCTGCAGTAATCCCTTCGGGAGTTACAGCGCCAAACATCCAATACCAGAAAGTCCAGGGACGAGCTTCCTGTACAGATGAATTTACAAACTGTTGCCGTAAAGCGGATTGTGCTATCATCGGTTGGAATCCGGTTGCCAGCAATATGGATACAAACAGATGTTTTATCTTCATAAGCTATTTATTCTATATTTAATGATAAACGAATAAAGTTGTAATTTGTACTCAATTTTTCAAATATAGAGAGTTCGAGCCAAATAAAAAAAGAAAAGGGAAGAATAAACAAAGTTCCTCTTCCCTTTACAATCTATTTTTTCACTGTTATTCAAATTTTAACGTGATACCTCCCCCATATGCTCCATCAGCCCAAAATGCTTGTGAAGACGGACCTATCAAATCTGTCGTATTCACTTTATTACGAACCGGAGGAATTACTTTCATCAGACTGATGCCGGTAGCCGGGAAAGTATAAAGCAAGCCGTCACGACCGTCGCGAGGCTGATAAACCCCTACATAATTCTGAGGAGTACGGTTACAGATACTTATCGTTCCTTCCTGCGTTTTCAAAGTCATCCATTGCACATTAGCAAAGTACCCTTTAAATTCGGGATAAGTAAAGCTTTCGGCAGGAATGGGATCATTATACTCATTTTCCCATACGCCCAACTGCGGACCATGCAGACGGTTCTGCCATACACGGTAAGGACCGTCACCTACCCAACGCTTGCTCAACACTTTATCTTCCGGATAATCAAACATCACCCCCATCAAATCCACTACACCGCTGAAGTTGTATGTAAAGTCTATAGCAGCGGTACCGTCAGGAGCGATAGTCCATACAGCCTGATCAAAACATCCCAGTTTGTAGTTAGCGGTAACCACTACGTTATTGCCTTCTTCACGCACGGTAAAACCTGTAAAACGACCGGCATCATCAAATGTAGTGTATTGGGTTTTCTTCTTTTCAGCCTCTTTGTCATCATGGTTATAAAACTGGTCCATAGAACGGTCCGAACGCTTGGCGGCAATAAAACGAGGACCATTTGCCAGACTGATGATACGGCTTCCAACCTTTACCCCCTTCAGTTGTCCGTCTTTCTGAGAAAAAGTAAATGTACGTCCTCCGGCATCCACCGTCAATGCATCGGCAGTTTCTTTATAAGAAGGCTTGTTTCCGGCAGAAACCTGTTGCAATCCGGCAACGTCGTCCAGTTTATAACTCCACGTAAAGAGATCATTCCCCTGCTTATCCGTTACTGTCAGCATCAAAGCATGGGCCCCCTTGACAGCCGCAGGAATAGTCAGTGTACCCGCACCGTGAGCAGGAATGTCGGGACAGTTCACCTCTCCCTGTTTCATCACTTTCATTCCCCCCTTATCGGTCACAGAAGGCAATTGTACATATTTATAGGTGAAACGGCAAGTATTCGCATTCAAAAAATCGTACCGGTTCTCTATTCTCAGTTTGCCGTCAAACTGACTGTCAAGGCTATCAACCCTGATTTGAATAGGACACCACACCTGCTTGATGGTAAAATAACTTCCCTCTTTTTCGTGGTGCGGTCCTACAATACCATCAGCTCCATAATTGCCGCAGTTGTCAATGAATCCATTCATATCCACACGCTTCACGCCCTCATCGGCCAGTACCCAAAGGAAACCTCCGGCACAACGGGGATGCTTACGCATCATTTCCCAATAATCATACAGTCCGGCTCCGTGTCCTCCATCGTACAATCCATGCAGAAACTCGGTCGGCATAAATATTTCCGGCAGACGCATATAGTTCTGGCTTTCTCCGTAAGAACGATAGTGCATGGTTTCATATCCACTGAAGTTGCCTTGCGGATGAAGCACCGGACGTTTCTGAGGATCATATTTATGGAATTCACCATCCAGTTCAGTATTCCAGCCTTTTTCATTACCATTGCTCCACCAGATAATACACGGATGGTTTACATCACGGGTAATCATTTCTTTTACCAGCTTCTGCCCGTTGATAGTTTCGTGCTTGCCATGCCAGCCACTCAATTCATCCATTACATAAAGTCCCAAAGAGTCACAAGCTTCAAAGAATTCGGGATCAGCAGGATAATGACTTAGACGAACAGCATTCATGTTCATGCTTTTGATAAGCAATACATCTTCAATATTCTTTGCCTTGCTCAGTGTACGTCCGCTTTCAGGACGGAAGCTATGCCGGTTCACTCCTTTAATCATCACACGCTGACCATTGATATACAATCCGTCACTTTCACGTGTCTCAATCGTACGGAAACCAAATTTCTGATTTTCAACATGCAGGGTTTTACCGGCTTTATCAAGCAAAGTAAACGTAGCCTGATACATAGTCGGAGTTTCAGCTGTCCATAATTCAGGAGATTTTACAGTGAAATTAATCGAAGCATGATCGCTACCTGTACGGACATCCGAAGTATTTTCGGCCACTTTTTTCTCTTTAGCATCTGTTATGACAGTATGTACCCTAGCACCTTCTACTGCCATATTCAGAAAACAATCGGCATAGAAATTCCCATCCGCCTTCGCATCTATTACCAGACGATCTATATTTTGAGCCGGTTTCGCCACGATAAACACAGGACGGAAAATACCTCCGAAATTCCAATAATCAGCACGGCGTTCTGCCAAATTAACCCCTGCATTCGCACTTTCCTTGCTTACAGTTACTTCAAGTACATTCTTTTTTTTCGATCCGAAGAATACCCGGTCACTCACATTATAAATAAAGCGGTAAAAAGCTCCCTGATGCATGGAGCCAGCTTTACGACCATTTATCTTTACCTGCGTATCAGTCATAGAGCCTTCAAATACCAGCTCTATCTGTTTACCATTCCATTCGGCAGGCAACTCAAATTCATATTTATACAAACCTTGTTCGTCAGCTACTCCTTCAGGAAAAGCCTTACCATAGAATTTCATGCCATATTGATAAGTACCGAATCCTTGCAGCTCCCAACAAGAAGGTACTCCGATTTTCGTCCATTTTCCGGAATTATTACCACCGGTACACATGAAATCCCATTGTACCATATCATCACAGCCACGTCCTGACAAGTATTGGCGTTCTGTTTTTACGGAAGATTGCGCCAACAAACCTGCCGATAAAGCAAGGAGTGATAAAAAAGTTGTTGCTCTTTTCATTTTGATATTTGATTTTTAATTTAATTCTATATTTCTGTCTGCCACCGGAAAGATATGTCGCCGTCGCCTATTCAAACCTTTTGCCATACATCATTTTATAAGACTGAAGCGTACCCGCAAAGTATGAGATTTCTGCTTATCAATGGCGTATTTCTTCAGCACTCCCGGACCACAACTACTGTTTCCTAAACCTAAAACCGCAGCATCCAGGCTGAGAACAACCTCCTTTCGTGGTTTCAAGTCACAATCATGAGTTGCTTTATAAATATCATCCACAGTATAATATAAGGCCGAAAATGAAAATGGCCGGTCTATGGCTGTCACACGGATACCTTTCCCTTCTTTATTGGTAAGGGTCACCTCTGTGACATCCTCGTGATTGCCACTGTCCTGAGGACGGGGGTAATGTGTATATTGACTGCTCACCTTGCTGCTCCATCTGCCTATCAGACAGGACGTCTTACGGTCGGGATAATTTTCCCACGGGCCACGACCGTACCAGGAAAGATTCTCGTATTCTTCTCCCAATACAAATGCACTACCCAGACGAGGCAATTCCGGCAATTCTCCTTGTGGCAGATAAGTCTGTTCCAAATCCACCGTTCCATCCACATATATTTTATAATGGGAAGAAACACGGATGCTACCTTTGGCATAACGATATTCCACAACCGATTTCTTCGATACGGTTCCATCTGTTTCCTGAGTTTTCGTTTCGGGAGTAATTACCTCTACTTGAGGAGCATCCAATCCCTGATTCTTCCAATCCTTGGCCAACCAGTTACCGAAACTTTTATCATTATCCGTCGGAGCACGGAAAGCTTGAAAATAACTATCTTCCCATAAATCCAAAACAGAAAACTTACTTTTACGTTTACCCGGTTGTACACCGTCAGCCACCGCCATCAAATGATCATTCAAGGCAAACTGTTCCTTTAAAATCTCATGCCCGGCCTTCGCCCATAAAGCATCTTCTTTCAATACTATACTTACATTCAATCGAACATCAGCCTGTTTATTAATCTTAACATCGGGCAAAGCCATCGTTCCTGTTTCACCGGGTGCCACCGATGGAAGCGCCAGTTCCCCTTGTTTCATCTTCTTCCCGTTCTCTATCAAAGTCCACAGACAGCGATATCCTTCCAGACCAATGTGGTGATTGCGGTTCGTAACTCTTAATCCTTTGGGCAAAACATCTTGTTCTTTTGGAAAAACCTGAAGATCTTTTTCCATTTCCAATTTAACCGGAGCATATACTTTCTTCACCTCCCAATATTTAGGCGTAGTTTCGCGGTCACTCATCACCACACCATTAAAACAGAAAGCCTTTAAATTAGGCCGATCACCAAAGTCACCGCCATACGCCACCATCCGGCGGCCATCCGGCAATATCTTATAAATACCTTGATCCACCCAGTCCCATATAAAGCCGCCCAGCATACGTGGGTTACTATAAATCTCATCCCAATATTCCTTGAAATTACCTAAAGCATTCCCCATGCAATGTGCATATTCGCTGGTCATCACAGGACGGTTATCATTCGTGCGTTCCGCTATTTCCAACAAGCGTTCCCAACGTGCGTTCTCCGCCCGTTCCTTGTCCTCCCCTTCGGGAATGCCGGGATTCAGATACTCCTGTTTCACACGGGTATAGAAACGGCTGATTACATCCACTGTTTTCGGGTCGGGTTCTCCGTTTACTCCCTGAGCTCCTTCATAGTGTACGGGACGTGTAGGATCAAAATCATGTAGCCAAGCCGAAATAGCAGCAAAATTAGGTCCGTAACCACTTTCATTTCCCATGCTCCACATCACTACCGAAGGATGATTTTTATCGCGTTCCGCCATACGTACCGCACGATCCAGAAAAGCGGCGTGCCAATCGGGTGTACTAGCCAATGTTCCACGTAATCCGTGCTCTTCTATATCCGCCTCATCCATCACATACAGTCCCAAGCTGTCGCACAGTTCATACCAACGGCTCACATTGGGATAGTGACTGGTACGGACTGCATTCACATTGGCTTGTTTCATCAGCAATATATCCTGCAACATCCTCTCCTCACTCATCACGCGTGCCGTATACGGATCGTGTTCATGACGGTTTACCCCACGAAAGCGGACAGAATTACCGTTAACCAACATTTGTCCGTCTTTTATTTCAATACAACGAAAACCTACCGGCTGTTCCACTTGCTCTATGGTCTGTCCGTTTGCATTCTGTAAACGAAGTTCCAACTTATATAAATAAGGAGTTTCGGCTGTCCAACGTTGCGGAGATTTTATAACGGCGGATATACGTCCCATCTTACGTGGACCACGTTGCGGATACCATTCATTCATCCGTGCCGCCTTATGCTCCAAATCCAAGATATCTTCCACATTGCCAACCATATTCACTACTTCCCTTCCATCCGCATCCTTCAGCACTGCCTGCAACGTATAGCCTTTACCGTCCATTCCCTGATAAACGCTGAACTGCGGATCAATCAGCAGTCTGAAATCTTGATAATTCCCCTGAACAGCAGGCAGAGTGCGCACTACATAGTCACGGATACGGATATCTGGAGTATGCACCAAATGAATACTGCGATGAATACCTCCAAAACGCCAAAAATCCTGATCTTCCAGATAAGATCCGTCACTATACCGATAAACTTCCAGAGCGATTTGGTTCTCTCCCGGTTTCAACCAACGGGTGATATTGAACTCACTAGGTTCCATACTTCCCTGGCTATAACCTATACGTTCACCGTTTATCCACACATAAAAAGCACTCATCACTCCTTCAAAGCGAAGAAAAGTCTGCCCATTTGCCTTCCACCCGGCGGGCAGCGTGAAAGTACGCCGGTATTGCCCCACCGGATTACGCTCCTTGTAGGTGGTATACGAAGCTTTAGGCTCCCCCATCACCCGTGGAGGATCTATTTTAAACGGATATCCTGCCGATACATAAATAGGCGTTCCGTATCCGTTGATTTCCCAATTGGCAGGAACCGGAAAATCTTTCCAATCCTTGTCATTAAAGTCCGTGCGGTAAAAATCCGTTATCCGTTCGGAAGGCACAGGAGTCCACCGGAATTTCCACATCCCGTCCAGACTCATCGAACAATCCCCCTTCTGCTTGGCAAAAGGCACAAAAGCAGCCCTTGCCGGTTCCCTATTAATCTGTAATACATGATGATTCTCCCAATCATGTATTTGTTGGGCCTGTAAGGATACCGTCATCCATCCGCACAGTAACAATCCATATAATCTCATATTTTTGGTCTTTCTTTTCAAATGAAGACGGACGAAATATGATTTTGTACCATATAAATTGTAAAAAGAAAACCCTTCTCTCCGATATCATCATCGAAAAGAAGGGCAAACTTAACATGGACAAAACAATTATCTAGGATTTTGAACTATATTCGGATTAGCATCAATTTCTGTTTGTGGAATAGGAAGTGCCACCCTAGGGTCTGAAGGAGCAATGACACGGGCATCTTCAGGCATAGTCAGATGCCAGCCTCCCGAACGGTCCACCGACTTGCCATTACGCATATAATCAAAGAAAGCATGACCTTCACCTACCAGTTCTTTACGTCTTTCTTTCAGAATGCGCTCCAGGCTGAGATCAGCAGATGTTACGGATTTCGCCGGATTGGCACGGGTAACTATCGCATTCAGATATGTCAATGCTTTTTCCATATTGCCGATTTTAAAAGCAGCTTCCGCAGCATTCAAATAAACCTCGGATAAACGGAGAATACAAAGATCATTATCCTGTGGATTGACTGTAGAAACAGCATCGGTCACACTGCCCGATTTCCCCGGATATTTAATCAGATATTTCGGTTGACCTTTGGCAGCTACAGGCAATGTATCTGCAACTGCATTTTCCGGCAAATGAGGAAATACATGGCGCACATCTTCAGGGTCTTCATTCAGCAAATCCAAATAAGCCTTTGTCAGAATCAGGTTATTCCAATCTTTCACATTATCGGCATACACCATCGGCGCCCCTTCTCCTCCCGAACCGCCTGAAGGTTCAGACATCGTAAAATAGAATTCAAACAAAGACTCAGAGTTAAAGTCTTTTCCCCATACAGAAGGATATTCGTCATGAGTAAAAAGCCGGTAAATTCCCCCATTGTCATTGATTACTTCTTCTGCACATTTCAATGCATTTTCATTGTCATTCATATACAGATACACCCGGGAAAGTAAAGCTTTCACACTCCAATAATTCATATAGGCATCGTGTTTTTCCTTTGTCAGTCCTCCCAACGCATCGTTCAAGTCCTTTAGCACCTGTTCGTAACATTGCGCCACTGTGTTACGTTCCGGAACATGATCCTCCAAAGTAGTCTGAATCTCAATAGGAACTCCTAAAGAAGCCCCATTATCCAAAGTATAAGGCATACCGAACAAACGGGTCAGATCAAATAAAGCCAATCCTCTCATTGCCAGTGCCTCCGATTTGATCCGTGCCACTTCTTCCGGCTTGGCATTTCCCGCATTTCCGGCATCCAACTTTTCTATCAGACTGTTAGCCTGATGGATCACTTTATAGGGTTGGTTCCAGACAAGGGTTATATTAAAATTATCATCCGCCGTAACATCAAAGAAATAGTAAGGAGAAACCCTGCGGCCTGCTCCTTTATTAATACGTGCCTGCACATCTTCTCCACGACAATCAGCATAATAAAGATAATTATCACCATAATAACTATGTGCGGATGCTAATCGGTATATACCATTCAATGCCACCTGTGCATCATCTATATTTTTAATGGCATCATCACTGGGAACTGCCGTAGAAGGATCTGTATTCAGCCAATCAGCAGTACACGAAACAAACATCAATGATACAGCCGCAACAATCGATAAATATATTTTTTTCATTTCGTTCTAATTTAAAGGAGATTCATTAAAATGAGACTTCTATTCCAAAACTGTAAGTACGCATAGGAGGTGTTTCACAAAATACTTCACCGGAAACAGGTACTTCCGGATCATACTGGTCCCACTTTGCCCACGTCAACAGGTTACTGCCTGAGAAGTACAATCTTGCTTTACTGACACCCAGTTTGGTCAGCCACTGATCCGGCAATGTAAAGCCCAAAGTCAAGTTCTTTACACGTAAATGATCCGTGCTATGTACATAACGGGATGAATTCTGCGGTCCTGCCGCCTGGCCAAGTACAAATCGGGGTACATCCGTCACATCACCCGGCTTTTGCCAACGATCCAATTCATAAATGGGCAAGTTATAGTTCTGCTCTTTTGCACCGTCGGTTTCATTATAAGTTCCGGTTTTGTCAAAAGAATATCCTCCTAAAGAATAAGTCAATGTCAATGCTAAATCAAACCATTTGTAATTCACGATATTGGTAAAACCTCCTGAAATTTTCGGATCCACAGACTTATAAGGAATTGCCTGTGCTGCAGAAGCGTCAGTAGTCACTGTTCTGTCATAATTGCCATTTGCATCCTGTGTATTCATATAGTACAAAGCTTTTCCTGTCTGAGGATCAACCCCCGCATATTCTTTCACATAGAAGGTAGAATACGGCAACCCCACTTTATGAATAAACCAGCTTCCCTCGATAGACTGGTCCAATTTACCATCCAATGATACAATCTTATTTTTATTGTGGGTCATATTCAAAACAGAAGTCCAATTAAAGTTGTTACCGGCAAAGTTTATGGTACGCAGTTCCAGTTCCCAACCTCTATTATTCAGTTGTCCCAAGTTCCCCAAATAATTTTGGAAACCGGTAGTGCTACTGATAGGACGATTGTAAAGCAAATCTTTCGTATCGCGATTATAATATTCCAAGCTGACAAAAATACGATTGATAAATGCCAGGTCGAGTCCCAAATTCAAGTTATAGTTCTTTTCCCACTTAAGGTTCGGGTTCGGTAATGCCGATTCATAAGATCCACCACCTCCCATATAATTCTGCCCGTAGGAATAAAGTCCCATATATCCGTAAAGAGCACCCGGCTGATTACCATTCACACCATACGAGGCACGTATCTTTAAATCACTCAGCACACTCTTTATAGATTGCATAAATTTTTCCGCACCTACATTCCACATACCGGATACAGACCAAAAATTTCCCCAACGGTTCTCGGGTGACAGGCGTGAACTGCCGTCACGACGGAAGCTACCGGCAATATAGTAACGGTCATCATAATCATAGTTGATACGGGATACATAAGAAATCATTCTTGAATCCTGAGTAGAAGACACAAAGCTGTTCAATGATGCTGCATTATCCGGTTCCACCAAATAATCTGAAGGAAGTTTGGATTTATCCCCCATTGCTTTGTCAGTCTGATAATTTTCAATTTCATAAGCTACCAACGCATCCACATGGTGTAATTGTGCTATAGTCGTATTATATCCCAATGAAGTGGAAGAAATCAATTTACTATATTCTATAAATCCCTTTGCCGTCTGTGCATCACTACCACTTTTAGCTCCGGCTCCACTCAACGGATTCCAATAACGGGAATCTTTCTGAATATTATAATCATAGCTAAGCGTTTCTTTCAATTTCAACCCTTTGATAATATCTATCGAAGCATAGCCTGTAGAAAACATACGTGTCATGCGGGTACGGTTATAATCTGTACGGATATCACGCAACGGATTCACATTGCTACTGGGATATGACCCTACATAATTCCCTTCAGCGTCACGTACCGGAAAAGACGGAGTGGTATTCAAAGCCACACAAAGGAAAGGATTAATAGATGATCCACGCTCCTCATTCATTTCCTGATTCAATTGAGAGAACATCACATTGGCGCCCACTTCCCCACGGGAACCTACCTTCTGGGTTACATTCAAACGAGCTGTATATCTGTCCAGATTAGAATTTTCCACCAAACCCTCCTGACGGTTAAAACCCAATGAAGAATAGAACGTAGTCTTGTCATTGCCTCCCGATACGGACGCTTCATAACTTTGATGATGTGCCGTACGCATTAATTCCTTTCTCCAGTCAGTATATCCCAGTTCCGGAATGGAGGCATAATCATTGATATGTAAATCGGCATATTCGGTGGGCGATGCCAATCCCGCCTCCGGATTCTTGGCTATTTCATCTTGTTGAAAGTTCATCAAACCTTCATAAATTAACTCTCTACGCTGCTCCCCATTCAACGTCGGACGGAATTCCACAGCAGCATTAGAAAAGCCTCCATCCATTTTTAATGTAGCCTTAGCACGTCCTTTTGTACCTTTTTTAGTGGTTATCAGAATCACACCGTTTGCCGCACGTGAACCATATAAAGAAGCCGCCGCCGCATCCTTTATGACTGTTATATTTTCAATATCCGAAGGGTTCAGCGTACTCATTATATTCGTTTTAGAATTATTCATGTAAGCGGCATCTGCCGAGCCACCACTCAAGCTTCCGGAAGTCACCGGTACTCCGTCAATGACAAACAAAGGTTCTTTCGATGCATTGAATGACCCCATACCGCGGATACGTATACTTTGATTAGCACCCGGCTGACCGGAATTTCCCGAAATGGATACGCCCGGAGTCATACCCTGCAACTTCTGTTCTACCGATACAACCGGAACGTTCTTCAACAAGTCCCCCCGTAATGTATTTGCCGAACCGGTAAATGAAGATTTGGAAAAATTACCATAGCCTGTCACCACAACCTCATCCAATCGTTGTGTATCCGGATGCAAAGATACATTCAGCACCCCATTGGCAGGTATCTTCGCCGTTAGTGTACTCATACCTAAAAACTCAATCACTAATGTTTTGTCTTTGTCGGGAACTTCCAGAGAGAAATTGCCATCTATATCTGTCACCACACCGATAGATGTACCGGGTATTTTGACAGTAGCTCCAATTAATGGTTCTTTATCCTCCGCTGAGAGAACGCGTCCTTTCACTGTTCTATTCTGAGCTTGCACGTACAAACCGAATAAACAAGCCAAAATGAAAAAAACATACCTAGATTTATTCATGATTTATATTTATATAATTATATAATAATTTATCATGTTCCGGTCAAAAGATATGCCAACAACAATAACCGCCCGTCAAATCACTGTATATTAACTAAATAAGCAAACAGAACATCTGTAAAACTGTAGAATAAATCCACATGAATGTAGAATTTGTCCACACAAAAAAAGGGTGTGATACCACACCCTCTCATTTAATAATTATTTAAAATT
>OHJS01000726.1_pt1 | contig 20445 bp, 16 predicted proteins | sample 1568661 | NCBI WGS metagenome assembly OHJS01 (sample SAMEA3879603, study PRJEB24766) | human gut metagenome | biome: human-associated habitat; feature: feces | place: USA | collected 1985/1987 | reverse complement strand
AACTCTCCGGGGCCGCTTTTGCGTGTCAGCCAAGGGTGTTGCGCAGCTTGTTGACAAGCCGTTTCAGCTGAGACAGGTGAGAGAACAGTTCCCGATGGGAGAACCGCTGAAATTTGAGGGAGAATTTTGGTGGAGTTGACAGTTTTCACCCGTAAAAGACGGCGTGTGTGGAATTTGCCCTTGACCCCGGGGCGTTCCGTGTTACAATATTTCCGGTACAGCCTGTCTGTTTGGGCTGCGGAACACAAAAAAGGAGTATGGAACGGTAAATTTTATGGATACGAACGCGGAATCTCCCATGCAGAACAAGGTCATTGAATATGTCAAGCAGTATGCAATGATCACGCTGAGCATTTCCATCATGTCGGTGGGTGTGTACTTTTTCAAATTCCCCAACAACTTTGTCTTTGGCGGCGTGACCGGTATGGCGGCGCTGGCGGCCAAGCTCACCCCGCTGTCGGCTTCGGCCTTTTCCTCGGCGGCCAACATGATCCTGCTGGGGGTGGGCCTGATCTTTCTGGGCAAAAAGTTTGCCATGACCACCGGCTATGCCACTGTGGTCATGTCGCTGGAGCTGATGGTGCTGGAAAAGATCTGCCCCCTGCGCGGCCCTTTGAGCGACCAGCCCATGCTCGACCTGCTGTTTGCCATTGCCCTGCCGGCCATTGCGTCGGCGCTGCTGTTCAATGTGGGTGCTTCCTCCGGCGGCACGGATGTCATTGCCCTCATTGTGGAAAAGTATACCCACATCCACAACGTGGCGGTGGCGCTGTTCCTGACTGACCTGTTCATGGTCATTGCGGCCTGCTTTGTGTTCGACCTGTACACCGCCCTCTATTCCTTCGTGGGTCTGACCGTGAAATCGCTGGTCATTGATGCTGTGCTGGAAAAGATCAAGATGTGCAAGGCCATCCTCATCGTCTGCGACGACAGGAAGCCTATCTGTGATTTTGTCATGCGCAAGCTGGTGCGCGGCGCAACCTATACGCCCTGCTTCGGCGCTTATACCGATAAGCCCCACTACATCATCTACACCACCCTGACCCGCCGCGAGGCCGACCAGCTGCAGGATTTTATCCACAAACAGCACTTGAACGCCTTCATGTCCATGCTGAGTACCACTGAGGTGTTCGGCAAGGGCTTCAACCACGCATAAGGAGGAACGTATGGTACAGGTCGATCTCATCACCGGTTTTCTGGGTGCGGGCAAGACAACGTTCCTGCGCAGATATGCTGCATATCTGACCGCACAGGGGCATCATGTCTGCATTCTGGAAAATGACTTTGGCGCTGTGAACGTGGATGCCATGCTGGTGCAGGATCTGCTGGCGGAACGCTGCGAGATCGAGACCATCAGCGGCGGGTGTGATTGTGATACCCACCAGCGCCGGATGCGCACCAAGCTCATCTCAATGGCCATGCGCGGGTTCGACCGGGTGGTGGTGGAGCCCAGCGGCATTTTTGATGTGGACGAGTTTTTTGATGTTCTGCGGGATGAGCCGCTGGATCGGTGGTATACACTGGGCAATGTGTTTGCCGTTGTGGATGCCCTGCTGCCCGAGACGCTTTCCCCGCAGGCAGAGTACATTCTGGCATCGGAAGCCGCCAGCGCCGGACGCATCCTGCTCTCCCGCAGTCAGCTGGCCACCCAGGCCCAGCGGGAAAGCGCCATCGACCACCTGAAGCGTGCCCTTGCGGCCTGCAAGTGCAGCCGCACCCTGACGGAAAAAGATTTTCTGATCAAGGACTGGGCCGACCTGGAGGATGCGGATCTTGCGGCGCTGGATGCCTGCGGTTATCAGCATGCCGACTGCGAAAAGCTCTGCTTTGATGCGCACGATGCATTCGGTTCGGCGTATTTCCTCGAGCTGGGCCTGCCCCGGCAGCAGCTGGAAGCGCGCATTCCCAGCCTGTTCACGGATGCCGCCTGCGGCCGGGTGCTGCGGGTCAAGGGCTTTGTGCAGGATGCCGCCGGTTGGGTGGAGCTGAATGCCACCGCCGACGGCCTGACCGCAGCCTCCATTCCGGCAGGGCAGGAGGTGCTCATCGTCATCGGCGAAGGGCTGGACAAGGAACGGATCGAAGCTGTTTTGCGGAACTGAGGGAGTGTGCGGGAAACACAGAAAAACACCGCTTTGCGGTGCATCGGTCTGGCAGATCGCGGCATGTGGGTGTGCGCTTTCTGCCGGGCCCTTTTCTTTTCCACAGTTTTTCCGGCAAAATACAACAATCCTTGTCAGATATTGCTGTTGCGCCCCCGGAGGTTTTGGACTATAATTTTGACTTAGCTGTTAGACAAGGGGGATTTTTTACGAATTATCTGTTTCAATTTGCGCGTATCCTCGCGTTTTGCTTTCTGGGGGAAGTGTGTCATGCCGTACTGCCGCTGCCGGTTCCGGCCAGTGTGTACGGGCTTGTGCTGCTGCTGCTGGCCCTGAACTTCCGGCTGATCCAGCTGGAGGATGTAAAAGAGGTGGGCGTGTTCCTCACCGGTATCTTCCCGCTGCTCTTTGTGCCCGCCGCCGCAGGCGTGATGGAGCTGTGGGCGGAGATGGGGGAGATGCTGCTGCCCATCATCATCGCCATCATCCCCATCATCATCCTGTACATGACCTGCCAGAAATACATCATTGAGGGTGTTGTTGCAGGCGCTGTCAAGGGTTAAGGAGGAGTTCACCATGCGAGCATGCGGCATTCTGATGCCCGTTTTTAGTCTGCCGGGACCTTTTGGCATCGGCACGCTGGGGGAAGAAGCCTTTGCGTTCGTGGATTTTCTGGCCCGTGCAAAGCAGACCTATTGGCAGATCCTGCCCATTGGCCCCACCGGCTACGGTGACAGCCCCTACCAGAGCTTTTCCGCCTTTGCCGGAAACCCCTACTTTATCGATTTCCGTGTCCTGCACGAGCAGGGCTATCTGACCGCTGATGAGATTCCCGCTGAGGTTCCGGTTGGCCCGGTGGACTACGGCGTGCTCTACCAGCAGCGCCCGGTGGTGCTGCAAAAGGCCGCCGATCGTCTGCTGGCTGCAGCCAGCGTGGAGTACAAAGACTTCTGCACGGCACAGAGCTTCTGGCTGGACGATTACGCCCTGTTCATGGCCGTCAAGGCCGAACAGGGACAGGCAGGCCTGTGTGACTGGCCGGATGACCTGCGCACCCGCCAGCCCGCTGCCGTAGCCGCTGCCAGGGAGCGTCTGGCTGGGCAGGTGGATTATTTCAAGGCGGTGCAATTCTTCTTCTACACCCAGTGGAACGCGCTGAAGGCCTATGCCAACCGCAAAGGTGTCCTGCTGGTGGGCGATATCCCCATCTACGTCAGCCCGGATTCCAGTGACCTGTGGACCCAACCGGAGCTGTTCCAGACTGATGGACAGATGCACCTGACCCATGTAGCCGGCTGCCCGCCGGATTCCTTTGCGGCAGACGGACAGCTGTGGGGCAACCCGCTGTACGATTGGCCTACCCACAAGGCCACCGGCTTTGGCTGGTGGAAGCGGCGCATGAAGCACGCCACCTCTATCTACGATGTGGTGCGCATTGACCACTTCCGCGGTTTCGAGAGTTACTACTCTATCCCTGCCGAAAACACAACGGCTGCAGGCGGTCACTGGGAAAAAGGCCCCGACCGGGACTTTATCCACGCCATGCAGCAGGCGCTGGGCGGCGGCAATATCATCGCCGAGGATCTGGGCTACTTGACCCCGGAGGTGAAGGCGATGCTGGCCGAAAGCGGCTACCCGGGCATGAAGATCATGCAGTTTGCCTTCGACAGCCGGGAGTCGGGCAACTACCTGCCCCACACCTATCCCCGCAACAGTGTGGTGTATACAGGCACCCACGATAACGTGACCACCGAGGGTTGGCGCAGCAACGCCAGCGCCGAGGACGTAGCCTACGCCTGCCGGTATCTGCGCTGCACACCGGAGACCCTGACTGAAGGCATGATCTGCGCATGCCTTGCCAGTGTTTCGGACACCGCCATCATCCCGCTGGCAGACTGGCTGCATCTGGGCAGCGAGGCCCGCATCAACACCCCCAGCACACAGGGCGCAAACTGGCGCTGGCGGCTGGCACAGCCCCTGCCCGCTGCATTGGCCGGGCACATCGCCGCGCTGACCACGCTGTATGAGCGCGTGCCGAAAGCACTTTGACCTCGTTTTCCTTTCGTTTGGCAACCTGTAAAACACACAAGGCATCTGCTTTGCCCGCTGCTGCGTTCTGCGCAGCGGGTACGGGCAGATGCCTTTGTTGTTGATCGGCTTTTTCAGCACATTTTTGCTACAACATTTTTTCGCCGTAAAAAAGCAGGAGTTTTGCGCGTTTATGGCGTATTCAGGTCAGTTTTACAACGCATCGTCACAATATATTCACAAATGTATCATGATTTTCAAACCCGCGCTCTCTTGTCATTTTTGTGCAGATATGCTACAATTCAGTTACTAGATGAACTGCCCCTTGGGGAGTTCTGTGTGCGAAAGGAGTTTTCCATCATGGATCATACATATCAGCGCCCGCTGCAGCTGCCCGCCTGCTGCTCTGTGCTCTCTGCCGAGGAGATGACCTATACCGAGGGCGGTGCCCTTTCTATCAACATCACTCCGGAGCAGGTGATGGCCTTTGGCATCAATGCCACGGTAAACCTGCTGGGCATGATGGGCCGCTATGCGTTCCAGGCTGCAGTTTCCGGTATGCAGAATGCCCTGAACGATGGTTTGGGTGTTGGTGATGCAATTGGGCACTACTGGGGCAAGCTGAACACATGGAGCAAGGTTGCCACGATCGGTATGGCTGGTCTGGGCGGTTATTATGCCTATTGTCAGGCACGCAGCATCTATCTCTCCATCAAAAATCTTGTGGACGCCTTTAAGAATACGTACAACGAAATTCAGGCCAAAAAGAAGGCAGAACAGGAGGCCGCCGAGCAGCAGAATTGTCTGCCTACTCTGGTAGCTCTGTGCTGATCTTTCATCGACCCGGAAAGGAGTGTTTTTATTTATGAAAAAGCTTCAGCTGCCCTCTTCCTACGCAGCCCTCTCCCCCGAGGAGCAGTGCGCTGCCTTTGGCGGCAGCGAATTCGGCGATGCTGTCGGCAGCTTTTTTGACAATCTGCACTTCAATGATTTCTTCTGGAACGGTGGGCTGATCTCGTTTTCCTTCACCTTTGTGCCCATGCTACTTTTCCGCGTGATCAAGACAGGTGTGCAGACCGGGATCAAGCTCTCTCAGCAGATCGGCCGCCTGCTTGGCATCACCCGCGAGGCTACCGTCACTGCCGTCCAGTACTTGGATAATACGCAGCAGCGAAATGACCAGCCGGTCGAAAATTCTCTCCCCCAGCTTTTTTCTCTTCAGTAATAAGCTATAAGAAAGCCGTGCATCCCGGAGCATTCCGGCTATGCACGGCTTTTTGTTTTGTTCAGATCACCCGGACTGCACCCTGCTCCCGCAGGCGCAGCACATAGCAGCTGCCCTGCCCGAATACCTGCTCGATGGCTGTATGGTACCGCTCCAGCAGCTGCCCGGGCACATAAGCCTGAATGGTGCCTGCAAAGCCGCCGCCCTGCATCCGCCATGCGCCCTCACTGCCCTGCAGAATGCTCTGGCTCAGAGCCAGCGCTATGGACAGTCCCTGATGCCGCACATCCGCTGTGCAGTACACATTCTGACACAGCGCAAAGGAAGCCTGTCCGCTCTGCTTCACCAGACCTGCAAACACCGGGAACTGCTTTGCATAAAGCGCATCCCGCTGCGCCAGCGTGCGGGCATTCTCCTCAAAATAATGGATCGCCCGCAGCACTGCACGGTCTCCGCAGCAGCTGCGCAGGACAGGCAGTGCCATCCAGAACGCGTTCTCTTCCACCTGACCCAGCAGCGGCTTTCCGAAGCAGGCGGCCACCTGCTCCATCTCCTGCCGAATCGCCGCAAACTCGCTCGTCAGTTCGCTGTGGCTGCCCCGGGTATCGGTGACGCAGAGGAACATTCCTTCCGGCAGCAGACCGTCTGCATGGAGCTTTTCGATCTTTGGGGTGCGCGGATCGGCAAAATCCGCAAAGATAATGCCGCCCACCGCACTGGTCAGCTGATCCAAAAGACCGCTGGGCTTGCCGAAATAGGTGTTTTCCGCATACTGGCAGATGCCCGCCAGCTCTGCCAGGGTCAGCCCGGTGCTGTATTCCTCGTTCCAGATAGAGGCCATGCCCATCTCAAAGGCCGCCGAGCTGGACAGACCGGAGCCCCGCAGCACATCGCTGGCGGTGTAGGCATCAAAGCCTCCGATCTGCTTGCCCACCGCGCGGAAACCCTCAGCAATGCCGCGGATCAGGCTGGCCGAATGGGTGCTCTCCCCTGCCTGCGGCTCTGCGGTGGCCAGATCAATGACATCCAGCTTGTTGAACCCCCGGGACTTGACCCGCACATAGCCATCCGTATTGCGGGCCGCCACTGCCACCATATCCAGCGTGACCGCCGCCGCAAGGCCGTAGCCCCCCTGATGATCCGTGTGGTTGCCGCCCAGCTCTGCGCGCCCGGGTGCAGAGTACACCTGCACCTGCCGCCCAGGGCCGAAATACAGCTCGAACTGCTCCAGCGCAGCCGCATAGCGCCCGCGCTGCCGTTGTAGCACCGCCGGATTCGCCCCATAAAGTGCAGCAAGTACGGCGTCCCAGCTGCCCTGCAGGATCTGTTTTCTGAGTTGTGCACTGGTGGCCATGACAGCTCCTCCCCTCCGGAATAAACGATTCTGCTCTTTTTGCCTATTGTAAAGCATTTCGGGCGTTTTTTCAATTTATTTGACCTAAAAATCCAAAATTTGGCGTCAGGTGCAAAGAATAAGATGTACTTTTGTTGAATTTGCAGGGCATTCTATGGTATACTGGGTGCAGAATGTGACAGGACGGAGGTAAAGCTGCCATGCCAGACGTTTATAAGCAATCCTTTAAGCAGAATTACACCAACAACATCGAATTGTCCATCTTCAACTGCGGCTTGGAGCGGTGCGCTCCGGGCCAGACATGGGGACCCGGCATCCGTGACCACTACCTGATCCATCTGGTGGTATCCGGCAAGGGCATCTTCGAGGTGGGCGGCCGCACTTGGGAGGTAAGCGAGGGCGACCTGTTCTTTGCCCGCCCCAGCCAGCTGATCCGCTACACCGCCGACGAGCAGCAGCCGTGGGAGTACAGCTGGGTGGGCTTTAACGGTGCCTGTGCCCACAAGCTGGCCGCGCAGCTGCCCTTTACGGACGATGCCCCCGTGCACCACACCAGCGACCCGGACGGGATGCGGGCAGCGCTGACCAACATTTATTCCTCCCGCGGGCTGCAGCCACAGGACGAGGCAGCCATGGTGGGGTATCTGTACCTGTTTATCGCTGCCTTGATGCGGGAGACCAGCGCAGGCAAGCCCCACACGGCCTCCTCCTCCAGCCAGTATGTGCTGAACGCCATCAAGTACATCCAGTTCAACTACTCCCACGACATCTCCATTGACGATGTAGCCAAGAGCGTGGGGGTTTCCCGCAGCCATCTGTACCGGGTGTTCATGTTGAACGTGGGCAAGAGCCCCATCGACTACCTGACCGAGTACCGCATCAACGAGGCCTGCAAGCTGCTGCGCGCCGGCAACCTTTCCATTGCGGAGGTTGCGGTGTCGGTAGGCTTCTTTGACCAGTTCTACTTCTCACGGGTGTTCAAGCGCGCCAAGGGCGTGCCGCCCAGCAAGTATTTTGCCGCCCAGCAGGACGCCGACCCGGCAAGCCCTGCCCAACTGTAACCTGAGCCCATCACACAAGGAGAAACCATGCCTTTACAGAAAAACCAGATCCTGACCCTGCGCATCGAACGTCTTTCCAGCGACGGCAGCGGTGTGGCCCACAGTGCCGATGGCGAGGCCGTATTTGTCCCCGGCACCGCCCCCGGGGACGAAGCACGGGTGCGCATCGTGAAGGACTGCGGCCGGTACGCCTTTGGCATTTTGGACGAGCTGCTCACCCCCTCGCCGGACCGCATTCCGGTGGACTGCCCGGTGGCAGGCCCCTGCGGCGGGTGCAGCCTGCGGCATCTGGATTATGCCGCAGAGCTGCGCGCCAAGCAGGAAAGCGTGCTGGATGCCTTCCGCCGCATCGGCGGGCTGGAGGTGCCGGTGCTGGATATTCTGCCTTCTCCAGACGTAGACCGCTACCGCAACAAGGTGCAGTTCCCTGTGGGCATAGACAAGAACGGCGTGCCCTGCATCGGCTTTTACGCAGGGCGCACCCACCGCATCGTCCCCTGCCCGGACTGCAAGCTGCAGCCCAGCGTGCTGAACGAGATTGGCAACGCGCTGTGCGCCTTTTTTGCACAGCAGGTCATCCGCCCCTACGATGAGCAGAGCGGCAAGGGGCTGGTGCGACATATCTTCCTGCGGCGCGGCGCGCACAGCGGGCAGATCATGGTGTGTCTGGTATGCACCCGGGCAAAGCTGCCCCACGCAGAGCAGCTTTGCACCGCACTGCGGGGGCAGTTCCCGGCCATCAGCACCATTCTGCTCAACGTCAACGCCAAAAACACCAACGTCATTTTGGGCAGTGAAAATCACATCCTGTACGGCCCGGGCTACATTGAGGACACGCTTTGCGGCGTGCCGGTGCGGTTGGGACCACTGTCCTTCTATCAGGTCAACACGCTTGCCGCCGAGCGGCTGTACGGCGTTGCTGCGCAGTACGCGCAGCTGACCCCGGACGACACGCTGCTGGATCTCTACTGCGGCATGGGCACCATTGGTCTTTCCATGGCAGGTCAATGCCGGGAGCTGATCGGCGTAGAGATCGTGCCGGAGGCCATCGAGAGCGCCAAGGCCAACGCTGCCCGCATGGGCGAAGCCGTGGCTGCCAAGAGCCGCTTTTTCTGTGCCGATGCCGGACAGGCTGCCACCCAGCTGGCTGCCGAGGGTCTGCACCCGGACATCGTAATGCTGGACCCGCCCCGCAAGGGCTGCGATGAGGCCACCCTCTCCGCAGTGGTGCGCATGGCACCCCGCCGGGTGGTGTATGTCAGCTGCAACCCCGCCACCGCCGCCCGAGATGCCGCATGGCTGGAGCAGAATGGGTATCACGCAGAAAAGGTGCAGCCGGTGGATCTGTTCCCGAGGACGAAACATTGCGAATGCGTGCTCTTGATGTCAAAAGTCCAGTAATATAGTGCGGTGATTCGTTTAATATCGTTTGGACATCATTTCACAGTCTGAGCCGTTCTTGTCCTTGGAAACAGGTCGAGGGCGGTTTTCGAGAATTTGAGCAATATCTAAATCGTAGCCACAGGGGTAGTGGATAATTGAGTTTCTGGATTAGATGTTTGGGCTAACAGCGAATCCACTAACTCAGGTATCTGGGGGTATCCAGTGTAGGATTTAGATGTCATCCCCCTATAACGCAAAAACGCCGCCAGCGTAGCATGTGAAATCATCACACGGTACGCTGGCGGCTATGCTTTTATTGTTTATACAGCTTTCGGCGTGAGCCACTTTTCTGAGGAAGACGTCCGTTGCGTTTCACATAAAGAAACATCTGGCTAACAAAAAAGAATAAAGCTGATTTTTATGCCCTCATTATTCTCTATAAATAGCACTGCACCGCAGCTCTTGACGTTTCTCATCCAGAGAATACCGGATCGTAATCACACCATTTTCTGTCTCTACTTCTACCTGTTTTGCATGTTCAAACAACCTGCGCAGGCGGCGGTACTCGTCCCGCTGCGCATCCGTGTAGTGAGACGGCATATCCGAGGTAAGGAACACATTGCCCAGCAGTGCGTTGACTGTGGCAAGGGTGCGTTTTTGCTCTGCCGTCAGCTTGCAGTTTTCTTCCCGGAGGAAGAACACATCCGGGTCGCTGCCATAGGCACGGCCATTGAGCTGCCGCCGGAACACTGTGTTGTTCAGCGCCTGCTTTGTGGACACCCGCTCCCGGTGGAACAGGCGCATATACCACACATCGTCCCAGTCCAGCCCTACGTCACAGCTGACACGGCAGTAGTCCACCAGCCCGAAGGCAGGCATCACCGGCACGCCGCAGCCGAGGATGGCTTTTTGTCCGCACCAACTGCGCAGCAGCTCCATGGCACGGCGCATCCGGGCGGCACGACTCTCGCGAGCATTGCCAAAGGGAGCAGCGCCGTACAGAAAATCCAGCTTGACAAGGTCGAAACCCCAATCGTTCAGCACCCGGTCAAATACCCGGCGCAGATAGTCCAACACGGCCGGGTTGTCGATATCCAGTGCATAAAAGCTGCTCCAGTTGCTGCCGCAGCACCACGGTTTGCCGTCCACTTTCAGCAGCCAGTCCGGGTGCTGCCGGAAAAGGGCAGAGTCCTTTTCGCACACAAAGGGTGCAAGCCAGAGCCCGGCCTGAAAGCCAGAGGCGTGGATTTCCTGCACCATGCCTTTCAGCCCGTGGGGGAATTTCTGTGCATCCGTTTCCAGCCAGTCGCCCACCTTCGGCTCCCAGCCATCATCGATCTGGAACAGGTCTCCCGGGCAAAGCAGGCTGCGGCAGCCGGTCAGGTCCTCCCGGATGGTGTCCTCGGTGATTTCCTGATAGCGGTTGTACCAGCTGGAATAGCCTGCCAGCTTCTTCTCTGTCCGGGGCTTGATGCCCATAGCCTGAAACCAGCCGTCGAACACCTCGGCCTCGCTGCCCTCGGCAAAAAACAGGTCGAACAGGGCAAAGCTGCCGCCGGGATGCTCCACCCCGGCGCAGTCCCGCTCCAGTGTCAGCAGGGCTTTGCCACTGTCGTAGCGGAGGATGGTGTAGCCCGGGGTCTCGTCCAGCGATGCCACCAGCTGGAACTGCCCGCCCTTGCGGAAATAGCAGTAGGAAAAGCCGTGGCTCTGACCGTTATGATGTCCGTAGGGCACAAAATGATAATCGCCGTAGCGGTCAAAGGCATATTTCTTCAGTAGAAATCCCGGAATGTGATCGGTGCCGCGCAGCTTGCCGTTCCGGCTTAGCTCCGGGCTGTATGTCCATGTCTGGTAGCCGTTCATGAACAGGCGCTCGTCTGCTTCCATCGTCCACGGCAGCTCGGCACGCACGGCTTTCAGCGTCCCGGCAGGCAGGTCAGCGGAAAGATGCACCGCACCGCAGCCCGAGTGCACCGGGGCATCGCCCTGCCGCACACCGCCGGAAGTTTCCGCGTACCAGTGCAGTGTTTCAGTCATGGTGCGCTTCCTCCCCGTGGAGCTGTGCGCTGATCTCGGCAGCGCGGGCATCGGTCAGAACAAATTTGCGGCGGAACAGCACCAGCGCACCTGCCAGCACCAGCATGGGCAGGACCGTCATCATCAGGCGCAGACCCAGCAGCGTTCCGGCGCTCTGTACTGCTACGGGGCCGGTCTCCTCCGTGTTGCCCACAAGACCGATGAGGTCCAGCCCGATGCCGGTCAGGAATACCGCCACGCCGGAGGCTGCCTTGACCACAAAGGTCTGCATGGAAAAGATGACGCTCTCCTCCCGGCGGCCGGTCTTGAGCTGGCCGTAATCCACGCTGTTGGAAAGGAACAAGGTGGTCAGCACGGTCAGCATCCCGTTGCAGGCAAACACTACCACGCCCGGAATGCACAGCATGGCAAGGCTATGGGAAAGGCCGGTCAGGCAGAACACCAGCAGCATGCCGTAGCCGCACAGCGCCAGCAAAAGGCTCAGGTAAAATACCTGCGTACTGCTGAACTCTTTGCGCAGCAAGGGGTAAAGCACCATCATGCCAAGGATCTGCGCCGCACCGCCCACGGTGGAAAACAGGGTGTAGGTGGCTTTCCAATCTGCACCGCCAAGGTCATATTTGAAGAAATAGATGATAAAGTTGGAGGTAAGGTACAGCGCCGAGTTGATCAGCACAATGCTGCCCACCACTACCATAGCCTGATCGTTGCGGAACAGGGCGGAGAACATCTCCTTTACGGTGGCAGTCTTCATCTCACTGGGGGTGGTCTCCTGCATGGCGGCGCAGCAGACCAATTCCGTCACCACAAAGAGCACTGATACGATCAGCGCCACCCAGCGGAAGCCGGCGCGCTCGCTGTCGCCGCCAAGGGCTCCCACCAGCAGCATGGTGAACATGGCGATAAGTGCCGAACCAACGCCCGCACAGGTACGGCCCACCATGGAGAGGTTCTCCCGGTCTTTGGGCGTGCGGGTCACGGCGGGGATCATGGACCAGTACGGAATATCCATCATGGTATAGGTGACGCCCCACAGGATGTACACCACGCTGAAATAGACCATCAGCGCTGCTTCGTCCATTACCGGGGCGGCAAACAGGGCGTAGAGCACCAGCGCATTGAGCAGCGTGCCGGAAAAGATCCACGGACGGAAACGCCCCCATCGGGTGCGGGTCTTTGCCACCAGAACGCCCATAAAGGGGTCGTTGAAGGCATCGAAGAACCGGGCTGCCATGAGCACCAGCCCCACAAAGCTGGCCGAAAGCCCCAGCACATCCTGATAATAATACATGACGTAGGAAGCCGACAAGGCATACACCATATCCTTGCCCACGGCACCAATGCCGAACGCGGTTTTCTGTTTCAGGGTCAGTTCCATACAGCATCCTCCTTTTCAATGGTGAACCGCAGCACAACGGGCTGGGTCTGCGGTGCAGAAACGGTCAGCGCGGCTTCTCCGGCAGTGCCCACGGTGCGCAGATAGGTGCCGGTCATGCCGCCTTCTGCCACGGCGGTCTGCGGACCCACAAGGGCGGCGCTGCCCTCCACCGCAAACTGCACCGGGAACTGTGCGTAGGGGGCTGGGGTGCCGTTCTCGTCCAGAATGCGCACCCGGACAGCCGCCATATCGTAGGTGTCCTGCTCCCGCAGGGTCGTCCGGCTGACTTTGACTTCCAAGTGCAGCTTTGCACTGGGGCAGAGGGTCACGCTGCGCACTACGTTGCCGTCCTGTACGGCATCGAACCGCCATCGGGTAGCTTCGCCGCCCCAGTTGCCCACATATTTGCCGTAAAGCGCCACGCCGTCCTTAAAGGCCATTTTATAGCGCAGCATACACCAGCCGAATTTGACCTTGTAGGCCAGCGGCAGCCCCGGCAGCCCGTATTTCCCGGCAGCCAGCAGGCAGTCCCGCACAGCGGCGGCCTTGGCGGGAGAAAAGTGCTCCTGCGTTTCCAGCAGCTCGCCGATGGTGTCGTCCATCACAAAGGGCGGGTGGGGCAGCGCCGTCCACTCGCTGCGGCGCAGGGCGGTGACAAACACATCGTTTTTGTAGAGCTTGACCTGCTGGGCATTGCTGAAAACGTAGGCCGTGCCCAGCTGCCCGGCGGGGTTATCTCCGATGTCCATGGAGGAGCTGACCGCCAGCACCGGGTCAGTATCGCCCTGACTGGCATAGACCGCAGCCGCCAGCTTCGGGTTGCGGAAGCTGTCCAGAACGCCGTGGTAGCAGATGCGGTCGCCGGAGCCGAAGTCCTTGTGGGTCTGGTAGTCGAACATACACCAGCCAAAGCACCCGGCGTGCTCCTTGCTGGCATAGGCGGCGTTCTGCACCCGGACGTGCCGCAAGGCGTGCTCCTGCCGGTGCGGGCCATCGTCAAAGGGCTTGGTGGGGTACATATGGCCGTTGCACTCCGAGATGAGCAGTGCCTTGCCCATATCCGGAGTCACGTCCTTTTTGGGCTTTGCACCGGGCGTTACGCCGTTGTGAGAAAAATCGTTGTAGGCGTAAACATCCTCCAGCAGATGGCTTTTTTCCAGATAGCGCACGCCGGAGGTGGCACGGCTGGGGTCCAGCTGATGGGCGATTTTGTTGGTGCGGGTATAGAAGGCATCGTCATCCACGCTCTCGTTGATGCGCACGCCCCACAGGATGATGCTGGGATGATTGCGGTTCTGCAAGATCATCTCTTGTAACATTGCACAGGCAGCGTCTTTCCATGCAGCATCTCCGATGTGCTGCCAGCCCGGCAGCTCGGTGAACACCAGCAGACCCCGCCGGTCGCACTCGTCCAGAAAATATGGGCTTTGGGGGTAGTGGCTGGTGCGCACGGCGGTGCAGTGCAGCTCCTCCTGCAAAATGCGGGCATCCTCCCGCTGCAGGCTTTCCGGTGCGGCGTAGCCGATGTAAGGGTAGCTCTGGTGTCGGTTCAGACCCCGCAGGAAGGTCTTTTTTCCGTTGAGGTAAAAGCCATCCGCCCGGAACTCTGCGGTGCGGAAGCCAAAGACCACCTGTTTGCGATCGATGGGTTGTCCGGCTGCGTTCAAAAGCTCTGCCACGGCATGATGCAAAACCGGGTGCTCTGTATCCCACGGCTGTGCTTCCGGCACAGAAAGCTGCATCTTCCCGGTTTCTGCCACAGGTGCAGTCTGCTCTGCCAGCAGGGCGCCGTCTGCGTTCTCCAGCCGGATGCGGACCGCCGCGGCTGCGGGCGTAAGCTCTGCCGTCCACTGCACCACAGCCTCCTGCAGGGTGGGCGTGTAGACGAACAAATCGGTCAGGCGGCTCTCTGCCGTAGCTTCCAGCCAGACCTCCCGGTACAGCCCGCCGTAGGTCAGGTAGTCGATGACAAAGCCAAAGGGCGGGATAGCCGGGTCTTCTCTGGTGTCCAGCTGCACGGTCAGCAGGTTTTCACCCTCCCGGTCCACAAGGTCGGTGATCTCCATCGTAAAGCCGGTATAGCCGCCCCGATGCTGCCCGGCAACCCTGCCGTTGACCCGCACCACCGCCTGATGGGCAGCGCCGTCAAAGCGGACAAACAGTCGGGGCGCAGCCTGCACCGGCGGCACTCGGAACCGCTTCCGGTAGCCGCAGACCATCTCGTAATCGGCAGGTGAGGCATAGTGCAGCGGCACCTCCCGGCAGGTATGGGGCAAGCGGACGGCTTGTTGTTTTGGCACCGGCAGCCCCTTGCCAAAGGCCTCTGTCCAGTGTCGTGTGAACTCCCAATCCTCACAAAAACTGTGTTTCATCGCGGCAACACTCCTTCCAGTAAAATCGAGATCATTTCTTCCAGCACAGCCACATACTGCACCCCGCTTTCTGCCAGACTGCGGTCTGCCAGAAAACTCTCGATGGATGCGGTGATCATCTGCCGCAGCACCGGCAGGGATACCGGACGCATGACCCCCTCAGCCACAGCCTGCTCCAGCAGCGCCATGGTGGGCTCCCACCCGTTTTCCAACTGGCTGCGCACCCGCGCCGCCACCACCGGGTATTTTTCGTCCAGCTCCTTCATCTGCCGCAGATCCAGCGCGGCATATTCTGCCGGCATGGCAATGATGACCGCCCGCAGCTTTTCCTGCAAAGTACCACCGCCCGCCAGAATTTCCTGCTTGCAGCGGTGGATCTCTGCAAAGGCGTGGTCTACCATATCCAGTAAAAGCGCTTCCTTGGAGGGGTAAACGGTGTAGATGGTCTTTTTGCTGATGTGCAGCGGCTCTGCCACCTGCTGCATGGTGAAATGCAGCCCCTGTTGACGGAATAACTGCATCGCCTGCGTGCGCACCAGCGCACCGAGCTTTTCCTGCATGAGCGTCCTCCCTGTGGAAACTGTATTTGCCTTTCCAGTTTCCATTCTAGTACGGAAATCGAGTTAAATCAAGCAGTTTCCGCATTTTCTGCGTTCTGACGAAGAACCCGAGAAGAATCACAGCAGAATGCCATATCTCAAAACGCGGCAGCCGGAATGGTATTCGTAAACATAATCTTGGCGAGACCACCGATTCCCACTTTGCCCACGCTCTGCACAAGGGACTGTATTTCGACTACATGATGGCAAACCCGCCTGTCTGATTTTCAGGCGGGCATTTTACTTTGCCAGGATTTTGAGAACTACGATAAACTGCCCCCGAAACAGCACGATCTAGCGCGCTGCTTCGGGGGCAGTCTGTTGTTTATTCAATTATAAAGTTACTGCTTTGCACTTTCCGGGGCGACCTCAAAGTCGATCTTGCCCAGATTGACGTCCGCACGCACGATGGTGATCATCATGGTATCGCCCAGATTCCAGTTCTTGCCGGAAACGGGATCAGAAAGGCGCACGCCCTCGGTAAGCATGGTGCCGGTGGCGGTCAGGCTGGAAGCAGGTACAAAGCCTTCCACGCCGTTTTCCAACTCGATGAACAGGCCGCGCTGGGTCACGCCGGAGATGCGGCCCTCGTAGCACTCGCCCAGATGGCGGCGTGCATACTCGGCCTTGTAGCAGTCCTCGGCCTTGCGCTCGATCTGCATGGCGATGACTTCGCGCTCGCTGGCCTGCTTGCTGACGTCCTCGGCAAACTCGCTGTAACGCAGGATCATGGTGTCCTTATCGGTACCCTTGAGCTGGGCGGTCATGATACGGTGGATAGCCAGGTCCGGGTAGCGGCGGATGGGGCTGGTGAAGTGGGCATAGTCCTGCAGCACCAGACCGTAGTGTCCCTTGGGCTTTTCCTCGTACACAGCCTTGGACATGCAGCGCAGCATACCAACATTGATGATCTGCTCGTAGGCAGTGCCGCGCACACCTTCCAGAATGGCGCTCAGCTCCTTGGGGGTGGGCACATCCTTGGCAAAGTGGTCGTTGACACCGCAGGCCTGCAGCAGGCCGTGCAGACGCTCCAGCTTTTCGGCGTTGGGCTCCTCGTGCACGCGGTACACAAAGGGGATCTGCTTTACGCGGGCAAAGTGGGCAGCGCACTGGTTGGCCAGCAGCATGAACTCCTCGATCATGGCCTCGCTCTCGCCGGAGGTGCGCTTTTTCACGTCGATACAGTGACCATCTTCGTCCAGGATCAGCTTCACCTCGCCGCTCTCGATATCCATGCAGCCGCGCTCCTTGCGCAGGCGGGCACGGTGGCCATACAGCTCCTTCATAGCAGGCAGCTGTGCCAGTACCTCGTGGTACTTACCGGTCAGCTCGTCATCCGCGTTACCGGCAAGCAGAGCGTTGATCTCAGAATACACGCCCTTGACCCGGCTGCGGATGACGGACTTGACAAAGCGGTAGTCGGTCAGATTGCCGTCTTTATCCAGCCGCATCAAACAGGAGAAGGCCAGTCGCAGCACGCCCTCGTTCAGGCTGCAGATGCCGTTGGACAGCTGCTTGGGCAGCATGGGCACCACCTGATCGGCGTAGTAGACGCTGGTAGCGCGGTTAAAGGCCTCGTTGTCCAGCTCGGAGCCGGGCTTGACGTAGTTGGAAACATCCGCAATGTGCACGCCCAGCTCAAAGCCTCCGTCCGGAGTCTTGGTCAGGCTGATGGCATCGTCGATATCCTTGGTCTCGGCGCTGTCGATGGTAAAGATGGGCAGGGCGCGCAGATCCATGCGGCCCTCGCAGTCCGCAGCAGACACCTCGGCGTTGTCCAGCTTTTTGGCCTCGTCCCGCACCTTGTCCGGGAAGCGGTTGCGGATATCCTGCGCGTAGAGCAGTGCCTTTGCGCAGCGCTTGGCCTCATCGCAGCTGCCAAAGCGCATGGCCACACCTACGCGGTGATCCTCCTGACGGCTGCCGCGCAGCAGGATCTCCACTGCCACCTTGTCGCCGTCCTTGGCGCTGCCTTCGCAGTCCCGCATGACCTGCATGGAGATGGCGGGGCAATCGTCCGGCACAAACTTCAGGCGGCCCTCCATGCGGTGCATGGTGCCCACCAGAGAATTCTTCTCTTCCAGAACAGCAAGGATCTCGCCCTCATCGCTGCCCTCTACCCGGGGATGTGCAAACTTTTCCACCAGCACCTTGTCGCCGGGCATTGCGCCGCGGGTGAACCGGCCGGGGATAAAGATATCGCTGGTGCCGTCCTCCAGCATGACAAAGGCAAAGTTCTTGCCCAGCTTTACCACCTTGCACAGCAACGCCTTATCGGCACGGCCGCTGCGCACGGTGAAGAACACGCCCTGACGCTGGCAGATGACAGCCTCGTGCACCAGCTGGTCCACAGCCTCCATCACCTTGCGGTCTGCGCCGCGATCCCCGCCGAACTTATTCTTCAGATCTTTTACGGTGCACGGCTGATTCTGGATCGCGTGCTCAATTTTATCGCGCATTGCCATAAAATATTTTCTCCTTCACTTCCGTGGCCGTGCATCTCCTGCGGAGCACAGCCCTGCCTTGGGACGGGCACTTTCCCCTGTCCCCTCTTTGCGGCAGCCCGCAGAACCGGCTGCCCACACTTTTTCTGCACAGAAAAACAGCCCCGTCCGTTCACGGGGCTGCAACGCCTTCTCAGCCTGCCAGACGGCCTGCAAACAGGCAGGCCAGAATAGCAACCACAAAGAACACCACGCCTGCAATGCGGGTGACCTTAGCCAGCATCTGATCTGCCGGGGTCAGACGTGCATTGTTGGCACCGCCCACACTGCCGTTGATGGCACCGGACAGGCCCTGACCGTGGGTGTGCTGCATGAGGGTGAGGAAAACGATGACCAACGAAGCCACCAGCAGAATGGCACCGCCAACAATTTCGATAACAGACATGAATCGTAACGCTCCTTTTATTTGTAAATACGGAAAACTACGCAAAAATACAACTATATAGTAGCATAACAAAGCCAAAATTGCAAGTAGAATCCGCGCATTTAACCCGCTGCTTCCAGCGCGGTGCAGACCTGCGCAAAGATGGCTGCACCGGAGTACGCCGTGTGCACCGCACCGTCCTGCAATACCACAATGGTGTAGCGGGGCTTTTCTGCCGGCCAGAACCCCGCAAACCACAGGTTGCAGCGCTCGGTGCCCTCCGGGGTGAACTGCCCGGTCTGAGCAGTGCCGGTCTTGCCGCCCGCCCCGCCGGAAAGCCCGGCGGCATCCTGCGCGGTGCCCTGCTGCACCACCTGTACCAGCATAGCGCGCAAAAGCGCTGCGTTCTGTGCTGAGATCACCCGCCGTCCCCGGGGGTGGCTGAGGGTCTCCACCGGTTGGCCGGTGGCCTCGTCCAGCGTGGCTTGCAGCACATAGGGGGCGCGGTATACGCCGTCCGCCGCAAGGGTGTTGAACAGTGCCGCCACCTGCATGGGTGTCGCCAGCAGGCTGCCCTGCCCAAAGCTGAAATTAGCCAGCTGCCCGCTTTGCGCCAGCTCCTGCGGGGTGGGCAGCTGCCCGGCCTCGGCGGCAAACCCCTCTGCCAGCAGCAGGCTCTGCCCAAAGCCAAAGGCTTTAGCGGCGTCCAGCAAGCTTTCCGCACCCAGCTGCTGTCCCAGACGGATAAAATAGCCGTTACAGCTTTTTTCCAGCGCGGCGGCAAGGTCCACCTGTCCATGCGGCACCCCGCCCGCGCAGCGGAAGATCTGCCCATCCACTACCACCGCGCCGGTGCACTCGAAAACCGGCTGCAAGCCCGCTTCCAGTGCAGTCGCCGCCAGCACCGGCTTGAACACCGAGCCCACCGCGTAGCTTTGCAGTGCCCGGTTCAGAAAGGGACTATTCTCTGCCTGCAGGCTGTCGGCAAGGTGCTCCGGGTCGTAGCACGGCACACTGACGCTGGCGCGCACCGCCGCTGTGGCGGTATCCAGCACCAGAATGCAGCCGCTCGTCATGGTACTTGCCGCCACTGCTTCCACTGCCCGCTGCACCGGGCGGGAGATGGTCAGCTGCACGCCCAGCGCCCCGCTGTCGGCTTGCAAAAGCCTAGCCGTTTCTCCGGTGCGCAGCGTACCCTGCGCCGTCACGGCGCAGACAAGACTACTGTTCTCCCCTGTGCCGGAAAGCACGGCGTCCAGCGCCTTTTCCAGCCCGGCAGCGCCATGACCCGTGCTATCCAGATAGCCCAGCAAATGCTGACACAGCGGCACCGCCGCATACCGCCGGGCGGTAGGATAACCGGTCAGCCCAAGGCGGGCGGGGTCGCAGCTTACCTCCAGTAAAAACGGCGCAGCACGGCTGCGGCTGCGGTACAAAAGCGCCTGCCCGGCGGCATCGGTGTAGGCGAACAGGCGGGCATAGCTGCCCTCCCCGGGCACGCAGAGGGCCATCCAGCGGGTGGTCTGCCCCGTGAGGAGCTGGCCCCTGTGATCATAAAAATTGCCCCGCCGGGCGGGCAGGTGGAGGGTGACCACGCTCTGCGCCGCCGCCCGGGCCCCGTAGGCCGTGTCGGAGCAGAGCCAGTACAGGCGGCAGACCACTGCCGCAAAGCAGAACAGCAGGGCCCCATACAGGGCCAGCACCCGTTTGCCGGACATGAAAACGCCCCCTCTCCCGCTTAGGATGGGCAGGAAAGGGGGCGTTGATGCGTTCAGGAGCAGATTTTTCGGACGAGCTCAGCAGCACGGGCGGCATCCTCGGCCGTGGCGGTGCCGTTGTAGCGGGCTTTGAGGTAGATCTGGCGCAGCTCGGCCTCGGCGGCAAAGTCCATACCGAAAGCGCGGCCGGTCAGGTCAAGGCTGGTATCGCCCCGCAGGATGGTCACGCCGTGGCGCTGGCAGTGGTCCAGATAGATGGCATACTCCCGCCGCACCTTGTCCACCGGGCTGAGAAAGAGCCCGGGCCAGCGGCGGGC
>OHJS01000707.1_pt1 | contig 20763 bp, 20 predicted proteins | sample 1568661 | NCBI WGS metagenome assembly OHJS01 (sample SAMEA3879603, study PRJEB24766) | human gut metagenome | biome: human-associated habitat; feature: feces | place: USA | collected 1985/1987 | reverse complement strand
CGACATGTGCGTCAGGTTCGGAATGCCTTGAGCAGCAAGGGTTTCTTTGCACGGGGCGCTGACCGCGCCAATGTGCAAGCGCTCCGTGTTAACTCGAAAAACGTGGCGAAGCCACTTTTTCGACACACTGACGAAAGCGGCAACCGCTTTGGCTTCTACGCACAATGATAAAAACGCGTCGAGTTTGTAACAGCTTTAACCTCTTACTAAGGCGGCTGGGCGGTTAAGGCGAATGAGATGTTTTGTAGTTTAGCGGAGGTGAAAAAATGGCAAAAATAAAACTAACAATTACACAAAGCAATTGCAGGGGCGCATATTGCAGCCAGGGAGATGAGTTTATAATTGAAGATTTATGTCCTCCGATATGCCACGAGCTATGGAATACGATATATCCGCTCGTATATGCCTTACACAATGGAGCGGAGTTGGATTACGGCAATAGTCGCGCTAAGAAATTTGATGCAAAATGTCCTGATGGCGGAAGAGTGAGCGAACACGGGGAAGTAATATGCAAATAATATACAGATTGAAATACATACTTCTAAAAATAAAAGATCATAAGTTTTTATATGCTTAAAATTGATTGAGCAATCGATTTTTAGCGCTTAACAATTATTGTTTGCAATGCGTAGAAACTCATCGGTCATATCCTCGGGATCTTCTTTCATGCCGCCCTCCAGCCAGCAGATCATCATGTTATAAAACGCGCCTGAAAAATAGTAGAGCTCGTATTTTGATATGGAGTTAAAAGGCATATCGCCGAGCGCGTTAATCTCACAATCGGTGATGACATCCAACAGCGTAACCGCCGCCCGGGCATGATGAAAGGCCAAAACGAGTTTGGCGTTTTCCTGGTAGAACCGAAATTTATACAGCATCATCTCTCTGCTGTGAAAATCCTCGTCTTGGTATGTTTTCCCCTCATGGTAGCGTAAAGACATTCGATGAAGCCCATAGTTCATGATCTCTTCCACAGACTTAAAGTTTCGATAGAAGGACGCCCGTGCGACTCCTGCTTTTTTTATCAGTTCAGTTGCCGTTACCTTTGACCAGTCTTTTTCTCCCGCAAACTCAATCAAGGCGGAAAGCAAGCGATCTTTTACCTTTTCACTGGCTTGTTTTCTCTTGTCCATGATACAATTCTCCCCATTTTGTCTCAGGTTAGCCAATTGACATCAGAACCCTATATGATACAATATGTATCATATAGATCGTTCTAAATTTTGTCAAGGAGATGATCGCATGGTTTTATATTTTAGCGGTACTGGCAATAGCCAGTCTGTAGCGTTCCAAATAGCGAAAATAATCGATGATGACGAAATTATATCGATAAATCAATTACTCAAAACAGGCAAGAAAGGTAAGATACAATCAAAACGGCCGTTGGTGTTTGTGGCTCCGACCTATTGCTGGCGGATACCCTCAGTCGTTGAACAGTGGATTTTGAAGACGAGCTTCCAGGGCAACCAAGACGCCTACTTTGTACTGACATGCGGAGGCGGTTGTGGTAACGCCGCGGTTTACGCAAAAAAACTTTGCGCAAAAAAAGGCCTTCAATTTCGCGGGCTTAACCAAGTAATCATGCCGGAAAACTACTTGGCTCTTTTCCCTACGCCCAGTGAAGCACAAAGCCGTACGATTATGGAAGATGCTCAGCCCGGCATCACAGCGATTGCGGAGCGGATTAAGGCAGGTCAATGCTTACCCAAACCGCACGTATCCTTTGGTGATAAACTGAAAAGCGGACCGGTCAATCCATTATTTTACGCGTTTTTCGTACATGACAAGGGGTTTTCAGTATCCGATCGCTGCGTTTCCTGCGGGAAATGCGCCCTTCGTTGCTCACTGAATAATATTGTTATCGAGGATGGAAAGCCGATATGGAAGGGGAACTGTACACATTGTATGGCGTGTATTGGCGGCTGTCCAACTCAGGCGATTGAATACAAGTCTAAATCAAAGAATCAGCGCCGTCATTATATTATGAATGATTCCTTATGCTGGGAAGAGAGAGGGCAGAAACATTGAAGAATCAGCATTTTATCCAGATCGATACTGAAAAGTGTGTTGGGTGCGGCCTATGCCGCAAGGACTGCCCCGCAAGCAACATTGTTTTTGAAAACACAAAGGCAAAGGTATTAACACAAGAATGTATTATGTGCGGGCATTGCGTTGCGGTTTGCCCAAGCGCCGCCGTTTCCATGACAGGTTTTGACGAGCCGCCGGAGGAAATTGAGAAACCGACGGCGCTGGACCCTCGATTGCTGATTGACGCAATTAAAACAAGAAGGAGCATCCGGCAATTTACATCGCGGCAGGTCGCGCCGGATTTGATTGCACAAATAATTGAAGCCGGCCGTTTAACCCCAACCGGCGGAAATGCTCAAGATGTATCTTTTATTGTGTTAAAGGACGGGATGGCTCGCTGTGAAAAAATAGCGGTACGGATGTTTAGGCGGCTGCTCCCATTGATAAAGCTGGTGAATCCAATCGCGAAACGAACGATTATCGATGATCATTTTTTCTTTAAGAAGGCCCCGGCCGCAATTATTATTGCTTCGCGGGATCAGGTGAACGGCGCGCTTGCAGCCGCAAATATGGAATTGATGGCAGAAGCTTGCGGATTAGGCGTGCTGTACAGCGGTTTCTTCTCAATGGCCGCTAACCACTCCCGCACACTGCGTAAAATGCTCGGATTAAAGCATGGGGATAAAGCTGTAACAACGCTGGTTATTGGCTATTCCAGCGCAACCTATTATCGAACCGTACAAAAGGAAGCGGCTTTAATCCGGCAAATTTAATAACGGCAGTATTTTACGACATGAATCTATTGGTATAAGGCAAACCCTGAATATCTGCCGTTTGCTGTTTTAGAGTTTTGCCATACCTAATGCCGCTTAGCTTTACAGTACTGCGGTAAACCATATTATACCGCTCTTATCATGAAGTTCCAATTCATATACCTTCCGCTATTATTCCACAGAGCGGTTTCTTATACGAAAACGAAATTTAGCCGCTTACCAGCCTGTCAAATAAACGGGGTTGGTGGGAGCCGCAACCCCCATAGGCTTTCAACCGAACCTGCCGACATGTGCGTCAGATTCGGAATGCCTTGCGCGGCCAGGTTTCTTTGCGGGGCGCTGACCGCGCTAATGTGCAAGCGCTCCGTGTTAACTCGAAAAACGTGGCGCAGCCACTTTTTCGACACACTAAAAAGCGGCTTTGGCCGCTTTCATAAATATCAGGCGGCTTGCGCCGCCTGCATCCAAACTAATTTGACCAGAGTTACTTGATTTCCACCGTCGCGCCAACCGCCTTAAAGGTTTCGGAAATTTTTTCGCACTCTTCCTTGGAAACGCCTTCTTTAAGGGGCCTGGGCGCGTTGTCGACCAGCTCCTTGGCTTCTTTGAGCCCCAAACCGGTGAGCTCGCGAACGGCCTTAATAACCTTAATCTTCTCGGAGCCAACATCCTTAAGGATAGCGTCAAACTCCGTTTTCTCCTCGACTTCCTCAACAGCAGCCGCAGGGCCGGCTACCGCAACCGCGGTTGCCGCGGCGGAAACGCCAAATTCCTCTTCAAGCGCCTTAACCAGTTCGGCAAGCTCAAGCACGCTCAGTTCTTTGATATCGGCGATAAATTGCTCTTTATTCATTTTATTTTCCTCCTCATCGTTATTTCCAGTTGATATTTAGTCTGCCGCCTGCTCCGTCGCGGCCGGCGCTTCATTTTGCTTGGCTATCTGATCCAGCACGATAGCCAGGCCGGAAATGGGGGACATCATGCTGCCGAGCAGCCGTGCGAGCAGAACCTCGCGCGGGGGCAGATCAGCAAGCGCGTTCATCGCGTTAGCGTCGGATACGGCTCCGTTAATCAGGCCGCCCTTAATCTCGCACTTCTTATACTTTTTGATTGATTCCTTAAGCACCTTAGCCGGGGCCACCGCGTCCTCGTACCCAAATGCGAATGCCGAAGGGCCTTTGAGCATTTCATTAATGCTCTCGTCAATCCCCGCATCCTTTGCCGCGCGCTCAACTATGGAGTTTTTAAGAACAACATACTCTATGTTGGCTTTTCGCATCTCGTTGCGCAGGTTTGTAACTTCCTCAACCGTCATCCCACGGTAATCAAAAATAACGACGGACTGCGCCTTTAAGATCTTATCCCGGACCTCGAGGGCTTTTTGCGCTTTAATTTCAATGATCTTGGCGTTTCCCATGGTTTCACCTCCTTATAAATAAAATCCCCTGCCATAAGACAAGGGACAAAACAACGCACACGCTAGTATACGGTTTGTTACCTCGGCAGGAAATTAAGCGTAAATCGCGCCTGCTGTCTTAGGCAATATTCAATACCGTTGATGAGTGTACCACCTCGATCAACAGATTGTCAATCAATTTCTAAAATTTCGCTCCGTTAAACTTTACCCCGGGCCCCATGGTTGTTGAAAGCACTACGCTCTTAATATACGTACCCTTGGCCGCTGAAGGCTTCGCCTTGATAACGGCCTCCATCAGCGTAGAAAGGTTCTCCTCCAGCTTTTCAACGCCAAAGGATACCTTGCCCACGGGAACGTGTACGATACTCGTTTTATCCACGCGATATTCGACCTTACCGGCCTTGATATCGGCGACGGCCTTTGCAACGTCCATCGTGACTGTTCCGCTCTTGGGGTTCGGCATGAGCCCCTTGGGGCCGAGCACGCGGCCGATGCGGCCGACTACGCCCATCATGTCGGGTGTCGCGACGCATACGTCGAACCCAAACCAGTTTTCGGTCTGGATCTTTTTCACCATATCCTCATCGCCAACAAAATCAGCCCCTGCCTCCTGCGCTTCACGCGCCTTATCGCCCTTGGCGAAAACGAGTACGCGTACGGTACGTCCGGTGCCGTGGGGCAGCACAACGGCTCCGCGTACCTGTTGATCCGCATGGCGCGGGTCAACGCCCAGACGGATAGACGCTTCCACCGTTTCATCAAATTTAGCCTTTGAGGTGGATAGTACGGCCTCCAGCCCCTCGCGAACGTCGTAAAGCTTTTGCTTGTCAATCAGCTTCACGCTCTCAAGATATTTCTTACCATGCTTCATTCTAAAAATCCTCCCTGTGGTAATAGCGGCAATCGCCTCCCACTGTTCGCTTAATCTACTACGGTCACACCCATGGAGCGAGCGGTCCCGGCTAACATTCTCATTGCGGCTTCAACGCTTGCGGCGTTCAAGTCCGGCATTTTCAATTCAGCGATTTCCTTAAGCTGTGCCTTGGTAACAGTAGCGACCTTCTCCATGTTCGGCTTGCCGGAACCGCTTTCAATACCGCATGCTTTCTTGATTAGAACCGAGGCGGGCGGAGTTTTTGTGATAAAAGTGAAAGAACGATCCTGATATACCGTAATCACTACGGGAATAATCAGCCCTGCCTGTTTGGCAGTTCTTTCATTAAACTCCTTGCAAAAGCCTACGATGTTTACGCCATGCTGACCAAGCGCGGGACCGACGGGCGGCGCGGGTGTGGCCTTGCCGGCGGGGATCTGCAGCTTTGCAAAGCCTGTGATCTTCTTCGCCATAACAATAATCCTCCTAAATATAATGTGGTGCGAGCGAAGCTAAGCGCTTCTCCCACTATGCAACCCCGCTTTAAAGGGGAAACATACTTAAACCGCGTTTATGCACACCGTAACACGCATAAACGCTCAGCCCTTGTCAGAGCTTTTGAACCTGAATAAAGTCCAGCTCAACAGGCGTGTTCCTGCCGAACATGGATACTGTCAGCTTTATTTTCTGTCGTTCGTGGTCAAGGTTCTCAACCGTGCCGATAAAGTTTTCCAGCGGCCCGGAGATGACGCGTACGGATTCGCCCACCGCGATATCCAGCACAATCGGTATACGCTCCATGCCCATTGCCGTAACTTCCTCATCCGAAAGCGGGATAGGCTTGGAGCCGGGGCCGACAAAGCCGGTCACCCCCCTGGTATTGCGAACGACATACCAGGTTTTATCGTTCATGATCATCTTGATCATCACGTAACCAGGCAGCAGCTTGCGCTGAACGGTTTTCCGCTTGCCGTCCTTAATTTCAAGCACATCCTCCGTTGGATACTTCACCTCAAGGATCATATCCTCAAGGTTCCGGTTCTCCACGGTTTTTTCCAGATCCTCCTTGACCTTGTTTTCGTAACCCGAATAGGTATGTACGACATACCATTTGGCTTCCTCGGTCATATGTTCCGTACTCCTTACAGTTTTGCCAGCAGACTGATACCCTGCGCAAACAGGAAATCAAGCGCCCCGATAATAACGGCCATAAGCGCTACAAAAGCCAAAACCGTCAGGGTGTAATTCACCATTTCCTTGGGCGTGGGCCACGAAACCTTTTTCAGCTCGGAAAAAAACTTGCCGGCCTTACGGCTCTTTGTTCTTTCCTTCTTGTCAGGCTTGGCCGCATCCTTCTTAACGATGTTTGCCATTTTTTAAACCCCCATGAACTTAATCGGTTGTTATTTTGATTCCCTGTGCAGGGTCTGCTTGCGGCAGAAGCGGCAATACTTGTTGAACTCCAAACGATCGGGATCGTTTTTCTTGTTCTTGAAGGTATTGTAATTCCTCTGCTTGCACTCAGTGCATGCCAGTGTAATCTTTACGCGCATAGTCTTCTCCTTCCGCCTTGCTTGCGAGACATCTAAATAAAGCCCCCATTCGGGGACACCTTAACTAATCTAGCATACATTTTAGCCTATGTCAACGTAAAATCAAAGGATATTGTACCCATTCTAATGTTTTTTTACACGCGCGCTGTAAGTAAAACGCGCTTCGCCAGTAAATCTATTTATCATAATAACCTGAATTTACTTTTTCGTCTACCGTTAAACGGCTTTCGCTTGGTTTATAGCTCTTTAATTTTAACTGGGAATACGCCGCGGTTATGGTAAAGCGTGACTTCATAGCTCCACTCTTTCATCCAACATCCGACTAAGCAATGCGCAGTTTGCTTCATTCGTTATCCTCAGGGGCACGGCCCGCCTCATTATAGCCGTCAAGAAAATGCCTTTTTATCCCATCCTTTTTATAACTTATAACCGTCGAAAGGTTGACGTTTTCTACGCTGCGGAAAATGTTGGCGTCAACGTTCGGGTTGGTTTTTTTCATTTCCCGTATAAGCTCCTTAATTTCACCGCGTTTGGAGGAGACATGGCCATTGTTCATTGCGGCGTTCTCGGTAAAACGGCACGCGCACTGCAAAAAGCTGAGCGAATGCGCCTTGCGCCAAGCGACAACGTCCTCCTCCCGCACAAGATACATCGGACGTATCAGCTCCATGCCCGGGAAATTCGCACTGTGAAGCTTGGGCATCATAGTCTGCACCTGCGCGCCGTACAGCATACCCATCAAAATGGTTTCCACCACATCGTTAAAATGATGGCCCAGGGCGATTTTGTTGCAGCCCAGCTCTTGGGCACGGTGATATAAAAAACCCCTGCGCATCCTTGCGCACAGATAACAGGGCGAATCCGAAACCTCTTCCACAATCCTGAAAATTTCCGATGTGAAAATCGTCAGCGGGATATTCATTTCAAGCGCGTTGTTGATGATTAAGCGCCTGTTCTCAAGCCGGTATCCGGGATCCATGGCGATATAAGAAGCCTCGAACGGAACGCCGCCGTGCCTTTGCAGCTCCTGAACGCACTTCGCCATCAGCATCGAATCCTTTCCGCCGGATATGCATACGGCTATCCTGTCTCCCGCTTCTATCAGGCGGTATTGGACAACGGCCGAAATGAAACGGCGCCAAATGCCGCCCCTAAACGTGGTTATAATGCTTTTTTCTATTTCCCGGTACCGTTCCATTATCCGACAGCCTCCGAAATTACCGTTTCTGATTATTACAATATCATATCACAGCAACGGCTCCTACGGTAGCGAGATAAAAACTTGCGCGCAGCAAGCCTGCGCCAAACATCGTTGGATTCGCAATTACAGTCAGCAAATAGCTTTAAGTGGTTGGTTCATCACGTAGCGGCGGATAAACCACAAGCTGTTGCGGTATTGCGGGCCGTTAACCGACCATATGCTGAATCAAAACATACCTATTGAAATTATCCGTTACGTGTCAACACCGTTTGCTGCAAACGTCGAATTTTTAGGTGGGAATTATCGGATATGACGATCAATTCTGAGCACAGGTAGGCGAAGGCGGCTTTTAGCGGGACGCTTTATTTGGTTCAAAGCGTTTGAATAGTTTATAAAAATGTCCTATGGTCTTCGGCGGCAATTTTACACTTTACCCGTATCATGAAATATTCCCGTGATGCTAAATGCACACCGCTTTTACTATTGCTACCTAGAGAAGAGCGCTCTCGCATTATATATTATCAAACCGCCTTCACAACCGCTTGACAGCCCGAAAGAAGTACTTTACACTTAAAAATGCAATATTAAGCAATATATAATGCTTAATATAACACATATGACGGCGTCTAAAATCCTCTGCGCAAAACTCTCGTCAGAGCGTTCTGGTTCTTCCGACAATAAACGCCTCATGGCGTACTAATAAGACTTTAAAACTTAAGGAGGAACAGCGAATGAATCCAACAAACCGAAAAAGGCTCTGCCTCATCATCGCGCTTGCGCTGGTATGCCTAGCGTTGTCCGCCGTTGCAAGCGGTACTGAGGGGAACATGAACTACGACCAGCACGACGCCGACAGGCTCCGCGCCTTCCTAGAGCAGGACAGCGGAGACGGCGTATCCAACGGCCGTCAGATCTCCCCATCCTACCGCCCCGACGACCCGGCGACCTGGTCCGGAGTAAACTGGTCCGACAACGGGCGGGTTGCCTCCATCAACTGGGGCTGGTTTCTCAGTCTTGGCGGAGACTTAGATTTAAGCGGACTGGACGAGATGAGGACGCTTGATTGTTCTTATAACAATATAACCACACTGGATTTGACCGGTTGCGACAAGCTTTTCATGCTTAAATGCTCAAGCAACCAGCTGAACAAATTGGAATTGTCCGGCTGCGGATGGCTGTCCAATGTCTATTGCGATAATAACCTTCTGGAAGGCCTTGATTTAAGCGGAAAAACAGATTTACGCACTCTCCAGTGCCAAGTTAATCGCCTTACCGAGCTGGATTTAACAGGATGCGAGAAGCTTTCCTATTTTGACTGCTCTTCAAACAGCCTTACCGATTTGGATTTATCCGAGTTATCAAATTTGACGGAGCTTTATACCAGTAAGAACCTATTACGCACAATTTCAGTAAACTCCGAAAACCTGAGCCCATCCGCCGCTACCGTTATTGCGCAGGATGGGAACGCAATCGCGCTTGAAACCGTGCAGACCGAGGATGGTCTGAGGCTGCGCGCGATGGCGCGGGCGGGCGCGGGCTATGTGTTTACAGAGTGGTCAGATGATAACGGCGAACCCGCTCGGGCATTCCCTTTCACCATATAACAGAGGAGACCCCGCACTTGGAGGCCCGCTTCCAACTTGCAGGGGATGAGTTAACTGAAATTGAGAAAATGCGCGCGTTTTTGGAGCAAACCGATGAGAATGGCGTAAAGAACGGTAATAAAATAAACCCGGATTATCATCCGCAGGATATATCAACATGGTGGGGAGTGGACTGGAGCGACGGATTTTTTAGAACATCAAACAATACCATAGCCGGTCTGCGGCTGGCTGATTATAATCTGGCAGGCGAACTGGATTTGAGCGGAAGCCTGGATTTACGCAATGTGGAGCTGCAAGGCAACAGCTTAACGTCGGTAAACGTAAGCGATGCTATATCGCTTGATTACATCAATATAGTCGGCAACGTTAATACGGCTGGCGACCGTACTCTGGATACAGTTCATATTGAGGGCTGTTACAGCTTAAAAACGCTCTATTGCGCCAGTAACAATATCCGAGATCTCTCTTTCACGGGCTGCGACTCCCTGGAGATATTAGAATGCGGCGAAAACCGCATCTCAAAGCTCGATTTGTCGGGTTTATCTACGCTTAAGGAGCTGAAATGCGACCGAAACGGCATGCAAAATCTGTATGTCTTCGGGTGTGTGTCGCTGGAAAAAATACTGTGTGAGAGTAACGCGTTGAGTGGGCTGGATCTGTCAGGATGCCCGTCGCTGCTAACCTTGTGGTGCGAGGATAACCCCGCCATTACAAACCTGGATGTTTCGGGCTGCCCGCAAATCGATTGGATAGATTGCGCGAACAATTCCATTGAGGAGCTCGACTTGAGCGGGAACCAGTCCATCAACAATATTGATTGCTCAAACAACGGCATGACAAGCTTGAAGCTGATGAACTGCCCCAATCTTGGAACCCTTCAATGCTATGATAATGAATTAGAGGAGCTTGATCTTGCGGGCTGTACGTTTTTAAGTATTTTATCATGTCACCACAACAAAATCGTGCGCCTGAACATAGAGGAAGACGCCAACCTGAGCATGCTTTCGATAAATGATAATCAGCTGTCGGGCACACTTGATATCCGCGACTATGGAGATTTGCGCGAAGTTGAATGCCAGAACAACAAGCTGGAGGAGCTATACGTCGGCGCGTCCTGCAGCATCTTAATCTGCAACGATAACCAGCTTAATATACTTGAAATAGACAACGGCCCTTTCTTGCGCGAGCTCAACGCCGAAAACAATCGTATCGAGCGCCTTGAACTGAGCGGCTGTCCCGATTTGTTCTCGCTGGTCACTTCGGGCAATCCCATGAAATTTATCTCCACCTCTTCCGAACGCCTTAACGCGTACCCTGTTACGGTATCCGCCAGAGAGAACGGCGTTGCGACGCTGGACAGGCGGCAGGTTTCCTTTATGATGCTTCCCCTGACCGCTCAAGCGGAGGCTAATGAAGGGTTCCGTTTTGTCGGCTGGTACGGGGAAGACGGCGTGCAGGTAACCGCGCAGAATCCATTTATAATGGAATCCGGCTCATATAGTCTCAGCGCGCGTTTTGTTGAGCGCGACGTTGCGGTTTTCACTGTCAAGTTCATAGACGGTCTCACGGGCGAGACGCTGCGCGAGGCGTCCGTTGCCGAGGGCGAAGACGCCGTACCGCCCGAGCCGCCCGTACATCGGGGCTATAATTTCATGGGCTGGCAGGGCGATTATACCAATATAACAGCAAATACAGTCATTACCGCTGTTTATGAGGAAAATACGGATCCGCGCTATAATATTATGTTTCTTGACGGAATTACCGGCGAGGTTCTCGACGAGCAGGTAGTTTTTGAGGGAGAGGACGCGGAGCCTCCATTTGCGCCCGCGCACGACGGCTATGATTTTATCGGCTGGGCCGGTGATTACAAAAACGTTACGGAAAGCCGCTCCGTTACCGCAGTATATGAGCGTTGTAGCCTTCTCCCAGGCCCGGAGGGGGAGGAGTCCGAAATCCTTTGGGAGGAGCAGTTCAGCGAGGCGAAAAGCGACTGGCGCGTAGGCGACGCGGACGGCGACCGGCTCGTATGGAACATTATTGTGGATGAGGCGAACGGCCATCTTGGCTATAATCAGCAGCCGGGCTTCGCGGCCTCTTATTCCGCGAATAACGGTACGCCCATCTATCCGGACAACTGGTTTGTTACCCCTTATACCGTAATGAACATTCCAGACGACGGCCGGCAGTATTACCTTAGATATTATGTATCATGCACAGAAATCAGCGGCGAGGAATACGGCGTGTATGTCGGGCCGCCTTTCTCCGGCGACGTGCGGGAATTCAGCGAAATCCGATCTGAACGATTGGAAAGCCTGAGTTACGAGCCGCGTACCGTCAGCCTGGCCAATTACGCGGGCGAGATGGTCAGCATCGCATGGCGGCATACAGGAGGAAGCAATATGATTCGGCTCGATAACGTACAGCTATATGCCATTGATTCGGAACTCGCCGCGCCTTCGCCTGAGCCCGTAACTCCCACCCCGGAACCCGTTACCCCAACGCCAGAGCCCGCAACTCCCACGCCAGAGCCCGCAACTCCCACGCCGGGGCTCGTATCTCCCACGCCGGAGCCCGTATTTCCCACGCCGGAGCCCGTCACCCCTATGCCGGAGCCAGTTACTCCTACGCCGGAACAAACCTTTGCGCCTACCCCCGGCCTTCCTACGCCAACGCCGGTGCAGCCGATCTTCACCGAGGAACCGGGGACGGAGGCCCCCGACAATCCGCCTAAAGCCGGAGCCGCCGGTATGGCTGTTTTCGGAGCTGTTTCGGCCGCCCTCGGGGTCATCTCCGCGGCGATCCGTAAACGGAGGAGATAACGCAGTTACCAATTCTAAAAAATGACTTCAACAGGCCGTCGATAAGAGCGGCCTGTTATACTATTTAAAACCTTTTAAGTTATGAACAAAGATATCCCCTAAAGCGTTATTTGTGCGCGGCGACATGCGCGCCGCCGCGAAAAGTGCGCGGCTGTTCTTTGCGAAGAAGAACTTAGCCCGAAAGGATTTTTTTTCGGTATGTGCGATTAAAGTCAATTCATTCGTACATGAATATACTTATGGGGCGTAATTGATGCTATCCGCTTTGGGCTGAACTTTCTTATGTGTGAATTTTCCGATGTTATCCGAATCATGGATGGTTTTACTCCGCGCGTGTGCCGTTTAAATGAGCTGGATTCTACAAGTTTTTCAGGATGTACAGCGCGGCTCAGCCATAGCGTTTGCCCGTTAAAGAAGCAGGCCTATTGAGGTTGCCAGCTTCGCGCCATGTGTATACCAAACGGCTATGTTTAAACTTCGTCGTTACACCCGCTTTCATATAACGGCCGCTTTAGCGCGAGGGAGCTGATTGGCCGGTAAACTGGCAAACCGCGATAAATAAAAGATCATTCATAAATGTTTAAAATCTATATAAAACTTGCGCTTGCGTATGACAATTTGTGATATAATATCATGACATACTCAAGCAAGGAGCGCGCTTGTGCGCGGTTTTGGCATATGAACAAAGGACGTCATTTGAAACAGCCCATGGGTGGAGTAGCGATGTTTATAATAGATGCGCTGCTCATAGGCGTGGCTTTGGTTTTGTTTGCGCTTTACGATCACGTAATCCCAGGCTTTTTTCCATCTAAGCCTGTGTTTACCGCGCCGCCGACTATGGCTTCCCCCACTCCTTTTCATACCGCTGAGCCGTCTGTAAGCGCCTCTCCCGGTGAAACGCCCGAGCCCACGCCGTACATGGGCGCATTCGGCGCGGCGTTTCCCGACAAGTTTTTAAGCCAAGGCGAGCCTCAATGGAGCGAAAACTCTTATCGGAGCCGGAATGTGAGTATTACGGTAACCAAAGTGAACGATGGTAGAAGCACTTATTATGTAGCTGATATTTATGTAAAGGATATTGAGAATTTCAAGACCGTGCTGGCGGATGATTCGTTTGGGCGCAGTCTGCGCGAGGAAATCCCCGCCATGGCAAAGAGGCATAATGCGCTGACGGCTATTACGGGTGATTTTTACAGCTTACATACTACCGGCTTGGTTATTCGCAACGGCGAACTGCTCAGGGATAAGCTCTCGTCCAACGACGTATGCGTTTTGTACAGAGACGGCGTGATGGAAACCTATCCGGGAGGCCAAGTCGATCTGCAGGCTATATTAGCGCGTGAACCATATCATGCTTGGAGTTTCGGCCCTTCGCTTTTGATAGACGGGCAGCCTGTGGAGGGCTTTGATTCAAGTATTGCCGCCAGTAATCCCCGTTCTGCAGTGGGTTACTATGAGCCGGGCCATTACTGCTTTGTTGTTGTGGACGGGCGGCAAGGCTCGTATTCGCATGGAATGACGCTTGACAAGCTTTCTAAGCTGATGTTCGATTTGGGTTGCAAATCCGCTTATAATCTGGACGGCGGTAAAAGCGCTATGATGACGCTTGGCGACTCAATTGTGAACAGGCCTTATGACGGCGGAAGAAAAACAAGTGATATACTAACCATTTGTGAGGTGGAGAAGCCGTGAAAAAGATTGTCCCGCATGTATCGATTATTTTATCCGGCATGTTTGTAACATTTTTGGTAATCTCCCTGTTCAATAATAATATGGATTTCATAGGGAGCCCACATGGCCGCCTGTTATTGCTTCTGTTGTGTATAAGCTCGGTATTAACTTCCACTTTTTACATTAGGCAGCAGCTAAAGGCAGCGCGCAGGCATTATGAACGCATGAAGGAGAGGATGACAAAGCAAAGCCCTCCCGTTTGATTTTATTGTGATTACGCGTAAAGCGTCCTAATATGACGAGCTGCTAAAAGAAAGGCGCGTTTTGCGGTTATTTGTTGGAACAGTACGAGCGTGTTTGCACAATCCATGCCCGTGTGGTATCCTACATTTAGGTAAATTGCCGTTATTAAGCAGCAAAGGGGGAAATCCATGGCCCAGGGCAATTATAAGGTAGCTAAACGCACAATATGGTATATTTCCGCCACGCTTATTGCGCTCGTGGCGCTTTTCGTCGCCATAATTTGCGTGGCGCTAACTTCCATGCATATCGGCAATGTTTACATAATTGCGACAGAAGGAATGGCGCTCAGGGCAAATTGCATACTTCAAGCCGGCAACAAATTAGAGCTGACGGAGTATTTTACGCAGTCTTTTATTGAGCAGGATGAGAAGCTTAGCGCTGATACATATCAGAATTATACCGTATCCAATTACGATTACCGCCTTGAGATCGAAGGAATCTCAGTGTCCGCCTGGTCGAATACCGCGACGCTACGGGTCGTTGAAAGGGTCGTGTCGCTTTCGGGCAGCATCAACTCCGTGCCTGAGGGCAAATCGAAAGAGGATTATCCGCCGCCGGAGTGGGCTGCTGGGCGTTACGAGCTTAAGCTTACCCAAGAAGACGGGAGATGGTATATCAGCGGATTCAAACTGATCGAGGCAAACCCATCGGAAAAGCCCCATGCCACGCCGGATATGAGCTTGCTTGAAGAACCCTAAGGGCGCATGCATAATTTAAAGCGAACGCCTGGCGAGTATCCTGTTGTACTCGCGCCGATGGCGGGCATTACCGACATAATATACAGGGAAATCTGCATGGAACGCGGATGTAGCCTGACTTATACGGAGATGGTCAGCGCTAAGGGATTGTATTACGCCGGCTCGAATACGGGCGCGCTGTTGGCGACGTCGCAGAATGAAAGGCCGTGCGGCGTTCAGATTTTTGGCAGCGACCCGAAGATCATGGCCGAGATTGCGGGTATGCTCTGCTGCGAGCATAAGGGCAATTTTGCGCTCATAGATATCAACATGGGATGCCCGGTTCCCAAGATTACCGGCAATGGCGAGGGCAGCGCGCTTATGAAAAAACCGGCGCTGGCTTCGCGCATTATCAGGGCTGTTTCGGATGCAAGCTGCCTTCCCGTAACGGTTAAATTCCGGAAAGGCTGGGATGAAAACAGCGTGAACGCGGTTGAGTTTGCCCGTATGGCTGAGGATAGCGGAGCCTCAGCGTTAACGGTGCACGGTCGCACGCGTCGACAGATGTACAGCGGAAAGGCGGATTGGGACGTGATAGCAAGGGTTAAGCAAAGCGTCGCCATACCGGTTATTGGCAACGGCGACGTTTGTTCGGGCATTGACGCCTTGCGCATGCGGGATGAAACAGGGTGCGACGCAATTATGATAGGGCGCGGTGCGCAAGGCAATCCCTTTATTTTTGAGGAGGTGCGCGCGGCGTTAAGCAACGCGCCGTATTCGCCGCCGTCAGACAGGGAGCGGCTTGACGCGGCCGTAGAGCATGTTAAACGGCATGTAAATAAAAAGGGAGCAAGCGCGCTGCTTCAGATGCGCAGACATGTCGCGTGGTATGTTCGAGGTATGCACGGGTCCGCCGCCTTACGCGAGAAAGTCAACCATTGCGAAACGCAGGAGGAGCTTATTGAGCTGATTTATCGTTTTGCAGACGAATTGGATTCATATTAAAAGCGATTCGTCTTTAACTCGAACGCAGTGACCGTTTCGCGAACAGGCACTATTCGGAACGAGAGTTGTTAGCCGCAATGCATAAGGGGATTCTCCGTTGCAGGTGAAACTAAAGCGGATGCGGACTCGTCTTTTTTCTTGACAATGATGAGCGGCTTACCTATAATAGCGTTCATGAATGGCCGGATTAAGGCGCATAATAAGGCGCGGATATCCCATGAGGCTGTATAAGCCCCCATTTGGAACCGGCGATCCAATATTTTGGAGGAATATAGAAATGGCTGAAATACGTCTTACCAAAGAAGGCATAGCGGAATATGAAGAACGCCTGGATTTTCTTAAAACAGTACGCCGGACGGAAATTGTGGAACAGATAAAAATCGCGCGCTCATTCGGCGACCTGAGTGAAAACGCGGAATATGACGCTGCAAAGTTGGAGCAGGCCAGGAATGAGTACGAGATAGCGGAGGTTGAGAATATCCTCCGTAATGCCGTGGTTATTGATGAAGACGCGATTACTACCGACGTAGTAAGCGTTGGCTCATTGGTTAAAGTGAAGCTTTTAAGCATGAATACGGAGGCGGAATACCATATTGTCGGCTCTGCGGAGGCAAACCCGCTGAAAAACCGCATATCGGACGCATCGCCTGTGGGTAAAGCCCTGCTTGGCTGCGAAAGAGGGCAGGTGGTTGAGGTTCAGGCGCCGGGCGGCGTAATGAAAATCGAGATACTGGATATCGGGAAGTAAACACATACGTTACGGGAGATAAGAATGGAAAACAATCAGGAGCGGGAATATACGCAGACCGAACTAAACGAGTTGCTTCAGATACGCAGGGAGAAGCTCACGGCGCTTCAGCAGCAGGGAAACGATCCGTTTGAGATAGTTAAATATCATCAGCAGTATTACAGCGCCGACATTATAAGCCGATTTGACACGCTTGAGGGCGAATCCGTTTCACTGGCCGGGCGGATAATGTCCAAGCGTATAATGGGCAAGGCCAGCTTTGCGCATATACAGGATTATAAGGGCGGAATACAAATTTATATACGCAGGGACGATGTTGGGATTGAAACATATCAGGCGTTTAAGAGCATGGATATCGGCGATATCCTCGGCGTGAAGGGCAGTGTATTTAAGACAAAGACAGGGGAGACTTCCATCCACGCGCAATCCGTTACGCTGCTCTCCAAATCGCTTCGTCCGCTTCCAGAGAAATATCATGGATTAAAGGATGCGGAGCTTCGTTACCGCCAGCGTTTCGTGGATTTAATCGTTAACCCTGAAGTGCGCGAGACATTCGTAAAGCGAAGCCGTATCATTTCGGAAATACGCGAACGCCTCAATGCAAACGGCTTTATTGAGGTAGAAACCCCCGTTCTTAATACGACTGCGAGCGGCGCGAGCGCGCGGCCGTTTATTACGCACCATAATACGCTGGATCTGGATATGTACCTGCGCATCGCTACGGAGCTTCATCTAAAAATGTGTATTGTCGGCGGGTTGGAGCGGGTTTATGAGATCGGCCGGTTATTTCGCAATGAGGGCATGGACGCAACGCATAACCCGGAGTTTACGACCATTGAGATTTATCAGGCGTATACGGATTATAACGGTATGATGGATTTGGCGGAGGATTTAATTTCCCACAGCTGTTCAGCGGTTAACGGAACAACGAGGGTAGCTTATCAGGGTACTGAGATCGATCTTACGCCGCCTTATAAGCGCTTATCCATGAATGAAGCCGTTAAAAGCTTTACCGGGGCGGATTTTTACGCCTGCGAAACGGATGCGGAGGCGCGCGCGCTGGCCGATAAGCTTGGCTTGAAAATTGAGGATAAAACGGCTACGCGCGGTATGGTTCTCGCAAAAGCGTTTGACGCATTTGTGGAGGATCACTTGATTCAGCCTACGTTCATAATCGATTATCCGGTTGAGGTATCCCCGCTCTCCAAACGTAAAAAGGGGAGCCCGCATATCACGGAGCGGTTTGAGCTGTTCATTGCCGGCCACGAGTACGCCAACGCGTTTTCCGAGTTAAACGATCCGATTGATCAAAGGGAGCGCTTTATGCAGCAGGCGCGCGAGCGCGCAAAGGGCGACGACGAGGCAATGATGATCAATGAGGATTTCTGCCTGGCTCTGGAGTACGGAATGCCTCCGACGGGCGGCATCGGAATTGGTATCGACCGGCTGGTTATGCTGCTGACGGACTCCGCCACTATCCGCGACGTGCTGCTTTTCCCCACGATGAAGCCTCAAAAATAAATATGCCGGCAGGTCGAAGCATTCGCCCTGCCGTTGTTTTTTACAAGGGCTTGGAGATGCTTTTATACGGGCAGCGACGCATTATAACAAGCGTGTGTGTATTCACGCCGGCGGAGGACCGTACACTGAACGCTTACCGCCCAGCCGCAACCATTCTTATTTTGGAAACCCAAATGCTCATATAAACGTTTCTATAATAATAGGAAAAAAGTTGCCGGGTACATAATCAAGCGCTCAATGCAATTTTGCGGGCGCGCATATAAAACTCAGAAATGGAGGCTACTATGAAAAAAATTATAGCGTATTTTCTCATTATAATATCGGTTTGTGCCGCAGGATGTAAGCAGACTGATCCCGTGGATATCAACCCGTCCGCTCCAACGCCGACGCCTCAAATGAGCTTAGCGCTTATGGAACCGGATGGGCTTGGGATGATTGCGGCGGGCGATTACCATACGCTTGGACTAAGGTATGACGGTACGGTGATTTATTCAGGGAATAATACGCATGGTCAATGTAGGGTTTCCGATTGGAAGGGCATACGATTTATTGCCGCGAACGGCTCAACGAGCGTTGGCGTTAAAGACGATGGTACGCTAATTATCGCGGGCGAACATGCAGAGGCGTGGAAGGAAGCCGAAGGCTGGAACGGGGTGGTAAGCGTAGCCTTGGGCGATAAGCATTTAGCCGCGCTTTTTAACGACGGCGCCGTCAAAGTTACCGGCGAGGGTATACAGGGGCATGAGCAGGTTTTACAATGGAGCGGGGTCGTGCAAATTGCCGCGGCAGGCAGCCATACGGTCGGGCTCTTGTCCAACGGAACGGTAGTCGCTGCGGGCGATAACGGCAAAGGCCAATGCGACGTATCCCAGTGGCAGAGCATAGCTTATATCGCGGCGGGTTCGGAACATACGCTCGGCGTTACGGATAAGGGTTCTGTGAAATCAACGTCGGCTGGCGACGGAGCTTCTACATGGAAAGATGTTTCAGCGGTATACGCCGGCCCCGGGGGGCAATCGGCCGCGGTTAATAAAAAAGGCGAGCTGCTTGTCAATCAGGTTGATGGAGTTGAGGCCGCACAAAAAACAATCGTACAGGCGACGTTTGGATTGAACCATATTGCCGTAATGTATCAGGACGGTTCGGTTGATGCATGGGGCGCTACCGAGAACCGTCAGTGCTCTGTGGAGTTTTGGCGGCTTAGACCCTATGTTGAGGGAGGATGGCTGCTTGGAATAGAGCAGGGGAGCCAAAAGGCTCAGATACAGGCCATACTTCAAAACATCTATCAGGATGATTCCATTGAGCTTCCTCTGGGTGACGAGGCTTTGGGCACGGGCGCTGCCGTTAGCCGTGCGGGCGAGGCATGGGCAAGCGTTGTGATCTTTGGTGATGTAAACGGGGATGGAACAGTCGCCGAAAGCGACGCCACGGCGATAGAGAAGCATATCGCCGGTGAATCTGCGCTTGAAGGCGCGTTCCTGAAAGCGGCAAACGTCGCAGACCGGCTTTCGGACCAAATCAATATAAAGGATGTAGAGATGATACGCGCCCAGACAGCGGGTAATGGCCGGGTGTGCCAGCTTGAGGACCCGAACGCCGTCAATCGGTACGCGGATAAGTTCTACGAATATTATAATAAAAACACGGATACGATTGGCTGGATTACCATTGAAGGGACGAATATCGACTATCCGGTTATGTATGGGGATAATTGGTATTACCACGAACGCACGCCCGAGAAAAAATCGGATACATCTGGCAGCATTTACACATACCATAACCAAATGACGATAAACACGCCCGTAACTGGCCACAACGCTCGCAGAAGCAAAACCAAATTCCATATGCTGCACGAGATACAAAACAACGCGCAGGATTTACTGGTCTATAAGAACCGCGTATGGGGGATACACCTATTTGATCAGTTCGCCTATTATGAGGTATTCGCCTTATATGAAACCAAAGCGGATGAACCGCGCCAGACAATTTTATATAATACGCAGACGATGAGCGGTGCGCCGGACAGCGAAATAAATGATTGGATCAATTATCAGCTCGAGCGATCAGAGATAGACTTAAATGTTGTACCGGATATTGACGATACGTTTATTACGTTGGTAACGTGTGGGGATAAACACGATTCGGATACCGCACAGTCCAGACTGTATTTATTCCTCCGCAAACTTAGGTGAACCGAAATAAGTATAGAATTTGGGCAGGCGCGAGCTTAGGCAGCGCTTGCCCTTTTCCTTTATTATGAATGATTCACATGTTTGTGTTCATAAAAAATCCGTCAAAACCCGCACGATATAAATACATAAATAATTCATTTTATTTTTAAAACTGTTAGAATTACCGAGCTTGAATTAAATATTAAATAAACAAATTAGAAATTTTTAAATAAATCGATTAAAACGTGAATATTCAAGTATAAACGCAAATATAGCGTGTTATAAGGATTGTCAAACTACTCTCGTTTTGTTACAATAGCAAACGTGCCTCATGTGAAGCACAGCGGCACCTTGAGAACTGAAGAGTACTGAAAAGAAACGCAAGCGCAAAGGAG
>OHJS01000698.1_pt1 | contig 21075 bp, 18 predicted proteins | sample 1568661 | NCBI WGS metagenome assembly OHJS01 (sample SAMEA3879603, study PRJEB24766) | human gut metagenome | biome: human-associated habitat; feature: feces | place: USA | collected 1985/1987 | reverse complement strand
GGTGCGCCAGAGCTGGTAGACCGTGGTTGCAATGGTGGCCGTCTTGCCCGGCGTGTAGCCTGCGATCATGCTGGTGGCACCATATTCGCCCAGCGCACGGGCAAAGGCCAGCACCGTACCGGCCAGAATGCCCTGACGGCAGCAGGGCATCCGCACCCGCCAGAAGATCCAGGTGTTGGAAAGTCCCAGCGTCTGTGCCGACCAGGCCAGCGTTTCGTCAAAACTCTCAAAGGCACCGCGGGCCGTACGGTACATCAGCGGAAACGCCACCACGATGGAAGCAAAGATGGCGCTGTACCAGTTCATCACCAGCTTCACACCGAAATGTTCCATGAAAAAGATGCCCAGCGGCCTTTTTGCGCCGAACAGCAGCAGCAGGAAATATCCCACGACTGTGGGCGGCAGCACCATGGGCAGGGTGAGCACCACATCCAGCACGCCCTTGAGCACGCGCGGGAGCTTTGCAATGTAGTAGGCCGCAAAGATGCCTAAAAAGAACACCGCCGCGCAGCTGATCAGCGCAATGCGCAGGCTGTTCCATAAGGGATACCAGTCCATACCATCTCCCCAGCGGATGCTTACAGTGCGGTGAAGCCGACGCTCTCGAACACGGTCGCAGCCTTGTCGGTGCGCAGGTAAGCCAGGAACTCCTTGGCAGCCTCGGCATGGAGGGCGTTCTTCATCACAGCGGCGGGGTAAATGACCTGACCGCACATCTCGGCGGTGGCCTCGTCCACGGGGGTCAGACCGGCGCTGTACGCATCGGTGCAGTAAACGACACCGGCATCCACGCTGGCCTCGCTGACCTGGGTGGTGACTTCCTTGACGTTGGAACCGTAGGTGATGACACCGGCAGCAGCCAGAGCTGCCTCATCCAGATCATAGTAGGCCAGGATCTTCTGGGTGTACTGACCCACAGGCACATCACTGTTGCCCATGCAGAACAGGATATCCTCTGCCTTCAGGTGCTCAGCCAGGCTGTCGAAGCTGTCAATCCCCTTGTCGCTGCCCTCGGGTACACAGAGCACGACCTTGTTCTCCAGCAGATCCACACGGCTTTCGGCATCCACAAAGTCCAGGCCCTCGGTGTTCACCTCAGCGGAAGCGGTGCTGTCCAGCTGGTTCATCTGCTTCTGACCGGCGGAGATGAACAGGTCGCAGTCCGCACCCTCCTGGATCTGGGTCTTGAGGGTTCCGGAAGAGTCAAAGTTGAAGCTGAAGGTCACGCCGGGGTTCTCTGCAGAGTAGGTCTCGGCAATGGCGTTCAGGGTCTCGGTCAGGGAGGCGGCAGCAAAAACGATCAGCTCCACGCTCTCGCCGGAGGCAGTCTCAGAGGAGGCGGCAGCGGAGGATGCGGTGGAAGATGCAGTGCTGCTGGAGGAGCCGCCGCAGGCGGTCAGAACAGCAGATGCGGATGCGATGCCGGCAGCGCACAGGAAGCTGCGGCGGGAGATCATAGTTTTCATAGTCTTGCTCCTTACAGTGGGTATGCTTTTGTTGTACTTTTATTTTTACGCCCGGCACCAAAAGCAATGCCGCGGCGGTGAAACAGACTTATTTGCGGGCGCACTCGCCGTCCAGCCCGGCGGCAATGCGTACCCCGTGCTCCAGGCTGGGCAGGATGTACTCCAGATTCTCCTTCACGGCCTTGGGGCTGCCGGGCAGGTTGACGATGAGGGTCTTGCCCCGCAGCACGCTGGCGGCACGGCTGAGCATCCCGCGCGGGGTGATGCTCAGGCTGTGGTAGCGCATAGCTTCGGCAATGCCGGGGGCGTTGCGGTCGGCAACGGCGCAGGTGGCTTCCGGGGTGATGTCCCGGGGGGAGAAGCCGGTGCCGCCGGTGGTGAGCACAAGGTTCACCTGACGGCCGTCTGCCATGCGGATGAGCTGCGCTTTCAGCGCCTTGGCTTCGTCCGGCAGGATCATGGTCTCTTCCACCACATAGCCAGCGGCGGTGAGCATTTCTACGATCAGCGGGCCGCTTTTATCCTCCCGCTCGCCGCGGCTGCCCTTATCCGAAAGGGTGATGACGGCAGCGCGCAAGGGCGGGTTTTCCAGTGCGGGCAGCAGGGTCACCTCGTCCCCTACATGGATCTCGCCGCCGGTGAGCACCCGGGCGAACACGCCCTCGTGGGGCATGATGCACTCGCCGGTCTGCTGCTTGATGACACAGTCGTTGTGGCATTCTTTGCCGATCTGGGTCATTTCCAGCACCACATCCCCGATGGAAAACCGGCTGGTCACCGGCAGATTGCGGAAATCGAAGCCCTCGATGACCAGATTTTCACCGAAGGCACCGTAGTCCACCCAGATCTTCTTGCGGAACGCCTCGATTTTTTCGGCGCTGAGCATACTGACCTGACGGTGCCAGTTGCCGCCGTGGGCGTCCTCCACGATGCCCCATTCCGGGGTCAGGACGGCGCTGGGCACCTCGGTTTTTACGGTGCCCCGCTTGGGGCTGGTGCAGATTGCCAGAAGCTTACCCATAGTTATTTATCCTCCAATGCGATACATCCCGCGGGTAGCGGGCATGGAACTGTCGTTAAAATGGTGTTCCCGGGGCTTTGCCCAGATGGTCTCCCGGATAGCGGCCAGCAGCTGCGCATCGTCCGCGCCGCTGCGCAGCAGCGTGCGCAGGTCGCATCCGGTCTCACTGGCAAGGCAGGGGCGCAGAAAGCCCTGACTGGTCAGCCGCACCCGGTTGCAGGAGGCACAGAACTTGCCGTGGACAGCGGCAATGAAGCCGACATCCCCTTTCCATCCCGGCACGGTGTAATAGACCGCCGGACCGTCGCCCAGCGCGGCACACGCGGCCCCGGGCAGCGGGGCCAGCTCCGGCCAGCGCCTGCGAAAGCGGGCCAACAGCTCCGGGCCGGAGATACAGGGCATGGCCGCCCCGTAGCCGATGGGCATCATCTCGATGAACCGCACCTGCAGGGCGTTATCCTTTGCCAGTGCGGCGAGCTGCTCCAGCTCGTCCTCATTGACGCCCGCCTGCGGCACGCAGTTCAGCTTGACCGGCAGACCGCTTTCCAGCGCCGCCTGCAAGCCCGCCTGCACGGCGGCAAAATCGTCCCGGGCGGTGATCTGCCGGAACACCTCCGGACGCAGGGTGTCCAGGCTGATGTTCACGCTGTCCAGCCCGGCGTCCAGCAATGCGGGCAGCTGCTCTGCCAGCAGCACCGCGTTGGTGGTCAGGGTGACCCGGCAGATGCCCGGGGTCGCTTTAAGTCCAGCTACCAGCTGCGCCACGTTCTTGCGCACCAGCGGCTCGCCGCCGGTCACCCGCACGGTGTCGATGCCGCACTGGGCAAACAGCGCGGCCAGACGCAGAAATTCTTCGTAGGTCAGCACGGCTTCCCGCTCCAGCTTTTCCACGCCGTCCGGCATACAGTAGCGGCAGCGCAGGTTGCACAGATCGGTGACGGACAGGCGCAGATAGTGGATATTGCGCTGGGCAGAATCAAACATAGCCGCCCTCCGCCCGGATATAGTGGCCGCTCTTGCCGCCGGTCTTTTCCACCAGATGGATCTCGCCCAGCTCCATGCCCTTATCCACGGCCTTGCACATATCGTAGATGGTAAGCAGCGCGGTGGAAACGCCGGTCAGCGCTTCCATCTCCACGCCGGTCACGCCGCTGGTCTTGACGGTGCACAGGGCTTCCACCGCCTGCCGCTCGGGCAGCAGACGGAACTCGATGCCCACCTTGGTCAGGGGCAGCGGATGGCACAGAGGGATCAGCTCACTGGTACGCTTGGTGGCCATGATGCCCGCAATGCGCGCCACGCCCAGCACATCGCCCTTTTTTATGGTGCCGCTCTGCACGGCGGCAAAGGCTTCGGCGTTCATGGTAATAATGCCGTGTGCAGTAGCTTCCCGGGTGGTGACAGGCTTTGCGCTCACATCCACCATCACGGCGTTCCCGGCGGCATCAAAATGTGTCAGATTATTTTCACTCATATTATTTTTTCACCTTAGTAAAGCTCCCCCTTCGGGGGAGCTGGCAAAGCCGAAAGGCTTTGACTGAGAGGGTTTCAGCAGTGCCCAAAGCCGCAGTTCGGCCAGTGGCACACTTCGCAGTTCAGGCACAGGCCGCCCTCACCCAAGCGGGCGATATCCTCGGCGGTGATGGGGTCATCCGCCAGCAGACGGGGCAGCAGCAGGTCAAAGATGGTGCGCTTGGCGTACATCACACAGCCGGGCAGTCCGCACACCGGCACACCGTCCAGATAGCTGACAAGGAACATGGCTCCCGGCAGCACCGGGGCGCCGTAGGTGATGATATCCGCCCCGGTGTTCTTGATGGCCAGCGGGGTGCGGTCATCGGGATCCACGCTCATGCCGCCGGTGGTAAAGATCAGCTCGCACCCTGCGGCCTTGGCCTCCAGAATGGCAGCGGTGATCCCGGCGGGGTCGTCATCGCAGACCTTATGGAAAACCATCTCGCAGCCGTAGACCGCCAGCTTGCTTTGCAGGATGGGAGTAAATTTATCTTCGATGCGTCCCTTGAACACCTCACTGCCGGTGGTGATGATGCCCACCTTCTTGGCCTGCATGGGCAGCACGTTCAGGATAGGCTCTGCCCCGGCAGCGGCCTGCATGGCGTCCATCTTCTCCTGCTCGATGACCAGCGGGATGATGCGGGTACCGGCCAGCTTCTGCCCCTTTTTCACCGGCAGGTCGCCGTGGATGGTGGCGATCATCATCTGCGGGGTGCTGTTCACGGCCATCAACGCCTTGCGGTTGATCTTCAACAGGCCGTCACAGTCCGCGATCAGCTCGATCTTGCCCTCTTTCGGCGCAGTTCCGTGGATATTTTTGCCCGCAGCGGCCTTGTACAGCAGGGCGGCTGCTTCGTCCTCATGGAGGATGCCGGGGTGCTTTTCCCAGACGTAGAGGTTTTCCTTGCCGATGGAAAGCAGCACAGGGATGTCCTCGGGCTGGATGACGTGCCCCTTGCGGAAGCGGGCATCCTTGTATTCGCCCGGGATGATCTGGGTGATATCATGGCAGAGCACCTGCCCTGCAGCGTCAACAGTACGGATCAGTTTCATGATGGCATTCTCCTTACAGCGCGGGCATCTGGGCTTCGATCCAGTCTGCCAGTGCCGGAATATCGTTCAGGTCAAAATCTGCGCCGGGGATATCCCCCACCACCGCCAGCGGCTGGAAGGAGACGGGTGCATCCGAAATGGCGCTGCGCACCACCTCGATCTTCGGCCAGCCGCTGGATTTGAACCCCTCCAGCAGCACAAGGTCGTAGCCGTGACGCTCGAACAGGGCAAGCAGGTCCTGCTCAGTCAGGTGGAATTCTTCGGTCAGCAGATAGCGCGTGCCGGAGTAGACCGCCACGCCCTCGGCACCGGCTTCCCGCAGACGGTAGCTGTCGGTGCCGGGCACGTCCGGGGTAAAATCGTGGCCGTCGTGCTTGATGACGCCCACCTTCAGTCCACGGCTGCGCAGCACGGGCAGCAGCTTTTCCAGCAGAGTGGTCTTACCGCTGTTGTGCACCCCGCTGACCGCCAGCACCGCCGGGCGCTTGAGCACCTGTGTTTCGGCCAGTGCCTGTTTTTGTTCACTGTACAAAGCAAAGCACCTCCACTTCTGTACCGGGTTCTACCGGCCCACTGCCGGCGGGGATCTCCACCAGACAGTTGCAGCCCATCATGGCAGACAGCGCACCGGAGGAGTGCGCCTCGGTGTTGCCCGCGCCGGGCAGGGTCACCTTGCAGCCGCAGGCGGTGGCCCGCAGGTAGCGGTTGCCTTTGCTGGCTTTGGAAAAGCCATTGGTCAGGGTGCAGACGGTGCGGGCGGGGATGCAGCTCTCCTCCCGCCGCCCGGCGGCGCGCAGCAGCGCAGGGATGGCGTACTGCTCCAGTGTAGCGGCGGCGGCAAAGGGGTTGCCGGACAGGCAGAACACCAGCTTGCCGCCCAGCGTTGCCGCCAGCATGGGGCTGCCGGGCTTCTGGGCTACGCCCTCCACCACCAGCTGTGCGCCCAGCTTTTCCAGCACAAGGGGCAGATAATCCTTCTGCCCTACGGAGACGCCGCCGCTGGTGATGACGGCATCGCAGCGGGTCAGCAGCTCCTGCATTTTACCGGTGATGACCTCCGGGTCGTCGGAGCACTGCTGCCGTTCCACGGCAAAGCCCAGCTGACGCAGCCGGGCTGCGTTCTGGATGCCGTTGGCATCGTAAATTTTACCGGATGTCCACGGTGCGCCGGATGCCAGCAGCTCGCTGCCGGTGGAAAGGATGCCCACGGTCAGCGGTCGGCAGACGGCTACTTCGGCGTAGCCCTGCCCGGCCAGCACGCCCAGATGGGCGGGGGTGAGCACCGTCCCAGCGGGCGCGATGATCGCACCGGCGGCTACATCTTCCCCCCGGAACACGACGTTTTGCAGCGGCTTTACGGCAGCATAGAGCTGTACGGTCTCTTCGCCGCTGTCGGTCAACTCCTGCATCAAAACGCAGTCCGCGCCCTCCGGCAGGGGAGCTCCGGTCATGATGCGGGCAGCGCACCCTGCGGGCAGCGCCGCAGCCGGGGCATCGCCCGCGTAAAGCTTCATCACCACCGGCAGGGTGACCGGGGTCTCCCGGCTTGCACCGGCGGTATCCGTGCTGTGCAGGGCGTAGCCGTCCAGCGGGCTGCGGTCAAAGGGGGGCTGGTCCATCCAGGCGCAGAGGTCGGCGGCAGCAATGCGCCCGCAGGCGGCTTCCAGCGGGATGGGCTCCGGGGACGGAGAAGGCAGAAGCGCTGCCGCGTCCAGCACGCTGCGCAGCGCCTGAACAGGGGAGCAGAAAGGCTGATTCATTATAACTTCCTCCATAGACTCGCCGCTCTCCCCTTCTGCTATGGCTCAGGCAGGGACACCGGCGGGGGTATTCTTTTTTCAAAAAAGGCAGGTGAAAAAGAAGCGGAGACGTCTTGACCGGAAAATCAAAACGCCTCCGCAGAATATCCCCACAAAACCGGCTGCGGCAGTTTGCAGTCTGCTACGCCGGTGGCAGCCTTTGGCTATGCGCCGCCCTTGCAGCGGTAGCACACAGCCAAAAAGCACCTGTGAAGATGGGAGGAGTTCTTTTTTTCAAATTGCAGCGTTTCTTCTGCGGGAAGGCGGTGGGGTTTCCCCCGCCACCCTTGAATGCCCGCCCTTGCGGGTGCAGCATTGCGGCGCGGTGTCCTGCTCTTTGTGAGAGTTTAGACACCTTTGCTCAAAGAAGCTCTTATACCCTGATTCAATTGTAGTTTATGGTTTAATCGCAGAAATCATCCACGTCGCTGATAGCCTTGGCGTAGCGGCGGGTGAGGTGCTTGGTGGAAAAGAGGAACCGCTCGTTCTGGTTGTTGGTCAGCTCCTCGATATCGGCATACTCCGGGTTCTCCTGCATGGCCTTCCAAGTCTGCTCGATGACCTCCGGTGCAAGGCCGTAGGGAGAGCGCTGGAAGTACTTGAGCGGAGTGGCGCTGGGGTAGATGCGGGCGTTGAACCGCACCATCTCGGCAAACATCACACACAGATCCTTGTCCTCAATGAGCTGCGCGATCATGGCGTAGTTATCGCTCATGTTGGCGTTGGAGTAGTAGTAGGTGTCCTTTGCACCCGCGCGGGTGACGATATCGGTGCACTGGGGGTCTGCGGGCATCTGCGCCAGCAGCTCGTCGGCGTTTTCCACTTCCTCCAGCAGCAAAGCGTGGGGGGTAATCAGCGCAGCCGCAGAGCGGGCGCGGATGTAACCGGCCAGCTCCTGTACAGGGGTCAGCTCCGGCAGCTCCGGGGCGGTCTTGGTGGGCTGATCTGCAAAGGGATCGTTTTCCGCCTCCGGTTCACCGGCCAGAAAATCCAGCAGCTCCGGCTTTGCAGCATTGGACTGCGCGGCTTCGGCGGCTTCGGGTGCGGCCTCGGCGGCCTGCTTTGCGGCAAGCTCGGCGGTCTCCCGTTCCACTGCGGCGATCACGTCCTCGCCGGTCTTGGCGGCGCTGCCGTCAAAGGTGCTGCCGGTCTCCTTCAGGCGGCGGGCAGTCTCGCTTGCGGCGTCGATGTCGAACACCTCTGCCTTGGGCTTTTTCTTGGCGGCCAGTTCTGCCTTTTGCAGTTCCAGAACGGCCTGCTCCGGGTCTACGCTGCCATCCACCGTGGTGGTGTAGCCGGGTTTACGTCTGCCAAACAACATGACGGTCTTTCCTCTTTCTATGGGATTTATTCAGCTGCTGCGGTGTTCTGGGCGTAGATGCCGCGCTTTTCCAGATCATCGGCCATGTCAGCCAGATCATACTTCTCCAGCGTCTCGCGGGTGGGCACACCGGTGGTGCGGTCCCAGCCAAAGACGTCGTAGAACAGATCCTTTGCCTTCTCCATGTCGGCGCGGTCCAGCTTGGTGGTGCCTTCCTCAAATGCCTTGAAGTCGGGGTCCTTATCAAACACCCAATCGCAGATGGCATCGTGCTCCTGACGCAGGTTTGCGCTGCCACAGTTCTGCTGGAAGCTGATGGCGGTCATCGCGCGCAGCATCTGGGTGATGCGGGCGCCGTCCTCCTGCAGACCGGCCTGGGTATAGGTCTCGCCGGTAACAGCAGTCATAAAGTCTGCCTGCAGGTCCAGATCGCCGTGGTAGTCGCGCTCCTTGGAGGGAGACTGGGTCATGGGCCACATCCAGTTGCACAGGGTAGCGGAGTCGTGGAAGTTCTTATCGTTGACGCAGTATGCAGCCAGCTTTGCCTTGTTCTCGTTGATGGGAGTGTAGGCCTTGGCCTTATCGTAGCAGCCCTCGCCGAAGAAGTCCTCCATGACCTTCTTGGTCACCTCGTAAGGTGCACCGGAGCCGGTCTCGCAGACGATCTCGTGGATCATGCAGTCGCGGTTGTAGACGAGGTTGTACAGCATACCAACCTGCCATGCCTCAGCAGGGCCGTGGTGGTTGGGGAAGCCGTTGTAGATCAGGTTGGAGTTGGTAGCGCCATCGTCGCGGTCCAGCCAGCTCTTGGGCAGGCCGAACTTTTCCATCATAGCCAGCGTGCCCTTGGCGATGACGGACAGGTCGCCCTCGCCGTAAGCCATGCGGCGGATCAGCTCGACCTCCCAGCGGGGATCGCCGGCCTTCTCCCACTCCCAAGGCAGAGAGTCGTACTCAGCCTCGCTGATGTACTTGGTGGCTTCCTCACGCGGCATCCGCAGGATCCACAGCAGGTCGCGGTTCAGGTTGCCGTAGTTGTCCCACAGACCCATATCGTCCACTGCATGAGACCATGCCAGATTGATGACCATGGTGCCATCGCCCTCGTACTTGAAGTCGTGCACGCCATCCGGGTAGACGCGGGTGCCGTACAGCACGGGCATGCAGGTGTTGGAGTTGTGGGTGGGCAGATCGTAATCTGCCAGCGGATCCACATCATACTCGGTGTAGCAGCGGATGGGGCAGGAGGAGCAGCCGCCGTTCTTCACGGTGTACTCGGCAGCCGGAGCGCCGAAATCGAAGTAGCCCTTGAAGCAGCGCAGAGCCACCTTGTTGATATCGTTGTAGGGCTGCTCGCCGGTATCCACGGGGCCGCCGGGAGCCTTCTTCCACATACGACCGGGAGCGCCGGACCAGCGGTTCTTGCCGGAGGTGGCGCTGTACTCTGCCCAGCTCTGGGGCTGTGCGGGCACGTTGTGGTTGTTGTTGCCGCCGATCAGGTTGCCCATCATGTAGTTGGAGAGCTCCAGCACCTTCTTGGGGTCAGCCACCTTGACGCTGCCGGTGCCGCGGATGGCCAGGCCCTTCAGCTTCTTGTTGCCCATGGCAGCGCCCAGACCGGCGCCGCCGGAGTTGCCGAAGCTGGTGTTCAGGGTGGAGTAGTCCACCAGATTCTCACCGGCAGGGCCGATGGAAGCGGTCTCGAACTCGCGGCCGTTCTGCTCTACCATCCACTTATTGGCAGCAAAGGTGCCCTTGCCCCAAATCTCGCTTGCGTCCTCCAGAGAGACATTGCCGTCCTCGATGCGCAGGTAGACGGGCTTTTCGGAGATGCCGCTGATCACGATGCCATCGTAACCGGCATACTTCAGCATGGAGCCGATGTGGCCGCCCATGTGTGCATCGATAATGGAGTGGCCCTTGGACCAGGTAGAGCGGAAGGTCACGTTCATACGGCCGGAGCAGGGCACGCCTGCGCCGGTCAGGGGGCCGACACCAAAGATGACCAGAGCCTTCTCGTCATAGGGGTCCAGCTCCATGGGAGCTTCCTCATACATAATGCGGTAGGCCATGCCCATACCGCCGATATACTTATGGTACTTTTCGTCATCCTGCGTGGTGATCTCGCCGGTGGTCAGGTTGACGCGCAGGATCTTGCCTGCCCAGCCATAACTTTCAGCCATTGTAGTTCCTCCTTACAGATCCAAGTATGCAGCCTGTGCTGCGCTGGTAACGGCATCCCAATCCACGATGGACAGAGCGCCGGACGGGCAGCCTGCCACGCAGGCACCGCAGGCGATGCACTTGGAGGACTTGCCGGTCTCGGGGTTGACGGTGGGCATGTGCCAGGGGCAGGCCTCCACGCAGGCACCGCAGCCGATGCACTTGTCGGTATCGACCACGCGGATGCCCTGCTCATTGGTGACAATGGCCTTCTGGGGGCATGCATTGCCGCAGGCGGGATCCTCACACTGGCGGCAGGTATCCGGGAAGTAGACAAAGCAGTTGTCGGTGCCGGACAGCAGGCCGTTGCCTGCGCCGTCCAGATTCAGACGGCGCTGGATCTTGACGCGGCTGATGTAAGAGGAGCACACGCCATCGTTGGTCAGGGTGCAGTTGATCTCGCAGCGCTGGCAGCCGGTGCACAGGTCTGCGTTGACCACCAGCAGGCCCTGCGGCAGTGCCCAAGTGGCCACTGCGCCGGAATCCACCTGCTGCTGAGAGCAGCCGAACAGGGACAGCATGGAAGCGGACAGGGTGAGCCCTGCAAGGCTCTTGCCCGAGATCTTCATGAATTGACGGCGAGTCATGTCAGCCGTCAGGAAATCAGTTTTTGCCATAGGTTCCATTCCTCCGTTGAGGTCACTCTGCGCAGAGTACCCCGGTCACATAGAAATACGAGTTGTTGACGATAGTCGTCACAGCCGAAGAGGTGATGGTCGCGCCGGAAAGGGCGTCCACCTCAGTCAGGTCTGCGCTGACGGCACCGGACGCATTGCCGGCGGTGGTCAGGCTGGCCTGCTCCAGACGCGCCTTGGACTGCTCCTCTGCCGAGAGATCCGCAAAGGGGATCGCCATCGGCTCGCCGTCCAGTGCGCTCTTGCTGAGCATGGCTGCGTACAGCTTGCGCCGTGCCACGGCCTCTGCGCTGGAATCCAGCGGCGGGGCCAGCTCATCGCCCAGTGCCTCGCCCTTCAAAGCCGAGAAGGTAAGCCCCGCAGCATACATCTTGCGGGTAGCCTCGGCCTCGGGAGAGGTATCGAAGGTGCGCCACTGTGCGGGGTCAAAATCCCCGGCAGCAGCGGGCTGCTCCTCCGCCGCACCGGCAGCGGCATAGGCGGCACCGGTAACGGGGTCCGTTACGGTGTAGCTTTTGCCTGCCAGCGTGAAGGGAGCTGCGCCCTGATACTGGGACGTGAACTCCGGGTTGACGCACTGGCCGCCAAGGCTTTCCGTTTCGTCCTGAGAGAGGATCTCTACTGCGGAAACATTGCCCTCGGCGTCAATGGTCACGGCAGCCTGTACATCGCTTTGGAAGCCCTTCTGAGAGCCCTCCACGCGGTAGCTGCCATCGTCGAGCTGGTACACTGCGCTGATGCCGTAGGCGGCTGCATCCGCCTCCGACACCGGCAGCAGGGTACCGGCAACCGTGGTGCGTGCGCTTTGCAAGGTGGTCAGACCGACCGCCAAGGCGATGGTCGCAACGCCCATGGCTGCATAGCCCGGCAGCCGCTTGCGCCACAGCGGTACGGGCGCAAACGGGTTGGTTGCCTGCTTCATGTTATCACCTGCCTGTTTTTTATTTTGCCGGGTAACCCCGGACAACAATTGAGGCCGCTCTGGCTGCTGCAACAGCGGAGCGGTCTCTTCGATAATATATTAACATGCGTGCGCGGAGTATGTCAACAGAAACAGACAGGCTTTTCTGTTTTGTAACTATTGTTTTTGTAATATTTGCTTAAACTTTAGGGATTTTGCGTCCGCACACCAGCTGCAGGCCGTATTCCGCAGCAAGTTCTGCGGATTGCACGGTGGGCATACTTTTGCTTACCAGCACCGGCACCCCGGCGCGGATGGCCTTGCGCACCATATCCAGCGGCACACGGCCGCTGGTGTACAGCACACATTCTGCCAGCGGAAGTCCTGCCAGCACCGCGCAGCCCACGGCCTTATCCAGCGCATTGTGCCGCCCCAGATCCTCGCAGGCAAAAACAATTTCCCCTTTGTGCAGCACAAAGCAGCTGTGCACCGCCCGGGTGGCGCGGTACAGCGGCAGACCGGCGTGCATGGCGGCGGTCAGGCGCTCCACCCATTCCGGCTGCAAATCCAGCCCGGGCACGGGGTGCAGGGGCTGCAGTTCCACCGGGCTGCCCAGCACAATATTATCGGTGCAGCAACTGGCAACCTCCTGCGCGGCGGCGCGGCGAGTGGGCAGCGGGTGGCGCAGATATACCTGCACCTTTGCGCCCTCGGCACAGACGGCGATCTGCTCCACCTCGTCCGCAGACGCGATCCATCCTTCGGTGAGCAGCCGCCCCAAAGCCAGCTGCGGCAGCAGCGCCGGGGTGCATACCACCCGGAAGGCAGGCTGCTCGTTTACATAGATAGCGGCGGCGTGCTCTGCCGGTACGGTGGCTTCGGTGCCGTCCGGCAGACGCAGGCTGGCATAGGCCGTCTGCGCGCCAAAGCGGTCGGTGATCTGCAAAGAGGGTGTACTGCGTTTTTCCATAAAGTTTCCTTGTATTATAAATGCACTATTGTGTGTCAGACGGACAGTATCAACATACCGGTTCTGTGGCGAAAAGTCAAGAGTCCTCTTGCCGTAAAACGCAATGCCGGACAGCCCGCAGACTGTCCGGCATTGCGATCAAAACGTCAGATTTACAGTTTGTCCTCTCAGGCAGCGTTCTCAGAACACCGCCGGGACGATCCGCTGGGCATCCACATCCACGATACCGTAGGTGTTCAGCCGCAGCTTCGGGATGACCGGCAGGCTTACAAAAGCAAGGGTCATAAAGGCGTCGATGTCCTCCGAGATGCCGTGGGCTTTCAGCGCCGCCTTGAGCGCCTGCAGCTTTTCCTCCACGGATTCGGCGCTCTCGGTGCTCATAAGCCCTGCCACCGGCAGCGGCAGCTCCCCTACCACCTGTCCGTTCAGTGCAAAGGCAAGGCCGCCCTTATTTTTGCGCACCGTGTTGCCCGCCAGCACCATGTCGGCATCGTTGGTGCCCGCCACGATGAGGTTGTGGGAATCGTGGGCGATGCTGGAAGCCACTGCGCCGCATTGCAGCCCGTAGTTGCCCAAAAAACCCAAGCCCACATGACCGGAGCGGTGATGCCGTTCGAACACCGCCAGTTTGACGATCTGTTGCGCCACATCCACGCCGGGCGCTGTGCCCGGGTGCTGGCAGAACGGAACGATCTTTTCGGTGGTCAGCAGGGCGTGCGGGGTCAGGCAGATCACCCGCTGCCGGGTGCCGGTCTGCTTCAGCTGCAATTGCTCCGGGGTGATCTCATCCATGTTGAAGGAATCGAACACCCGCGCAAAGCGTGCCTTGTCCACAGTAAGGGCGGCGGGGTGCAGCATTCTGCCCTGCTGCGCCACCAGTTTGCCCTTTTTGTACACCTGCTCCACCGTGAACTTTTCCAGATCCGACAGCACGATCAAATCGGCGGTATAGCCCGGGGCTACTGCGCCGCTGTGTGCAAGACCGAAGTACTGGCACGGGACAAGGGTGCCCATCCGCACCGCCACCACCGGGTCTACCCCGGCAGCAATGGCCTTGCGGATGATGTAGTCGATATGCCCACCCTGCAACAGGTCTCCGGGGTGCTTGTCGTCAGTCACCAGCATACAGCGGCTGCAATAGGGCTCCTGGAACAGAGGCAGCAGGCTGTCCATGTTCTGGGCTGCGGTACCCTCCCGCACCATGATGTACTGCCCGCGCCGCAGCTTTTCCATGGCTTCATGGATGTCCGAGCACTCATGGTCGGACTGCACCCCGGCGGCGATATAGGCGTTCAGTTCCTCCCCGCTGAGGAAGGGGGCGTGCCCGTCGATCTTTTTGCCAGCGGCGGTGCAGTCGCAGATCTTCTGCAGGATCTTTTCGTCCGCGCGCACTGTGCCGTAGGAGTTCATCAGCTCAGCCAGCCCCAGTACCCGGGGCAGCTGATAGTAGGGGCGCAGCTGCTCCGCTTCCAGCACCGCGCCGGACTCGTCCAGCCCGGTGGCAGGCACGCAGGAGGGCAGCATAAAGTAGACCGAAAGCGCCAGATCTCTGGTGGTCTCCAGCATAAAGTCCAGCCCCGCCGTACCGGCTACATTGGAGATCTCGTGCGGGTCGGTGACCACCGCCGTGGTGCCGTGGGGCAGCACCGCCTGTTCAAAGGCCGGGCCGCAGAGCATGGAGCTTTCAATGTGGATGTGCCCATCCACAAGCCCCGGGCAGACATACTTGCCCTGCAAGTCCAGCTCAGTCTCGCCGGTATAGTGTCCCACGCCAAGGATGACCCCCTGACGGATGGCTACATCGGCCTGCTCGATCTCGTTTGTGAACACGTTGATGACCCGGGCATTTTTCAACACAAGCTCTGCCCGCACGTCACCCTTTGCTGTCAGGATCTGCTGCTTCAAGGTTTCCATTTTCATAAGGGCCCCCTTGTCCTGCTTTTACTGTTAAATACTTGCGTTCTGCTGCCGGAAATACTGTTTTGGGTTTACATGGCGATCCAGCCAAAGGCGTTTGCCACCGAGCTTGCCAGAATGATGGCTGCAAAAATGGGGCACAGCCAGCGGATCATAAAATTGAACACCGGCTTGCGGCGGAAGCGCTGACCGTCCTGCTCCGCGATCTGCTCCACGCCGATGACGCGGGACACCAGCAGGCAGGTGGCAATGGCTGCAATGGGCATCATGACCGAGTTGGTCAAAAAGTCGAAGAAGTCCAAAAACTGCATCCCGAACACCGTCACCCCGGCCAGCGGGCCGTAGCCCAGTGCCGACAGGCTGCCCAGTGCCACCATGATGGCGCCGATGAGCACGGTGGAGCGGGTGCGGTCCCAGCCCAGCTCGTCCTCAAAGGTGGAGACAGCGCTCTCGGTCAGGGCGATGGAGCTGGTAATGGCTGCAAACAGCACCAGCACAAAGAACAGCACACCCACCGCGGTGCCCAGACCCATGCTGGCAAACACCTTGGGGATGGTAATGAACATCAGCGCAGGGCCGGCCTGCAGGGTGTCCGGGTCGCCGCCGGAGAAGGCGAACACCGCCGGGATGATCATCAGGCCAGCCATGATGGCAATGGCGGTATCGAACACCTCCACGTTCTCGGTGGACTCCTCGATAGAGACGTCCTTCTTCATATAGGAGCCGAAGGTGACCAGAATGCCCATGGCAATGGACAGAGAATAGAACATCTGCCCCATGGCGGTGACCACGGTCATCCAGGAGAAGTTTTTGGGGTTGGGCACCAGAAAATACTTCACACCCGCCAGTGCACCGGGACGGGTGACAGAGTAGCCCGCAATGACCAGCGACAGCACCACCAGCACCGGCATCATCACCTTGGAGACGCGCTCTACGCCGTTGCGCACACCGGCAAAGATAATGCCCAGCGTGAACAGGCTGAACAGCAAAAAGGCCAGTTCGGCCTGCAAGCCGTTGGTGATAAAGGCGGAGAAGTAGCCGTCTGCCGCCAGATTACTGCCGCGGCCGCACAGATACTCTGCCAGATAGTGGATGACCCAGCCGCCGATGACCGAATAATACGGCACGATCAAAATGGGGATGATGGCGTTGATCCAACCACCGAACCGGATTCCCTTGCCCTTACCGAAGTGGGCGTAGGCGCTGACCGGGCTTTTGTGGGTCATACGGCCCAGCGCGGTCTCGGCCACGATCATGGTATAGCCAAAGGTGACTGCCAGCAGAATGTATACCAGCAGAAAAATGCCGCCGCCGTATTTGGCTGCCAGATACGGGAAGCGCCAGATGTTGCCCAGACCCACCGAAGCGCCTGCGGCAGACAGCACGAACCCGATCTTACCGGAGAACGCGCTGCGCTTGTGTTGTTGTTCCATATTGTTGTTCCTCTTTTCCTATCTGCTATAAAAATTAAGCAGAACAAGTGTACCACAACTGCGTACAACTGGCAAGCAATAACACCCCGGTCAGCGCCTGACGGCGCTGACCGGGGTGTTTACCAGTTTCTTTTTATTTTTACAGCTTATGATACTTGCGATCCTCTTCCTCGTAGACGGGGTCGCAGGTCAGGTACATGCCCAGACGGTTCAGGGTGCTGCTGTCCACGCTGGAAAGCAGCACGGTGGAGTGCACATCGCAGCCCTTGAGGTTGGGCAGCTGGTGCATGGCTGCTGCGGCAAGCTCGCTGGAAGCGGCAGAGCTGGACAGGGCGATCAGGATCTCGTCGGTATGCAGACGGGGGTTCTTGCCACCCAGATAGTTGGTCTTGAGGGTCTGGATAGGCTCGATGGCAGCGGCGCTGACCAGATCTGTCTCCTGCGGGATGCCCGCCAGATACTTGAGCGCATTGATCAGGGCGCTTGCGGTAGCGCCCAGCAGCGGGCCGGTCTTGCCGGTGATCACAGTGCCATCGCTCAGTTCAATGGCAGCAGCCGGTGCGCCGCCGGTAGCCTCGCTGCGGGCGTGTGCCTGCTTTTCCACTTCCCGGGCCCCCATGGTCAGCCCGGCCTGATTCATCAGCAGCTCCAGCTTGTAGCGCTCGCTCTCCTTGGCGGTGCCGGTGATCTTCTGCTCGCACAGGCACTTGTAGTACCGGCGCACGATCTCCTTGCGGGAGGCCTCGCAGCAGACTGCGTCGTCCACGATGCAGTTGCCGGCCATGTTCACACCCATGTCCGTGGGGGACTTATAGGGGCTCTGGCCTGCGATCAGCTCGAACATCGCGTTCACCACCGGGAAGATCTCGATGTCGCGGTTGTAGTTCACGGTGGTCACGCCGTAGGCTTCCAGATGGAAGGGGTCGATCATGTTCACATCGTTCAGGTCGGCGGTAGCAGCCTCGTAGGCCAAATTGACCGGGTGCTTCAGGGGAATGTTCCAGATGGGGAAGGTCTCGAACTTGGCGTAACCGGCCTTGACGCCCCGCTTATATTCATGATACAGCTGGGACAGGCAGACGGCCATCTTTCCGCTGCCGGGGCCGGGCGCAGTAATGACCACCAGCGGGCGCTCGGTCTCAATGTACTCGTTGCGGCCGTAGCCCTCGTCGCTGACAATGCGGGCCACATCGTTGGGGTAGCCGGGGATCTTGTAGTGGCGGAAGGTGCGGATGCCCAGACTGTTCAGCCGCTTTTCAAAGGCTTCCACCTCGGCGGCGGCGGTGTACTTGGTCACGCACACGCTGCCCACATACAGCCCCATCTCCTGAAAAGCGTCGATGAGGCGCAGCACGTCCAGATCGTAGGTGATGCCGTAGTCGCCGCGCACCTTGCTGCTGATGATGTCCTCGGCGCTGATGACGATGACGATCTCGGCCTGCTCCTTGAGCTGCAAAAGCATTTGCAGCTTGGAGTCCGGCTGAAAGCCGGGCAGCACGCGGGAGGCGTGGTAATCGTCGAACAGCTTGCCGCCGAATTCCAGATACAGCTTGTTGTCGAACTGCGCGATCCGCTCCCGGATGTGCTCCGACTGCATCTGCAGGTATTTGTCGTTGTCAAATCCTTTTTTCATTCGTTGCTCCTCTTCCTGATTTCGGTTCCCATATCCTGCCCGGGCAGCGGGTTCCACAGCGGAAGTGTGCCCGGGGAATTGCACAATACAAAAATTAGTATATCATATCAGAGGAGCGGGTGCAATAAAAAATCAACAAAAGTCCCGCTCCTTCCAGCAGAGAGCTTTTGCCGGAAAGAGCGGGGCAGGGAGGAACAGTGCGGATTACAGGGTCAGCTGGATGCCGCTGAGGGTCACGGTATCCGGATCGGGCTCCTCATCCTTTGCTTTGGCGCGGGTCTGTTTGGGCAGAGCGTCCTCGTGGACTACTTTGCCGCATTCCAGCTCAGGGATGGCAAAGAAGGCCGCTTCCAGAGCATCAGGCAGCTCTACTTCACCGGTAACATGCAGGAATTCGATCTGAGCCAGCAGGTCTGCGCTCTCTGCGGGGATGACAGCATCACCCAGCACATAGAGACGGGTGCCATACCGGCGCAGGGAAGAGGCGGTCAGCTCCAGGTCGTCTTCCACCACGGCGGTGCCGTCCGGCACGATGATCAGCTCGGTGGAATCCGGGAAGAGCGGGGCCAGAACGGGCGCAAGGCTTGCGCACAGGATGGCCTTTGGAGCGGAAAAGCTGCAGCCCTTTGCGGCCAGTGCGGCAGTGTCGAGCCTGGGGTCAACCGCCAGGAAGCGATGTTCATTCCAGTACAGGCGGCTTTGTGCCCGCAGCAGGAAGGTGTTGTCTAGCTTGATGGAGCTTCCCGGCAGGAGCACTGCATCATCGGGGTAGACCGCCAGCTTTCCGTTCAGGATGCAGCGGGCGGATACCACTGCCGAGAGGCACTGCGGGCAGTAGATCATACCGTTGACCAGAATGCAGGCGTATTTCTGTAAAACCTCCGCAGCATCCGGTGTGATCATCAGCTTGCCGTTGACCACCAGTACCTGCCCGGCGGCGGTCTGGCTGGCAGAGCTCAGCGTGACCTTGCCATTGACCACACCCACCGAGACCTCCTCCGGGACATTTTTGCAGAGCATCGAATCCAGAGAAATGTTGTGCTGGCTCAGGAGCGCCTGCACCCGGGGCGAGGTCAGCGCGATCATGCAGTCCAGCTTGATCTGCTCATAGCGGTCAAGAAAATCCTCCTGCACATTGCGCAGGTCCAGGATCATAGCGTCCACGTTCAGGTTCTTTTTCATCATTTAATCCTCCGTAAGTTCAGTTTTGAGGCGATGGCGTATCTGGGCAAGGCGGCTGCGGACCGTGCCGGGCGGGAGACAGAGCAGCTGACCGATCTCGCTGGCATTGTAGCCCGCTGTATAGCGCAGGGTGAACAGCCGCCGTTCTTCCGGGGTGAGCAGAGCCAGCAGACTGGCGGCTTCCACTGTGTCCAGCGCGGAATCCGGTTCAGCACTGTCCTCTTCCGGGAAAAAGGTGCTGAGCAGCTGCTCCTCCTTTGCCGTCCGGCGGAGCTGGTCGCAGTAGAGATTCCGTGCAGTGGTAAACAGCCAGGCCTTGCACTGCCGTTCCGTAAAGCTGTTGATAAGGGTCCGGTTCTGCAGTGCCCGCAGAAAGACTTCCTGGGTCAGATCCTCCGCCCGGGCTTCGTCCCGGCAGAGATTGAAACAGAAATGCTCCAGCCTGTCCCAGAAGGTCTCGTACAGCAGCTCCCACATGGGGCTTCCTCCTTTCATTGCGTCGTTCTGCCTGTAAGACGAAGGAGACCGGGGAAGTGTTGGATAGATCCGGAGAAAAATAAACCCTCAGTCTTGCTGGCGCTCGCCAGCTCCCCTACCAGGGGAGCCTTTGGCATGGCGGTAAACAGCGTGAAACTGAGGGGAACTCCTTGATTTAATGTTTTATTTAATGTTTTGCTTCCAGTGCTTCAAGATCTTCTTTGATCTCTTCCACATCTTCTTTCAGGAACATCAGGCAGAAGCTGACGGCCAGCAGCAGGCAGGAGAACCAGATGGCCTTTGCGCCGCAGAGATCCAGCGCCAGGCTGCCCAGGCCCGCGCCCAGCGCAAACAGGAGGATGATGCCCCAGTAATAAAGGGATTTTTTCAGGGCGGCAGGATTGCGGTTGAGCACCCAGCTGCAGAGGGAGTCCATGCCGCTGCGCATGTTGCCGATGCACATGGTGCTCGCGTAGGCGTGGCCGCGCACCTTGCGGAAGGTCTGCACCTGCATCGCACAGGCAAACGAGACCAGTGCGTTGGCCATAAGATTCCACTCCTGCGGGAAAAAGCCCACCACGAACAGCATCACGATCTCACACAGCACCACCAGCTGCCGCCAGTGGAGCCGCTGCAGATTCTGCAGCTTCTGGTGCATCAGCTCTGCCGCGAACACGCCCAGTGCAAAGAAGCACAGGGGCACAAGATAATGCAGCACACGCCCCCACTCCCCGGCAAAGGCATGGACAGCCATCAGCACGATGTTGCCGGTCTGGGCGTTGGCAAACACCTTGCCCCGGAACAGATAGGTGTATACGTCCTGCAGGCCGCCGGACAGTGAAAGGAACATTGCCGTGCAGAAGGCTTCCGACATCTGGCCGCGGCGCTTTTTCTTGGAATTCATACAAATTCCCCCTCTGTTTTTTTACCTCTATACTATAGCGCGGGTTGACGGATTTGTCAAAAACAAAAGGTGATTTTTGGCGGTTTTGACTATGTAAAACGAATATGCCTGCCATGTATTTTGCAATTGCATCCGGGTTGTGCTACAATAAGACCATTCATACAGAAAAAGGAGAATCTCCCCATGCCCAATATCATCGAGATCACGGATTTTCACGCGCCGGAGCTGGACCCCTACGCCCGCCTGACGCAGAACCAGCTGCGCAGTCGGCTGGAACCCGAAAAAGGCATCTTCATTGCCGAGAGCCCCAAGGTGATCTCCCGGGCACTGGATGCAGGCTTTGTGCCGGTCTCCCTGCTGATGGAGCGCAGGCAGATCACCGGCCCAGCGGCGGAGATCCTGACCCGCTGCGGGGATGCACCCATTTATACTGCTGACCGGGAGCTGCTGGCTGCACTGACAGGCTACGAGCTGACCCGGGGCGTGCTCTGCGCCTTTCAACGTCCGAAGCCCCGCACCGTGGAGGAGCTCTGCCGGAACGCCCGGCGGGTGGCCGTGCTGGAGGGCATTGTGGATTCCACCAACGTGGGTGCCATCTTCCGCAGCGCGGCAGCGCTGAACATGG
>OHJS01000695.1_pt1 | contig 21223 bp, 15 predicted proteins | sample 1568661 | NCBI WGS metagenome assembly OHJS01 (sample SAMEA3879603, study PRJEB24766) | human gut metagenome | biome: human-associated habitat; feature: feces | place: USA | collected 1985/1987 | reverse complement strand
GCGCGGCGTGGCTTCGTTATATATGCGGGACGGCGGCTTAGTACGCCTAAGCAGTCGGGGTACCGTCCCGCAGTTTGCCAACCCAAACCTACTTTTCCGGCTAACAAGAGGTATGGGAGAGGCGGCTAAAGAGGAATGCGGGACGGCTTTGGAGGAAAATTGAGGTTTCACGCACGTTAATACAATAGATACCGTCCCGCAGTTCGCCAACCCATACCTACCTATTCGGCCAACAAGAGATATGGGAGAGGCGGCTAAAGAGGAATGCGGGACGGTTTGGGATACACGCATGTAAATGCTAAACAAGTCCCGTCCCGCTTTATCGCAAGCCCGCTGTAAAACCATCGGTTGAAGGAAATACGCGGGCAGAGCGAACTTAAATATGGCGGGATGGCTTTACGGCAGAACATGTACATATTAAGATATTGGAACGGCCATCCCGCCTATCGCCAAGCGCGTCGCTCTGCTGGGTAAGCGGCGCGGCGTGGCTTCGTTATATATGCGGGACGGCGGCTTAGTACGCCTAAGCAGTGGGAAACCGTCCCGCACTTCGCCAACCCAAACCTACTTTTCCGGCTAAAAAGAGGTATGGGAGAGGCGGCTAAAGAGAAACGCGGGACGGCTTAAGGGCATATTGAGGTATCACGCACGTTAATACAATAGATACCGTCCCGCACTTCGTCAATCCGCTTGCCAATTTGGTTAACAGCAATGCGGATATGACGGCAGATTATATGCGGCGCGAACAAAATTACCTGTAAGGGTCGCGCCAGTAGACGACCTGGATCTCATCGCTAGCGCGGGCGATGTAAAGGAAAAGCTCTTTATCCATCTCCCACTTGTTCAGGAATGCCTTCACGCGGCCCTTGGTTTTGCCGCGGGCCTTCGGCGCGGCGGGGCGCGAACCCCTGAGCACGCGGTAGGCCGGGTACTCATAATCCTCTTTAAAGTAACGGTTGAGCCTGTCGTCGAGATATTTAAAGCCCGTATCCGCGCCGTTCGGATAATCCTTTTTAAACGATTCGCGCGTATACATATATATAAACAGGATGAACAGCAGGTCGAGCAGGAAGTTGGAAAGCGGTTCCTTAAATACGGACAGCAGCTCTTCCCCATCGCAATACCTGGGAACGTCAGGAAAGCACTTTTTCACAAACCGGGTAAGCGAGCTTTCCAATTCATCTTGAAGAAAAAGCAAAGCGGTCAAGCCTATATTGTGATTTTTAACGTCGTTCAGCCCGGCGCGCAATGCTTGCGCGTAAATATTCGGGGCGCCCGCATCGCGCGGCGAGGATTCCCCGGGGCCGGGAGGCGTGAAATGCGCGGAAGAATCCGCTTGAACCGCCTCCGCGGAAGTCGGAGAATCGGCCCCGGGGTGAGAGGAGAGCGAGCAAGTATTTTCAGCGTTTTTTGAGCCGCGCGGCTGTGAGGCCGACCGGTCAGCCGGAACGCCGTTATCAATTAAGGCGGATTCCGCACTGCTTGAATCTAAAATCCCGGGGCCGGGCGGAAGAATACGGGCATTGGTATCCTTTCCGCTTCCCTCCGATAAAGGCTGAGGCACGGCCCCGGGGCAGGAGGAAGCAATGGGCGTTTGCTCGGAGCAATCCGAAGCGGTCGGCAAAGGCGCGGGGTCTGCCGCCTCTTTGGGCGCTGCGTCACTATTAAGTACGGCTGAGGCATTTAATAAGGAAGCTTGCGCATCCCGCGGCGAAGAAGCCCCCGGTTCAGGCGCAGCGCAGGTTGAGGGCGCAGCGGTATATATTTCAATTTCAGAATCAAAACCTAAATCATCTTGTGAATCATCCGAACCGCACAAGCACGATTCTGGATAGAGCGGCGCATCCCACGGGACGCGCGTGGAAAGGGGCAGCGGCAGGGCCGGGGGCCACATGCCGGAGTGCCGGCTGAGGGTGAGAAAGTATTCATCCACATCCGGCATGATTTGATTGAACAGGGCGCGGAAGCTCTCCCGCCCACGGGGATCGTCCGCGTGCCAGGAAGCTTCAATAGCGGCGATTGCCGCGCTGTGTAGGCGCGACGGCGAAACGCCGTAGAGCATGGTTAACCTTTTGTAGATTTGGGTTAGCCGGTCGGAATGAGGGCGCGATAGGGACATAATATATAAACCTCCCATGCGATATGGACGAGGGCCCCATGATTACCACGCCCGCCCCCCGTAAAGACGGGGAGCGAACGCGTAACCCGGAACCCTCTCTAAAACAAAACGCCGCGCAGGGGATGCGGGGAAAAACCCCATAAACCCTACGCGGCATAAATTGCATGGAAAGCAATATCCGCTAGCCAACCGTTTAGACCATTTGACGGGCGGCGAAAATAATAAAGCAGAACCTACCGCTTGTAAAGCGGTATAACAATGTGCTAAACTATACTCACCGCCGGGTTCGGTTTATCCGGTCGAGTAGGGTGGTTCTTTCACCCGAAAGATAAGCCAGACGCGTGTTCCCGCACGCAGGCTTACCGGCGGTATTCTATTTTAGATTGAGGGAACCGTCTCGTTCATCAATTCCTTACAAAAATCAAGCGTAAGAAACTTAAAATGCAAGCATGACGGGCAGGCTTTTTTAAAGCATGGTACCGTTTGCCTCCTTCATTTTGATTGGCCGAATAGGTATTATTAAAACTAAAAAGCAAGGGCCGCGCAGGTGAAACTACCCGCGCGGCCTGATAAATTTATATGGCACAACGCTGTTTTTAACCCTTGTATAACTGGGAGCGGCATGATATAATGATCGCACCGCTGGCGCCGGTTATCCGGTTGGGTTGGGTGGTCCTTTCACCTGATTCAGGCAATGATGTGTTCCCGCACATCATTCCGCCAGCTTATTTAGTTGTTAAGGTTATATTACACGTTTGGGGTAGAATAAGTCAAGCCTAAAATGGGAAAATTTAGGGATTTTGTAAAAGTTCATAATTTGTTCAGCTATTAGGATGATTTTTGGGTTATATATCATATAAAACGCATTTTTTACGGTTCTACGGAATGTGTTTTTACGCTAAAAAATATATTATACTACATAGGTTATTGTTGAGTTCAGAAGGCAAGTCCGCATAATAGTTGTGGTATGGGGGCGGAGTAGGTGTGTAGTTTTAGAGCATTTGGCACATTAATCCAATGAACTCATTTCGACATGTAAAGCTAAAAGTTTTTATGAAAACGCTTTTTCATATGTAAATCGATAAAACAGTGTGCTGAACTATATTCATGCCGCTGGGTCCGGCTTACCGGCGGAGGGTGGTCTGTCACCCTACGAACAGACAAGCTCGTGTTCCTGCACGAATGTCTGCCAGCGGTATTCTATTTTAATTTGAAGGAACCGTCGTTCACCCATACCAACCTTACGAATTCAAACGCGCAAGAAATTGAAGATGTAAGCATGACGTCAAGCTTTAACAAAGCATGGTTCCGTCGCCTCCTTAATTTGATATATCGTAAGAACTGATAAAGCAAGAGCCGCGCAGGTGATACCCGCGCGGCTCAATTGCCCCAAACCCTCCTTTGATTTACAGAATGGCTATACCAAAACCTCCAGTAGAAATCTTTGTAAGTGTGTGGTAAAATGAAACCAACAAATCGGAATTTGTGGAGGATATGATGACAGAATTATATGATGTATTTCCATATTTAGAAAACGATAAAATGATTGTAAGAAAAATGGAATCAACGATGTTGTAGCGTTGTCAGAGATAAGCAATAATGACAATGTATATAAGTACATATCACCGTTTCTATATAAGAAAAGCAATAAAACATTAGAGACTGCAATCAAAAATCTTGGCGGAAGAGATTTTGAGAAGAAAAAGCTAATAATTGCAGGAATCTATTTAAAGAATAATCCTAATAGACTTGTGGGTTTAGCAGAAATGTTTGACTACAAAAAGAGAGAAAACGAAATAACAGTAGGTTATCGATTGAATGAGGATTATTGGAACAAAAAAATTGCATCAAATGCTTTAAAGCTAATGGTGGAATATTTAGTAAACGAAATTGGTATTACAACACATAAAGCATTTGTTATGCCAGAAAATTTTATATTCATCAAGAATATTATTGAATAATGGATTTGTAAAAGAGGACTATACTTCGCAAGAAAAGAATTGGGGAGGTCAAGAAATTGTGTCTGTTAATGTATACACATATCGAAAGATGCAGATAAATTCCAGTTTACATGGTTCTATTGACGTTTTTGCTTACACCATAGCAGATGGTGAAAATAAAGTGACCACTTCGATTGATACTATATACTTTTTTAGAATCCCCCTTTTAATTTTTGCTCTAGTTTCAATTTCTTTCTATTTAAGCTGCGGGTATTGCACGGCTTAAATCCTTTAACAAATCATGGTATATAACATATAGAGTTACTATAATGATCTAACTATCGATGAGCATCAAAGCAAGTCAAACCGTACGCGCAAAAAGCAAGGCGTAAAACTACCCCTGCCTCACGTTACGCAGCTTTAAAACGCGGTGGTAAGCGGGCGCACCGCCCGCGGGCGCGGATACTACCGCAAGCCTTCCGTCGCGAACCATATCCTCTATACGAAGCGCGAGCCAGCAGTCGCTGACGCCGAGCCGGTACTTCCCAAGTACCCGGCCGATAACCGCCGCTTCCTGAAACTCCTTCTTTTCGGCCATGATCTCACGCAAAATAAAGCTGTCGTACAGCGTTTCCGGCATACTGGCCAGACGGCCGTTGACCACGGCGCGCAGGGGGGCGTTCTCCTTTTCAAGCGCTTGCCAATGGGCCGCGCAATTCTGAACCAGTACCGGCGGCACAGCCTTTTGCAATGAAAGAAACCGGCTCCAATTCCCGGGGGCAACCTCGCCCCAGCCCGCTGTCGATACGGCATTGCCGTTCTCATCCAAAATCCATTCGGGTAGCTTGATAACGTATACCTGACCGCAAAAGCCCTCCAGCCGATACAGCCGCGATAGCAGCCAGTACAGCCCGCAAAGCTCATCCGGCTGGTCGCTGTACCATATGCGGATAGCTTCCCCCGCTTGCGAGCGCGCACAGACCGTTTTCAGGCTGCCCTTTGCCCTTTCGAGCAACTCCTTGGCGGCGCAAATCCCCTCATTGTTGGGATAGACACTATAAAGCTGTTCCAATACCCGCCGCCGCTGAGCGCCGGGTTCATTTTCAGAGATATCACCGACGCTCAGCGCAAGGCTGAACCCGAAAACGTCCTGAGCGCTGCCGCCGAGGGGGACGGCGCTTTCCCACTCCATACGCGCCTTAGCCTCCGCGTTTCGCCGGGCGTCGGCGATCTCTTTCCTCGTTGGCTTACTTCCGCCGTCATGGCTGATGATAACGCCCACGCTTCCGCCCGGGTACTTACCCTTGCCAACGCCCTGCGCCATTTTCAAGCTTGCGCACGCGCTCTCGCCAAATACAATCTCAATCATGCTTTTCCCTCAAACCGCTATCGATTAACGCATGCCGCGTTCACTGTTCCTCAAATAAGCATATCACCCTTTCCGGTTCGATTCTATATACAATTAATGCTCGCTTAACATCGGTTTTTCTATTTGCACGGCAAACCGGCGGCAATTCCCCCGCCCCGTCGCGGCCATACGATAAACAGGAGGATAATCGGATAATCAACGCTGTTTGTTATTCTTTATGCGTTTTTTACGCGCATAGGGCAGGGTGGGGTTTTGATCATAGCGTTAGCTGCGCGTCAACGCGCGATTCGTGCGTTATTCCAGGTTATTGCGCGCGCTGTTGACTTTAGTACGAATTCATACTATAATACCCGGCAGTACGGATTCGTACAGAAAGTATGGGGGAGGTTCAATGGAGCAGTATCGAGAGGACGTCCGGCGGCTGATGCTCGCCGTAAACCATATTGAAGGCGTTTACGGGCTGGTGGCAAAACGCATCGGGCTTAAGGAAAACACGCTGTCGCTGCTTTACGCGCTGGACGACGGCGAGGCCCATACGCAAACGCAAATCTGCGAAGCGTGGCTAATCCCCAAAACCACCATAAACACCGTCGTAAAGGAATGTATTGAAGCGGGCTACGTCACGCTGGAGGCCGGGGAGCATTTGCGTGAAAAATTAATCCGCCTTACGCAGGGCGGGCGCGACTATGCCCGCGGCGTTCTCAAGCAGGTTTATGCGATTGAAAACAGGGCCATGGAAAAGACGGCAAAGGAGTTTTCACCCGGGTTCGCAATGGCAATCGAAAAATTTTCGGAGCATTTGCGCTTGGAGGCCGAAGGTTATTTTAAGGAGAGCAATGAATATGAATGACAGTAAAACGGCGGAAAAAACAGACCCAAAGTTTCCCTTCACCATCCGTTATTTGACGACGGATGATTTGGAGCAGTATAACGCGCTGCTGCGGTATGCTTTTCAGGTAACGGAGCAGGACCTAATGCAGGCTGGCTGGCGCGATGAGGAGATCAAGCAGGCAAAATTCCCGATTTTGGAACGCGCGGATATTTTAGGCTGCTATGACGGCGATAACCTCATATCGCAATTCGCAGTTTACCCGCTAAACATGAACATCTACAACAAGATATACCCGATAGGGTTTATTACCAGCGTATCGACGTACCCGGAATATTCCGGCAGGGGGATAATGGCGAAGCTGATGTGCCAGAGCCTGACCCGCATGCGGGAAAAGCGGCAGCCCCTCGCGCTGCTGTACCCGTACTCCATTCCGCTTTACCGAAGGTTTGGCTGGGAGATTATTTCAAACAAGATATCCTTCAGCGTAAAGGATTACCAGATGCCAAGCAAAGCCAGGGCCGAGGGCTACGTGCGGCGCGTGGAATGGGACAACCCGGATTTCATGGGTCTGCACAGCAAGTTCGCGCATCAAACGCACGGGTGCCTTCTGCGCAATACGTTAGCTTGGGAGGAATATTGGCGGTGGGATGAGGACGATACGGTGGCGGCGGTATATTACAACGCTTCGGGAAAGCCTTTTGGTTACATGGTTTACCTGATAAAGGGGGACGTGATGTACGTAAAGGAGATGATCTACCTTAACCGGGAGGCGCAAAAAGGACTCTGGGAATATATCCACGCGCACGAATCCATGATAGACGAAGTGAGAGGGAACACGTATTTTAACGAGCCCGTGGCGTTTGATATGGAGGACGGCGCGATAAAGGAAACCATCCGCCCTTATATCATGGGGCGAATAATCGATATAGAGGAGTTTCTCACGGATTACCGGTGCCGCCCGGCGTCGCGGGAAACCTGTATAAGCTTTGATATTGCGGACCCGGTATTACACTGGAACAACCGTACTTTCAACATCCTGTTCTCGGATGGAAAATGCGCGGTTACAAACCAAACGGCGAAATATCATGTGCGCATGTCCGTCGGAACGTTAACGACCCTTCTGTTAGGGTACAAAACGGCCGGGCAGCTTCACTGGATGGAACGAATTGAAGGGGATAAGGAATCGATTGAATGCCTGGATACGGTTATTATGCATGAAACGCCGTGCATATCCGATTATATTTGACGAAGGTTGTTAAGCGCATTACAGCGCGCTTACATACTCGTTTATTTGTCCAGCCGGATTTTTATACGCGGTTTGCGGTTCGGCTTAGTATATGGCCGCGGCAGGAAATGGCGCAAAAATATTACCAGCGTTTCGCTCTATTGTGCAAAAATGGATCGCAGTATTCGCGTCAAGGGTTTCTTTGGCCGCTATGCGCTTAAGCGGGATTTTTTTAAGCGGGTATTATATACCCCCGTCTGCTTCCAACCGAATCTGACGCGCATAAGGGTCAGATTCCGAATGCATTGTGCGTCAAGGGTTTCCCTTGTCGGGGCGCTGATCGCGCCAAAGGTGCAAGCGCTCCGTTTAACTTGAAAAACGCAACCGCTTTTTTGACACGCTTACCCGGCGGATTAAAACCGCCGGGTATTTATATAAAAACGGTTATAGTATGATTTTTACGCGCTCGCCGGTGGAAGATTCCACCTCTATCAGGGGCTGCTTCTTTAATTGGCGGCGCGATTCTTTCAGCGCTTTTTGCAGGGCTTTAATTTCCTCCGTTTTTAGCGCGATATTGTGCTTGTTACACAATCGGACGATTATCCGCCGCGCAAGAGCGGAGGTTATCAGGAAGCTTGGAGCAAACAAGCCCCACGGCGGCCGCCCGCGCGCGCTTTTAATGATTATGCGCATGGCTACTCTACCGTTATTTCAACGATATCCCCGTCCGAGCTTTCCACCTCTACCAGCTTGCCCGTTACGCCGCTTTCCACCGCCTCGATAATCGCCTCCAGATCGATATCCGCATCGCCCATAGCCGCTTTCACTTTGGGCATGCTCATGGCGCTTTCGCCTATCTTCAGGCCGGCCTTTACGAGCTTCATGGGCAGATTGATATTTACTTTATCCCCCTGTATGGATAAAACGCGGATGCGAAGTACCATTTCATCGGCTTTGCGGCGGGAGCCTTCATCCTGAACCGCGACGACCGGCGATTTAACTACGCCAAAAAGTTCGTCCACCGTTACGCCGAACAGCTTGGCGATAACGGGCAGCAGCGTAATATCCGGGCAGCTGTTGCCGTTCTCCCATTTTGAAACGGCCTGCGGCGATACATTGAGCATTTCCGCGAGCTGTTCCTGCGTCCACCCTTTTTCCTTACGAAGCTTGCTTATGCGCCTTCCAAGATCCGCGGCGCCGCTTTCTTCCTGCTTGCTTTTGAACACCATTTTGTAATCCCTCCAATTAAATGTTTTATGTTTACCCTCTCAGCCGGAGGCTATGCTGCCATCTTAATTGACAAACCGCCCCAAATACACAAACCTGAAGTTGAATCGCTCAACGGTCGGTTGAAAATTCCCGCAACCAACGGTTGAATTCAGATAAAACCATTTTAAGCGATTAATTAAGCTTGTCAACCGTATACATGTGATGCACCAACAATGCGGTTTATGCGGATTTGTGGCGGCACGGACGATTCCAATATACAGAAAATTGATGTATAATTATGCGTTCTATGCATAGCCACGTCATTATTAACGATATATCGTCAGAATATATTCGCGCGAATTAAAAGGAATAATAACGGTTTATCCGAAAATTTAGACGTTCAGATCTACATTTGCGCAATCCTGTCTTGTATTGTCAGGTTTATTGACCTTTATAAATTAAAAGCATACAATTGCATTGCATCATAACGAATGATGTAGAATAAATTCAGGTGTTGACTTGTTATGTTGAGGAGGATTTTATGAAGAATATAAAGGCGTTAAAACCGGTAATCCGCACAACTTTCCCGAACGGGATGTACGTAATCGCGGTCGAGTGGGACGATATCATTGGCGTTAACGCAATGCTGATTGACGAGGGTACGGCAAAACGGCTGCCGGCATACGAGGAATCGGCCGAGAGGCTGGTTAATAGGCTGCCGGCTATCCGAAAAATAGGTTTGGGGCAATCGGCCGGGCGGCACGTAAACATCAGCGACGCGCCGGATACGCTCATGATCGTTTTGAGCAGCGGCGAACGAATTATTAACGACGCGTATATCGGCGACGACTCATCGGCGGCATAAGCTCGGTAATTCGCGAAAACGCGGGGATGTGTGCAGCTAATCCCCGCGCCGTCTGCTTAATTAGACGATTTCGCGCCATAAGCGTTTTGGAATCGTTTCGATTGCGGCGTTATCAGAGCTTATGAAAAATCGGTTTCATCTTCTCAAAGGTGGCGATATAGGGCACGCCGGCGGAGCGCGCGAGCTCAACCGCCTCGTTTATGCGGTTGCCCACCTTGTCCGGCGCGTGCGCGTCGGCCCCGGTCGTAACGAAAAGGCCGCCGAGCCGCGCGTACCGTTTAAAGAGAGCAAGCCCCCACGCGGGTTCTTGCCGCCACGCGGACGTATTGATTTCAAGGCCGCGCCCGGATTGAATGAGATGGCTAAGCACGCTGTCGAACTCATCCTGAAAATCGCAGTACTCCAACGCGCGGTTGGGATAAGGTGCGTATTTCGCCACAAAATCATAATGGCCCAAAACGTTAAAATAAGGGCATGACTCGGCGACAGCCTTCAGCGCGCCCACATATTTGCGGTAGGCTTCCTTTTGCGTCAGCCCGGAATAGAATTCAGGGTAGTAAGCATCCACCCCATCTACAAAATGAACTGAGCCGATAACGAAATCCAGCTCGTAATCCTTTAAAAAATCCCATGCCTCCCGCGCGCTTTGCTCGTCTTTAAGGCCGATTTCAACACCGATACGTATGCGCACGCCCCTATAGGCCGGCATAAGGCGACGAACCTCCTCAAAATAATCCAGCATGCACGGCGGTTCGCCGTGCCAGTCAAAATCCACATGCTCGGTAAAGCATATTTCGGAAAGGCCCGCGCGCGCCGCGCTCTCGGCCATCTCCCTGGGTGAATACTGAGCGTCAAAGGAATGCCTGGAGTGCATATGATAATCAAACCTGTACATGGTACGCTCCCTGCCGGCGCCGGCCGCGGCTGTTACCCGGCGTTATATGATTTTCGGCATTGCGGATTATTACGACACGCTAACGCGCGGGCCTTTACCGCGTCCATAAGCCATTATATAACCCGGAGCAAATGAATATCAACCGCAACCGTCAAAAAGAGCGCCGCGCATAGGAGATTAAATTAAAGGTGTGATGCGACTGCGCTAAACAAAATCATGATTTTCGTATAATACTTATCGTTAACAATATCAGAAAACGAAAATGATTTAAATTGAATGATCCGTAATATAATCAACCATGCTCGAACTGAGTCAAGCGGGATCGGTGCCCGCCGCTGCGCCGCTCTTTCTCGCAACGATCATTTAATATTGATTAGCGTTGACATTTTTACTTGTTATGAATACACTATAAGAACAAGCTATGATGCGGAACAGTAGGATTCAACGCGTTCAAAAGAGAGGCGGCGGCTGGTGTAAGGCGCCGGGCGCGGGATCTGAAGCTCGCCGCGGAGCTCCGGCGCTGGTGTAAGGCGCCGGCGTATATCCCGCGTTAAGGGGCAGAGCGGGCGCGTCGCGCCAAAAAGAGTGGTACCGCGGAAGTCTTTCGTCTCTTTGATTTCAAAGAATGGAAAGGCTTTATTTTATTACTAGGAGGAAAGAGCATGCCGCAGCATTATGATCACCGGATAGTTGAACCCAAATGGCAAAAACGTTGGGAGGAATCCCGCTGCTTTGAAGCGAAGGACGACCCTTCGCTGCCCAAATATTATACGTTAATAGAGTTTCCTTATCCCTCTGGAGCGGGGCTTCACGTTGGCCACCCGCGCTCCAATACGGCGTTGGATATCATCGCGCGTAAGCGGCGGATGGAGGGGTATAACGTGCTGTTCCCGATAGGGTACGACGCGTTCGGCCTGCCAACGGAAAACTACGCAATAAAAACGGGCGTGCATCCGCGCAAGGTTACTAAGGAGAATATTTCGCGCTTTCGCGCTCAGCTCAAGCGCCTGGGCTTTTCCTTCGACTGGTCGCGGGAAATCAATACCACGGATCCTTCTTATTATAAATGGACGCAATGGATTTTTTTAAAGCTGTATGAGCACGGGCTGGCGTATAAAGCTCAAATACCAATAAACTTCTGTACGTCCTGCAAGGTGGGCCTCGCCAATGAGGAGGTTGTCGAAGGCGTGTGTGAGCGCTGCGGCGGCACGGTGGTACAGAAGGTGCGAAGCCAGTGGATGCTGCGGATAACGGATTACGCGCAGCGCCTTATAGACGAACTGGAGCTGGTTGATTTTATCGACCGGGTAAAAGCGCAGCAGCGAAACTGGATCGGGCGGAGCGAGGGCGCTGAGGCGTCTTTTCGGATCGAAGGGTGCGATAAGGCGCTGAAGGTTTTCACAACCCGCCCCGACACGATGTTTGGGGCTACGTATATGGTGGTATCGCCGGAGCACCCGATTATCGCTGAACTGGAGGGGCGAATTGAAAATCTGGACGAGGTTAAGGCGTATCAGGCCGCGGCGGCGCGCAAGACCGATTTTGAACGCGGCGAGATTGCGAAGGAAAAAACGGGAGTGCCATTGTCCGGCGTGTTTGCGGTGAACCCCGCGAGCGGCGAGCGGATACCGGTCTGGACGTCGGATTATGTGATGATGGGTTATGGAACAGGGGCGATTATGGCGGTTCCGGCGCATGACGAGCGCGATTATGCTTTTGCTAAAAAGTTTAATCTTCCTATTATTGAGGTGGTTTCAGGCGGCGATATTGAACAGGCAGCTTTTACGGGCAGTTCAAACGGCGTGATGGTGAACTCTTCATTCCTCAACGGGAAAAACGCGGAGGAAGCGAAGAAAATAATGATCGAATGGCTTGAGGAAAACAGGCTTGGCAGGCGCAGGGTCAATTATAAGCTCAGGGATTGGGTTTTCACCCGCCAGCGCTATTGGGGGGAGCCGATACCGCTGGTATACTGCGACAAGTGCGGCTGGGTACCGCTGCCGTACGACCAGCTGCCTCTTGAGCTGCCTGATATAGAGAACTTTGAGCCTTCAGAGGATGGTTCGTCGGCGTTGGCTCGCGCGGAGAGCTGGATTCAAACCGCCTGCCCTCGCTGCGGATCAAGCGCGCGGCGTGAAACCGATACCATGCCCAACTGGGCTGGTTCCTCCTGGTATTACTTGAGGTATACGGATCCCCATAACGATAAGGAGCTAGCCGCCAAGGATAAGCTGGATTACTGGCTGCCTGTGGACTGGTATAACGGAGGTATGGAGCATACCACGCTGCATTTGCTCTATTCCCGCTTCTGGCACAAGTTTTTATATGATATCGGGGTGGTTTCCACGCCTGAGCCGTATCAAAAGCGCACAAGCCACGGGATGGTGCTAGCCGAGAACGGAGAGAAAATGTCCAAGTCCAGGGGCAACGTCATCAACCCGGATGAGATCGTTGATGAAATCGGCGCGGACGCGTTCAGACTGTATGAGATGTTCATGGGTGCGTTCGATCAGACAATCCCTTGGTCGACAACGGGCGCGAAAGGGTGCCGCAGGTTTTTGGAGCGCGTTTGGCGCCTTGCGGACACGCTCGTTGAAGGCGGCGGGATACGCCCTGAAATGGAGGCGTTGACGCATGGCGTTATTAAAAAGGTAGGCGAGGATTATGAGCGGATGAAGTTCAACACGGCCATAGCCGCAATGATGAGCTACGTTAACGAAGCGTATGCCGGGGGCGGCGTAACAAGGGACGAAATGAGAACCCTGCTCGCGCTGCTCTCGCCCGTAGCGCCGCATATCAGCGAGGAGCTAAACGAGCTTATCGGTTTTGAAACGCCGCTGTACTTAACCCCGTGGCCGGCCTATGACGAGGCAAAGCTCGTGAAAGATACAACTGAGCTTGGCGTGCAGATAAACGGCAAGGTTCGGGCGCGTATTACCGTACCCGCCAGCATGGATAAAGCGGAGGTTGAGAAAACGGCGCTGGCGCATCCCGACGTACAGCCCGCATTAGCAGGAAAGACGGTGCGAAAGGTTATCTCGGTAAAAAATATCGTTAATATTGTGACTGGATAAATAATTCGTCCTAAGGGCGATGTTTTGGAGGATTTACGGATGGGTAAAAAAACGTTAGCGTGTTTTCTTGTTTTAACCATTGTAATGAGCATCCCGGCTTTCGCTCTGAGCGAAGCGGAAGGCGAGGCCGGGTTGCCCGCGCTTCCTTCAGGCATGAAGGCGGAGGATGTTCAGGAGCGCATAGACGAGTACCTGGCCAGTATCAATATTAAAGACGCGACATGCGCCGCCGCAATCATTCAAAACGGTAAAGCTTTTTTCAACGTCACGGGCGGCAGCGTTGAAACGGACAATGGCTTGGATACCGTTTATCGCTGGGGAGAAATAACCTCTATCCTTACATGGATTAGCGTGATGCAGCTTTACGAGCAGGGCAAGGTCAGCCTAGAAGAGGATATCCGGGAATATCTTCCTGAAGGGTTCCTGCGCCGATTATCCTTTACGGACAAAGCGATTACTATTGAGAACCTCATGAACCAAAACGCCGGCTGGGAGCAGTGTTGGAAGGTAGAGACGTTTATGCCGGAGGGCGGGATGAATTCGCTTGAAGAAATCCTGAGATTTGGCGAACCAAAGCAAATATACGCACCGGGAGAGGTTCGTACGGAGAGTGCTTACGCAACCGCGCTGGCGGCATATATTGTCGAGCGGGTTTCGGGAGCCCCCTTTTACCAATATGTAAATGAACGCATTTTTAAGCCGCTTGATATGGTGGATAGCTCAATAGACCCTGATGGTACGGATAACCCTAAACTGGCGGATCGCATGGCCGCGCCTATCGGGGCGGATTATACGGGGCTGCTTCCAACGCTCTACCCAGCCTTTGGGGCGTACGGCACGATTTCGGATTTAAGCAAGCTTATGTTAGAGCTGATACCGCAAGATTCTGGAGGGAAACTGTTTGAGCAGGCTGGTACGCTTGAGTTAATGTTAAAAAACAGCTATTCAGTAACGCCATATTTCCCCGGAATAGCCCACGGCATACCGGAACGTCGAGGAGCAGTGAGAACGCTTGGGCTAAGCGTTGAGCTTGCCGGATACGGCGGGGAATTCGTATTCTCACCGGAAGCGGATGCAGGGTATATTATGCTGTCCAACAGCGATAATAACGACTATCTTATAAATACGCTATTCAATTCAGTAATCGGAAAGGCTTCGGACGTCGTCCCTGATAATAATGATGAAATGCCCGTCGCAGCGGGCTTCGCAGGGGATTATATGCCGGCCGATCACCCCGGAAGCGGGCACAGGGAGTTTGCAGAATACCTTCGGGGGCTGTTATCGCTGAGCGCCGTGAAATACGGCGACAGGACACGCAGCTTGCTCTATATCAATATGCGCATTTTTGCTTCGCAATATGTCGCTAAAGGGTATGTGACATTTTACTCAAATCAGATGACTCAAATTAAGCCGCAGTTCTTCTGGGATGGAAGGGATAGCTACGTGTATTTTCACATGGAGGACGGCGAGGTAAAAAAAGTGCTGCTGGGGGATGGTGAGTTTGTTCCGGCGCGCGGCGGGCGTTCCGTATTGGCCATCGATCTAAGTACGGCCGCCATGTACGCGTGCGCTCTGTATTTTATAGCGGCGGCGGTATGTATGATAGTATTCGCAATACGCAATAAAAAACAGATGTGGAGGAGCTCCCTGGCCTCTAAGCTTGCGGCGGCGTTAAACATATCGGGGCTGCTGCTGATATTGAATAACGGAATACTCCTATGTTATTCCACATTTAACCTGACATACCGGCAATGCGGCGTTCACTTCATTTTGAATTACGCTTTAACGGGCTTGGTGGTTTTAAGCTCGGCCGGCATAGCCGTAACGTGGAAGCGGAGCGAACTGTTTGTGAGGCAGAAGATTTGCTACGCGCTTTCCATGCTGATTTGCGCATTAAGTATTGCTCTGATGATTATATGGGACCTGTATTCATGATTCTACGGCATACAAATGTGCGTTTATAGGCTGTGTTCTGCTTGTAGCTTTGAACGGTAAATCGGCACGCGGTTTACACCGTGGAATCAGCGCCGCTTGAATAAGCCGTATGCTGTGAGATTAAATTTGCGGGCACGGCATTCTCGCGGCGCCTATAGTCCCGCGCAGCAGGGGCTTTTGCTCATGGGAACCAGCGCGCCTTATAAATATGAAAAGCTTTTTATAATGCTATATTTGCTGATGAACATAATGGCTCGAAGAAGAGTTTAGCGGGAAGGGGATGCATAATGAGTACAGATGAGCGTATGATGCTTTTGGCTTTAGAGGAGGCCCGCCTTGCGTTTAAGGAGGATGAGGTACCTGTCGGCGCGGTGATTACAAATGGAGCGAGCGTGGTTGCGCGGGCGCATAACCGTACGGAAGCGGCAAAAGATCCGACAGCCCACGCCGAAACGCTTGCTATACAGATTGCGTCGCGCGCGCTCGTTTCCTGGCGGCTTGAGCGCTGTACACTCTACTCAACAATGGAGCCATGCGCCATGTGTATAGGCGCGGCAATAAACGCGCGTATTGGCCGCGTGGTGTTCGGCGCGTTTGATGAACGGCAGGGCTGCTGCGGATCTGTTGCGGATCTTGCGGATCACTGGTTCTATCACAGTATCCCGGTTATAGGCGGCGTTTGTGAAGAACAATGCAAGGCGCTTCTAAGCGCGTATTTTGATGGCAAGCGAAAAAAATAGCCAAGGCCGGTTCTGTAGCTGATGCTATGCTGAACCGGCCTCTTATTTTAAGGAAGGAAAGTAGGAGGTATATTGAACCAAAAAGCTTACTTATCCGTTATCCTATAGGCGTCACATCCTTTCTTTAAAAATCTATCTATGGTTAACGGCCCCAAAGTCCGTTGCCGCCGCCGCGGGGTAGCTGCTTTGTCAATCGGGAGGCAAGCTCCCTGTGTTGTATCCCGCGCTTTACCGTGATTCAATCATACTATAAGATTGTGGCGGACAATGGGATATAAATTGTACATTCAATGGGTTCTGTGTGAATAATGCGTGAACGACGAACACGATTAACGGGCGAGCAAAAAACCAGGTAAATCATTTAATTATGGAGCTACATAGTCCTGTTTGTTGTCTGACGCATCTGATTATTAAGTTGTGAAATAACCGTTTAAATGAATAGGGTAAAAAGAGGCATGGGAACTGCGGCATTGCGCCCGCTTCCCGCGGCTTTCATGCATGGATGGCTGATTCCATCACAGCACCCGGTTACAGGCGCGCATATTAAGCTTGTGATGCATAAGGGCGCATGATGATAAGCGGAAAGAATAGCCAAGGCCGGTTCTGTAGCTGATGCTATGCTGAACCGGCCTCTTATTTTAAGGAAGGAAAGTAGGAGGTATATTGAACCAAAAAGCTTCTTGTTATCTAACCTATGGCGTCACACCCTTTCTTTAAAATTCTATCTATGGTTAACGGCCCGATAGTCCGTAGCCGCCGCCGCGGGATAGCTGCTTTGTCATATTGGGAGGCATGCACCCTGCGTTGTATCCCGCTCTTTACCGTGATTCAATCATACTATATGATTGTGGCAGACGATGGGATATAACTTGTACATTCATTGGTTCTGTGTGAATAATGCGTGAACGGCGGACGCCATAAACGGGCGTGGAGAAAAACAGTCTTAATAAGTAGGTTCGTTGGGCGTATGGTTAAAGCCTCATCCCTTTTCTTTTACCGTGCCATTGGGGGCGGCTGCAGGTTACGCGGCTGTTTCCTAAAATAAGGGGATGACCTTTTTCCAGCCGATTAAGTTTACCTTCTTTGAGCGCGCCCGCACTTTTGCAGCAATGAGTTTAGCCTTTGCGTTGTTAACATGATAACCAAAGTGACCGAAAATTGTCGGCGTTTGCCGTTCACTTTCGCGGCTTTTTTAGCTCATGGATCAGGCAAATAGAAAAAGCTTGTATTGGCGGAGGGATATGGTAAAATAATATATCTGAAGCGCGGAGCAATTCGCATTTCATCCGTTAATTGACGCGTTGGCTTATTAATGTCATAACTTGCCGATAAACGGTTTTGCGGGGCGGCAGGCTGGAGCCTTCAGCTTTTATACGGTAGTTTTAATATGATTTGGATTTGGCAGTAAGGAGGACAATGTTCGATGGCTAAAAAAACAATTGAGGATATTCAGATCAACGGCAAACGGGTGCTGGTGCGCGTTGACTTCAACGTGCCTCTGACGGATAACGGCGAGGTGAGCGATGATAAGCGCATAGAGGCCGCTCTTCCGACAATACGGTATCTGATTGACAACGACGCGAAGGTGATACTCTGTTCGCACTTGGGGCGGCCTAAGGGCAGGATTAATCCCAAGCTTTCTCTTAAACCGGTTTCGCAAAGGCTGGCCGGCTTGCTTCCGGGCGTTTCGGTAGCCTTCGCCAGCGACTCCATCGGCCCGGACGCTAAGGCGAAGGCGGAGAAACTGGAGGCCGGGCAGGTATTGCTGCTTGAAAACCTTCGTTTTTACCCTGAGGAGGAGGATAACGACCGAGATTTCGCAAAAGAACTGGCGTCTATGGCGGATATTTTCGTTTCAGATGCGTTCGGAGCCGTACATAGGGCGCACGCGTCCACAACCGGGGTGGCGCAATACCTGCCCGCCGTGGCCGGTTTTTTAATCGGTAAAGAGCTTGGCATTATCGGCGCTGCGCTCGAGAACCCCCAAAGGCCGTTCGTAACCATTTTGGGCGGCGCGAAGGTCGCCGATAAAATTGGGGTTATACGAAATCTGCTTGGAATATGCGATACCCTGCTTATCGGGGGCGGCATGGCCTACACGTTCTTTAAAGCCAAAGGGTACGAGATTGGCGACTCCCTTTTGGATGCGGACAGCATCGGCCTGGCCGCAGAGCTGATGGAGGACGCTAAGGCGCGCGGCGTTAATATGGTCCTTCCGATTGACACGGTGCTTGCGGACAGGTTTGAGCCGGAGGCGAATGTGAAAATGGTGCTGTCAAGCAATATCCCCACCGGCTGGATGGGCATGGATATCGGCGAGAAAACGCGGGATCTATTCACGAATAAAATCCTCGGCGCAAAAACCGTTATATGGAACGGGCCGATGGGCGTATTCGAGTTCCCGGCGTTCGCAAAAGGTACCGCTGCGGTTGCGGAGGCATGCGCTCAATGCGAGGGCGTAACGATAATCGGCGGCGGCGACTCGGCCAGTGCTGTCAAGAAGCTGGGCTATGCGGATAGGATGACGCATATATCCACCGGCGGCGGCGCTTCGCTTGAGCTACTGGAGGGCAAAACGCTGCCGGGCGTGGCGGCGCTCAACGATAAATAGCGTTCGGGCCGAAAAGCGGTATATTTGGCGCGCTTTATAACAATGGAGCGTATTTAAAGCGCTTACGCGTTAACAAAATAACGCTGACAAACATAATAACACAGGAGGCTACTTATGCGTAAACCCATAATCGCCGGCAACTGGAAGATGAATATGACTCCAGCCGAGGCAAAAGAGCTTATCACTGAGTTGATACCCCTCGTAAAGGACGCCGCTTGCGACGTGGTGGTATGCCCCCCCTACGTTGCCATTCCCGTGGTTGCCGCGCTTATAAAGGATACCAATATACGCCTGGGCGCGCAAAATGTACATTGGGCGGCTGCGGGCGCATACACCGGCGAGATTAGCGCGCGAATGCTGAGCGAGGCAGGCGTTGACTTCGCTATCATAGGCCACAGCGAGCGAAGGGAGTATTTCGGTGAAACGAATAAAACCGTTAACGCGCGCGCAAAGGCCGCGATAGAAGGAGGGATAACCCCTATTATCTGCGTGGGCGAAACCCTTGGCCAGCGGGAAGCCGGGGAAACGAAAGGCCATGTTTCCGCGCAGATCCAGGCCGCCTTTGAAGGGATTTCCGCTGATGACGCGCGGGAGGCTGTCGTCGCTTATGAGCCGATTTGGGCCATCGGCACGGGGAAAACCGCCACAGCGCAGGAGGCCAACGATACCATACGCGCGATACGCGGCGCGCTCGCAGAACGATACGGGGAAGAGACAGCGAAAAAAATGCGCATTCAATATGGCGGAAGCATGAATGCGAAGAACGCGGCTGAGCTGATGGCCATGCCCGAGATAGATGGGGGGCTTATCGGCGGCGCGAGTTTAAAAGCCGTCGATTTTGCTCAGATCGTTCATTCGTAAGCCTTGCTGCCGCCCGCCGCGTCCTGTGTTTATTCGTGCGGGCGGTCATATATCTGGATGTGTTGTTGTGCATCTGGCCTGCTTGACGCCGGCTAAAAGAAAAGGATTGCTCCAAATACCCGATAACGCATGGAAAAAGCGCATACTATCGATTGCTTTTAGGGGCATGATAAAGTAATTTTAATAACAACAGGCGGCGCGGGCAGCGCCGCTTATTCAAGAGGAGGAACCCCATGAAGCCTGTTACGGCGTTGATTATACTGGATGGATTCGGGTGCTCGGACAACAAAGAGGGGAACGCCATATCCGCTGACGGCGTAAGAAACATCATGGAGATGTTTAACCGCTACCCGCATACGAAGCTTTACGCGTCGGGAAGGCACGTCGGCCTTCCAGACGGGCAGATGGGAAATTCCGAGGTGGGCCACCTAAATATCGGCGCGGGAAGAATCGTATATCAGGAGCTTACCCGTATATCGAAATCCATAGAGGACGGGGACTTTTTTCGCAAGCCAGAATTTTTAAAAGCCATCAACGCGTGTAAGACTCATAACACTTCCCTGCACCTGATGGGGTTATGTTCAGACGGCGGCGTTCACAGCCACCTTGAACACCTTTACGCGCTGGTAAGGCTTGCGCGGGATAACGGGCTTGAACGCGTGTATATCCACTGCTTTATGGACGGCCGTGACGTTCCGCCCGAAAGCGGGAAAGGTTATATTGAAAGCGTTCAGGCGAAACTCAGGGAGCTAGGCTGCGGTAGAATCGCCACCGTGACGGGCAGATATTACGCCATGGACAGGGATAACCGCTATGAGCGCACCAAAATGGCGTACGACGCCATCGCGCGGGGCGTGGGAACGTACGCTCAGGATCCGGCGGAGGCCGTCGGCGAGTCCTATGCCGGCGGCGTTACGGATGAGTTTATCGTACCGACTGTCGTAAGTAAAAATGGTAAGCCCATAGCCACGCTTGGCGAAAACGACAGCGTTATCTTTTTCAACTTCCGCCCGGACAGGGCTAGGCAGCTCACGCGCGCTTTGATTTTTGAGGATTTTGACGCGTTTGAGCGCGAGAAGGGCTTTTTCCCTCTTACTTTCGTTTCCATGACCCAGTATGACAAGGCCTTTGAAAACCGGCTGCTTGTGGCGTTTAAACCGGATACGCCGGACAATACGCTCGGGAAATATCTTTCCGATATTGGCCTGAGGCAGCTTCGCATCGCGGAAACGGAGAAGTACGCGCATGTTACGTTCTTCTTTAACGGAGGCGTGGAAGCGCCGTATCCAAATGAGGACAGGGCGCTAATACCGTCGCCCAAGGTGGCTACGTATGATCTAAAGCCGGAGATGAGCGCGTACGAGGTTGCCGATGAAGCGGCGAAGCGTATAGCGAGCGGCGTATACGATGTGATGATATTGAATTTCGCCAACCCGGATATGGTTGGGCATACCGGCGATATGGAGGCTGCCGTAGCGGCGGTTCATACGGTTGATAAATGTGTAAGAAAAGTGCTGGACGCGGTTTTGCTTGCGGGAGGCCGCGCAA
>OHJS01000694.1_pt1 | contig 21229 bp, 20 predicted proteins | sample 1568661 | NCBI WGS metagenome assembly OHJS01 (sample SAMEA3879603, study PRJEB24766) | human gut metagenome | biome: human-associated habitat; feature: feces | place: USA | collected 1985/1987 | reverse complement strand
GCCTCAATATCAACAACACGACCCTCTGGTTTATCAAAAAGAGTTGCGATTTTGACTGAATTGGCTTTACGGTACTTGAACATATCTCGAAGATAAAGGAGCGTACGACCTGTGTCAATGATATCTTCAATAAAGATGATGTCTCGTCCTTCAACATTAGTGTCAACATCTTTAAGAATCTTTACTTCACCGCTGCTGACAGTTCCGCCACCATAACTAGAAACGACCATAAAGTCCATCTCAATATGGGTGTCGATATGTTTGATAAGTTCTGCCATAAATGGAACAGCACCTTTCAAAACACAGACTAGTAAAGGATTTTTCCCCGCATAATCCTCTGTCAATTGTTGTCCTAGTTCTTTAGTTTTAGCTACGATATCCTCTTGGGAAAAGAGGACTTTTTTAATGTCTTTTTCTAACATTTGGGTTCCCTTTCTCGAAGTCAATATTCTGTTATTATACCACTTTTACTTCAATCATCGTTATTTGAACATGGTATTTGATTAGAAATTCTTATAAATGACTACAGTGCCATAAAGTATAGCATTTTCAGGTCTTTTTTTCAAATAGAGACGCCCAGCAACATAAAGAAAAATAATCTGACCATCTTGTTCTCCTATAATGGCTTTTTGACGATCCTTCTCTAAAATCTTATTGTCTATAAACAGTCGTCTTAATTTTTTATGGTGACTACCAAGGTCAATCCTATCGCCTTCTTTTCTATGGCGAATCACTATTGGGGCATCTGACCAAATACTAATAGTATCTGAGTTAGAAACGTCATTGAATTCTGAAAAACTCAAGGTATAATCCTCAAACTCAACAGATTTTCCAAATTCTAAGAGACAAGGAGGGGATAAAGAGATAGCCTCTTCTTTCCTTATTAGGAAAGAAGTCTGTGTTTTTACTAGTTCGTAACCATTTATTAGGGGGATCTTTCCTGAAACATTTTTCCTTAGATAACTTATCAATTGATTAAATTGGCCTTTAGAAAGCTGTAAATCAGGAAAGGTATCTAAATAGTTCTGAAGAAGAAAGAGCTGGACAGCATCTGACTGTTGCTGAAAAACAGATAAATCAGTAATAGTAATATCCTTTGTTAACTCCCCTAAAGCTTGCTTCATAAGACCAATCTCCTCGGCTAAAAGACAAAGGTGCTCCTTAAATTTAGGATTTTCCTGAGATAAGGTAGGAAGATAGGACAGTCTGATGCGATTCCGAAGATAGGCTAGTGACGTATTACTCCTATCTTCAAAATGGAAAGTTACGGGAAGCCGATCTTTCGTAAGATGCAAAAAGGGGCGAATAACCTGACCAGTACCAAATGGTCTGATAGCTGAAATTCCTGTCAGGTGTCTTAAACGACTTCCTCTCAACAGTCTCATAAAAATCGTCTCTGCTTGATCATCTGCATGATGGGCTGTTACAAGAGCAGAGTAATCATAATCTTTCATGACTCGCTTAAAAAACTCATAGCGAAAGGTACGGGCAGCATTTTCTGAAAACTTTCCTGAGAAGGCACTATAGTGAAAAGGGACCTTATGTTCCTTTGCCCAATGACGTAAATACGCTTCTTCATGCTCCGACTCTTGTCGTTGTTTATGGTTAACGTGAGCAATCCCCAACTGAATATCCAAATCTTTTTGATGGTTATACAAAAAGTGCAGCAAACTCATAGAGTCTGCTCCACCTGATACTGCTACTAAAATTTTCTTGTGCTGGTTAAAATAACCCTTGGCTTGCATCATTTTCAACAATTTTTGTGTCATTATTTTAAAATTCCATAAACATCATCTGCAATTGAGGTGATTTTGTCATAGCCCTCTTTATCCGTAAAAATCGATAAAATAAAGGGAGAATCTGCATAAACAATAGCGACGTCATGTTTAAAGTCGTAGGCATCACCAATTTTATGAGCGACGGGAACATCAATGTTTTTGGAAATACGTTCGCCATCATAGTCCGTACTTGAAAGATAAGTGATAATATCTCCATTTTGTCTATAAACAGCCTCCATCAAAGTACCTGCGGCTCTAGCAGTCAACTCCTTTTTATCCATATTCCACGAAGTCGCTGCGGCTTTATCTACTGATTTTTGGAAGGCCTTGTCATACTGATTAGTTACATAATAACCTAATATATTTGTCGCTACATTATCTGAGTTTTGGGCTACAGCCTTTAACAGATTTTCCAAGCTATAATTCTTATCATCAGGCATCTTACTAATCTTTCCAGAACCATCTGGATCATAGGCACCTGGAAAACCATTTACAGCAGAGGTATATTGATACTCATCTGATAATGATAATTTCTTTTGGGACAGACGTTCCTGTGCATAATAGAGTACTCCAAGCTTGGCTACGCTTGCTGCATACATGCTTTTTTCGTCATTGATAGCAGCTACTCGGTCCGTATCAAGCTGTTTAACATAAACTGAGATGCGCTCTTGATTGTTATACTTCTCATTAAGGACTTTTTGAACAGCCTCGATGCGATTGTCAGTCGTTGATAAATCAGAAGCGTTAATCCACCCCTCTCCGTCTACCAAATAGTAGGTCCCTGCATGCGTCTGAGCTGCTTGGCTAACCTTAATGGGTTTAAAACTAGCGAGTTTGGAGTCAGCTTTTTCAGTTCCTAGAACGTAAGGTTCTTTGTATACCGTAAAACCATCTTTAGTCCAGAGGGTCATATCTACTGGTTTTTGATTATAGATACTGTCGTCTACAATTGATTTCTGACTAGCGGCTACATAATCACCATCTTGAAGTTGGAAAACGGGTTCACCTTTAGCATTCCAAAAAATAGCAGAAATCGATAGTTTGGTATCCGCTTGGATACTGGTTTTAAATTCTGTTAAATCCTTGTTCTTGTAAGTTAGGATAGTTGTTATCGTTCTTGGATTTTTAGGAATCTGTTTAAATTGAGTCAAGCTAGCTGTAGTATTTTGAGTCAATTTTTGGACCTGTTTTGGGGTCAGAGTTAGCTCCTTCTCCATAGGAAGTAAGACTAGAGGACTAGAAGATACAAGCACAACAGTTGCAGCTATTAAGAGCTTTTTCATGCTTGCTTCTTCACCTCCTCTTTCCTCGGTAATTCCGTTTTAAGTTGCTGATTTTTTTCTGATAGTTCCTCTAACTTGGCTTCTGAATAGGTTAAAAAAGTTTCTACAGTTTTAAGTAAATCTTTCATTAGGGTAATAAGCTTGGTACAGGATAGATTGACTCTCCTTCACGTGAATAATAGTACTTAGCACGCGCATATTTCTCGGCGAAAGCATCATCCTTAAGTTTCTTAGCCAAATCCTTTCGTTCCTTTGTCTGATCTGACAATTTATCATAGTCTTTCTGAAGCGACAAGACTTCCTTCTCTTGCTGTTTGATATTCATATAGGTCTCAACCAGATTGTAGGTTGGCAAGATAAAGAGTAAAACAACCACAAAGAGAATCCATCCCATAAAGCGATTCCTTTGTTCGTGTTCGGCACGCTCTAATCGTTGCTCTTGATTGGCATTATCAATGTAATCGTTCGTAAGCTGTACAATATTAGGCTTCTTGCTCATCTGCTTCAATCCTTGTTTCACTTATAATCTCGTACATTTTTGCCGCATCTTCTTTTTTAGTACTGTCTTTCATTTCTAAAACACGGACAGTTAGAAGTTTATTTCCAAAACGAACTTCCACTTGGTCACCAATTTTTAAATCTGTAGATGACTTAGCGAGTACACCATTTACTTTTATACGCCCTTTATCAGCCACTTCTTTAGCAACTGGACGGCGTTTGATAATTCGTGATACTTTTAAATATTTGTCTAATCTCAATGTTACTGTTTCCTTTTCGTTAGGATATCTCTTCTATGATAGCATTTTTTTGAGAAAATAGGGGACTAAAGCCTTTTCAAGTACAAAAATAAGAGAATCGACACTAGTCGACCCTCTCAGGAGATTTATGAAAAAGAAAAGTTTTAGGATGTTTTATAGTATAGAGAGACTTACTTAAACTTTCCTTAAGCTTCCTTTTTTTCTTTACGTTCTTTGATTTCCATAAATGTCTGTCCAAAAATTTTTAATTCTTCAAGAATCTCATAGTCTTTCTTGTTACGAACATCAAAAGTAATCTCTACTTTCCCCTGGTTATCACTGATTTTTGCTTTTAAATGCGTTTTAGAGATGGCTTCGAAATAGTCTTGAGTCAAGAAGAATTTAAGAGAGGCTTGTTCGAAACGAACAATAATAGTATCGCTCTTACGCTCGACTAATTCTGCAAAGGCAGCATCTAAATAGGCCTTAACCAGACCAATCTCAATGAGATAGGCAACTTGGTCTGGATATTCTCCAAAGCGGTCAATAAGCTCATCTTGAAGGTCTTGATAGTCTTTCTGATTCTCAATTTCTCGAATACGCTTATAAATTTCAATTTTTTGGCGCTCGTCAGAAATATAGTCGGAAGGGAGGTAAGCATCAATCTGAAGATTGAACTCTGCATTTCCTTTACGGCGAACTTGAGTTTTACCTTGACGTTTATTGATAGCCTCTTCCAAGAGTTGCGAGTACATTTCGAATCCGACTGAGTCGATGAAACCACTTTGAGAAGCACCAAGAATGTTACCGGCACCACGAATTGATAAATCACGCATGGCAATTTTGAAACCTGATCCCAGTTCTGTAAAGCCCTTAATAGCATCCAATCGCTTCTCAGAGACTTCCGTCAACACTTTATCAGGACGATACATGAGATAGGCATAAGCAATTCGATTACTACGCCCCACACGACCTCTCAACTGATAAAGAGTAGATAAGCCCATATGATCTGCATTCTCAATAAAGAGCGTATTAACGTTGGAGATATCAATCCCTGTCTCGATAATGGTCGTTGCTACCAAAACATCGTAATCACCATTCAAGAAATCCAAGAGGGTATTCTCCAACATAACCTCACTCATCTGACCATGAACAAATCCGATACGTGCTTCAGGGACCAGCTCATGTAGTTCAGAAACTTTTTGATCAATGGTTTCAACACGATTATAAACATAAAAAATCTGGCCGCCTCGGTCCATCTCTCTTAATATCGCTTCTCGAATAAGACCAGGATTAGTTTCCATAACATAAGTTTGAACTGGATAACGGTTGGTAGGTGCTGTCTCAATAATCGACAAATCACGAATACCTAACATAGACATATGAAGCGTACGAGGAATAGGTGTCGCAGTTAGCGTAAGGACATCAACCTTAGCCTTCAGCTCCTTAAGTTTCTCTTTATGCTTCACGCCAAAACGTTGTTCTTCATCAATTACTAGCAAGCCTAAGTCAAAGAACTTAACATCTTTAGACAGCAGGCGGTGGGTACCAATAATAATATCAATACGCCCTTTAGCGAGATTTTCAATAGTCTCATTTTGCTCTTTTTTACTTCTAAAACGACTGAGTTCATCTACTTCAACGGCATGATTTTCAAAACGTTCTTTAAAATTCAAATAGTGCTGATGGGCGAGAACTGTTGTAGGAACTAGGATAGCAACTTGCTTTCCATCATTGACTGCCTTGAAGGCGGCACGCATAGCTACCTCTGTCTTACCAAAACCAACATCACCCACCAAGAGACGATCCATGGGTTTGTCTGACTCCATGTCTGCCTTAATTTCCTTGATAGAACGCAATTGATCCTCTGTCTCAGCATAGGCAAAATCATCTTCGAAATCCCTTTGGTTATAATCATCTGGTGAAAAAGCAAAACCTTTAAGTTGACTACGCTCAGCATAAAGTTTTAAGAGATCATCGGCAATATCCTCTACTTGCTTGCTTACTTTTTGTTTAGTCTTTTGGAAACGCCCATCATTGAGTTTATTAATTTTAGGCTCTTTTCCGTCCGCTGATACATACTTAGAGAGACTCTCAATCTGCTCAACAGGTAGAGAAATTGTTGCAGCATCCTGATATTGGATGGTCAAGTAGTCACGATGCACCCCTTTTATCTCAATAGTCTCAATACCTTTAAATTGACCGATACCATGAGTCTGGTGTACAACATAATCACCTTTTTCAAGTTCATTGTAATCTTTGAGACGCTCTGCATTGGAAACGTGACTGGCACGCGCACGACGTTTTACTTTTTTATGAAAAATCTCACGTTCAGTGACAAGAACAAGCTTTTCATCCGCAAAGTAAAAACCATTGGATAAGTTTCCTAAGACTAACTGAGGCTTATGTGGCATCAAATCTCCAAAGCTACTAAGGGATAAATCTAAATCATATTCTTCCAAGGTTTCCTTCAAAGATTTGAGCTGCTTCTCAGACCCCACTTGTAAAATAACTGTTGCCTTATTCTTGGTATAGCGATGTATTTCATCAACTAGAAGTGGAAACTGGTTAAAGAACTCCTGCATTGGGTATTGCGTGAATTGATGCAACTTATCAAATTTAAGATTTCCCAATCCCTTATGAAAATTCGAAAAGAAACTAGCTGGCTGATAGTTACGTAAAGTCTTAAATGAATCCACTAAGTAATTTAGATGACTCAGAGACTTGCCCTGATGAAGATCCTCAGTTAAAAGATTAGCCACTTCCAACTCAAGACGTCCATGGCGGTCCACTATCTTTTGAAAATCATCAATGAATACAGGAGTTCCCTTTGGAAGGTAGTCAAATAAGGTGTAAGCTTTATCATAAAAGAGAGACAAAAACTTACGTAAATCTTTATGACGGTAACCATCAATCGTAACCGACAGAACCTCCTCAAGGTAAGCCTTATGAGGACCTTCTGCCTTTGAGACCGCACTTTCTAGGGCCTTCTCAGCACGTTGGTAATCTTCTCTTGTTAAGATAATATCATCTGCCGGGGATACGATAATATGTTCTAAATTGTCTAAAGATTTTTGACTATCGCTATCAAACTGACGAATACCATCAATCTCGTCTCCAAAAAATTCTAAACGGTAGGGGAGTTCTGCAGTCAGTTCATAAATATCTAAAATATCGCCTCTACGACTGAACTCCCCAGGTAAGAGAACCTGCTCTACCCTTTGGTATCCAATATGAGTAAGATGCTTACTGAGAGCCTCTAAATCATGTTCCTCCCCTAGTGTTAAGTCAATGCGAGATTCTTTATAAACCTCAGGGTTAGGCAAATGTAACTTAGTACCAACTAAACTCGTAACCAAGATTCCACTTGACTCTTTATCCATTAAAAAATTAAGACTTTCGAGACGAGAATGGGTCTTTTCTGGAGAAGCGAAGATAAACTCTGCAGCTACTACATCATCTGTAAAAAAAGAATAAACCTTATCCTCTCCTAAGATAGCTGACAAATCTCCTGTTAGTTGCTCAGCTTCATTTTGTGTTGAAGTAACGATTAGAATCTTAGGAACCTGCTCAGAAAGGGCAGATGCCATGACAACTGCCTTGCTGGAACCAGAAAATCCCATAACCAACTGTCTACTCAATAAAGTTACTTTATCACGCCACTCAAGCAATTGAGGATTCTTCTCAAAAAGATCTAATAGGGTATTAGCCATTATAACGCCTCATGGTGTCTTCGAAATCATTGGTTTTAAGGTAATGATTGAGGGCCGTCTCTACCTTGTCTAAAGTCAGTAAAATTGTGGCATAATCATCTTCACTAAATTTTCCCAGGACATGATTAACGACCGTCATTCCTTTCTGTGGGCGGCCAATACCAATTTTTATACGGTCAAATTCTTGAGTGCCAGTTTCAGCAATGATAGATTTAATACCATTATGACCACCTGCTGAACCTTTTTGACGAAAGCGCAATTTCCCAACTTCCATATCTAAATCATCGTAAATAACGATAAAATCCTCCATGGGAATATTGTAATAAGCCAGCAATGCTCTAACAGCTAGACCAGATAGATTCATAAAGGTCGTTGGTTTCACAAAATAAACCTTTTCACCGTTTAAAAAGGTCGAAGCCACTTCAGCCTTAAAGGTCTTTTCTTCAGAAAAGGTTAATCCCAGTTCCTTAGCCATTAGGTCAATAGCCATAAACCCAACATTGTGACGTGTCTCATGGTATTTTGAACCAGGATTTCCCAAGCCAACTACTAATTTTGTCATTATTTCTCCTCTTTGATAAACAGCAAAAGGACTGAAAAATACTTTTCAGCCTTGTGCACTATTTTTTATTTTCTAAACGTTGAAACGGAATTCCATGATGTCGCCATCTTGAACAACATATTCTTTTCCTTCTTCACGAAGGCGACCAGCTTCCTTAACAGCTTTCTCAGAGCCATATTTAATAAGATCATCGTAAGACATGGTTACGGCACGGATAAAGCCTTTCTCGAAGTCAGAGTGGATAATTCCTGCTGCTTGTGGAGCCTTGATGCCGCGTTTAAAGGTCCAAGCACGCACTTCTTTCTCACCAGCAGTAAAGTAAGTTCCTAGACCAAGCAAGTGATAGGCTGCGCGTGTCAGTTTATCAACTCCTGATTCTGTCAAACCAAGGTCTTCCAAGAACATTTCTTTGTCTTCATCATCCAATTCAGAAATTTCTTCCTCAACACGTGCCGAGATAACAACTACTTCTGCATTTTCAGTCGCTGCAAACTCACGAATTTGTTTGACATAATCAATATCATCAGGATTTGCGACTTGGTCTTCATCAACGTTAGCCACATAAAGTACTGGTTTTGTTGTCAAGAGGAAGAGTCCCTTAACAATTTTTTGCTCTTCCTCAGTAAAATCAATCGTACGTGCAGACTTACCATCTTCTAGAACAGGTTTAATCTTTTGAAGAATATTAAACTCTGCCACAGAATCTTTATCTTTTTGTGTACGAGCAATTTTTTCGACACGCGCATAACGTTTGTTAATTGATTCAAGGTCAGCCAAAATCAATTCTAGGTTGATTGTATCAATATCAGCCATCGGATCTACAAAGGCATCCTCACGCCCTTGTTCACGCATAACATTTTCGTCATCGAAAGCACGAACCACATGGACAATCGCATCTACTTCACGAATGTTCGCCAAGAACTTATTTCCAAGACCTTCACCCTTTGATGCTCCTTTTACGATACCCGCAATATCTGTGAACTCAAATGTGGTTGGAACTGTCTTTTTAGGGGTAATAAGTTCAGTCAGTTTCGTCAAACGCTCGTCTGGTACCTCAACCATTCCGACGTTTGGATCAATTGTCGCGAAAGGATAGTTAGCAGCTTCCGCACCCGCTTTTGTAATTGCATTGAAAAGAGTTGATTTACCAACGTTTGGCAAACCAACGATACCTGCTGTTAAAGCCATTAATTTATTTCTCCATAAAAAAGTAATTCAGTTAATTATAACACAAAAATTGTTAAAAATAGGCAACTTCCCTTTGAGAATCATAAAAAGGAAAGCAAGGCAAAGAATGCTATAAAGAAGATGATTGGGGACTCTAGAAAGTTTTTATATTGCTAGTAAACTAATTTTCTTAACACAAGAACCTCCTTATCTATACTCCCCAATGTCTGTTATAAAATCTTCTTAAGTTTCTTTTCGAAATCATGACGACTCATCATAACCACATGATCACAATTTGTACAACGAATCTTAATGTCAGCTCCAAGACGGGTAACTTCCCATTCGTTAGCTTTTTTTCCTGTTGCTTTGATGGTACAAGCATGTGGTTTTTTCATTTCAACTAAACTTCCAATTTGGTACATAAACTTCCTCTCTAGTAAAAAAGTTATCCACTGTGGATAACTTTTTCGATTTTAGTTTGTTCTTACAGGTGTAATCAATTGAATAAAATTCTCACTGTCATCAGCTGGCGTCAAAGTAAATGGACGTACTGGTGAAATGAAACGTACACGTACAGTCTCACTCTTAAGAGCTTTCAAAGCATCTATTAGGTAGGTTGGATTGAAACTAATGACCAAATCACTACCAGAAACATCTTGCACATCAATATCCTCATTAACCTTTCCGACTTCTGGCGAATTAACATGGGCACTGACACTACCATTGATGATTTCGAGTTTTACGGTACCACTTTGACTAGCATTAGAAATCAAATATGAACGTTCCATAGCAGAACGAAGGCTAGCGGTCTCGAAAACAACTTCTGTTTCAAATGAATCAGATAAGAGACGATTCGTGTCTGGATAATTTCCTTCAAGTAAACGTGTATAGAAAGAAATTGTTTCACTACGGAATAGAATTTGATTTGCTGAGAAGAAAACCTCTAAATTTTCAATATCATCGCTAAAGACTGCCGATAATTCTTTAAGTGAGCGACTTGGGATTACAACATCAAAGTTATCTGCAGAATGCTCCAAAACAAGTTGGCGTTGGCTCATACGGTGAGAGTCCGTTGCTACAGCTTTGAGATCTTTATGATTTGAAAGAACAAAGTGAACACCGGTTAAAATTGGACGACTTTCTTGTGTGCTTGCTGCGAATGACGTTTCAGCAATGATAGATTTTAATACTTTTGTGTCCATGAGTAATGGCGTCAAGCTATCAACTTCCTGAATACGGGGATATTGTTCAACATCTTTCCCTTTCAAGGTAATTTCTGATTTACCACTCTTCAGTAAAACTTGGTATTGTTCAATTTCTTCAAAAGTTAGGGTAACATCAGGCAAGCTTGAGACAACATTAATGAAAAAGTTTGCTTCCAAAAGGATACTACCTGGCTGTGTAATTAATAGGCCTGCATTTTCTTCTGAAACTGAGATACTATTTTCAATTGAGATTTGCCCATTTGATCCTGTCAAATAGATACCATCACTGGTAACTTCGATTTTAATCGTTGATAGAATTGGGATAGCATTTTTAGAAGAAATAGCACGGCGAGTTGTATGAAGTGCTTGTAAGAAATAAGCTTTATTAATCGCAAATTGAATCATGATGCTCCTTTATTTTAGTAGTATTATTTTAGTAGTAGTAGTAGGTCTTGTGGACACTGTGCATAAGTGTACAAAACATAGTTTTATCAATGCTTTAAACTTGTGCACAGCCTGTGGAAAAGTTTGTATAATTTTTAATAGTTATCCACAAGTATTATTTTATCTTGTTTTTGATGGTATCAATTTCAATGCGTAAACTGTCATCTTGAGCAATCATATTTTTGATTTTATTGTATGCATGTAAGACAGTTGAGTGGTCTCTTCCTCCAAATTCTTTTCCAATTTTTGGAAGGGAGTTATCAGTCATTTCACGCGCAAGATACATGGCTACCTGACGTGCCAAGACAATATTTTGTGTTCGTTTAGTTGCCTTGATCTCTTTTACAGTGACATTATAAAATTTTCCTACCTCAGTTTGGATATCCTCAATCGGAATAAGAGTTAACTTAGGACCATCCATTTTACGTGCGCGAATGGCTTCAGCAGCTACTTCAACTGTGATAGTATCTAACTGGCGAACATTGGCAACTAAGCTAATATCTTTTAAGGCCCCTTCTAAGTCACGGACATTTGAATCAAATTGGCCAGCTAAATACTCAATTGTTTCAGGAGGAAAATGATAATCATAGTCCATAATCTTATTAGTAAGAATGGCCACTCGCGTTTCAAAGTCAGGTGGTGTGATATTGACGGTTAACCCCCATTTGAAGCGCGTGACAAGACGCTCTTCCATCTCGTTCAATTGATCTGGATTACGGTCGCTGGTCAGGACAATTTGTTTATTATTATTGTGAAGGACATTGAAAGTATTGAAGAATTCCTCTTGAGTGGCTTGCGTTGATTTTTTAGCCAATGATTGAATATCATCAATTAAGAGAACGTCCAGATGACGGTATTTAAGTTTTAGTTCATCCATTTTATCTAAACGGATATGGACAACAAATTCATTAATGAAATTCTCTGCAGTAATGTATTTGATACGTGCTTGAGGATTATCATGTAAGACCTTGTTACCAATGGCATTGAGTAAGTGAGTTTTTCCGAGACCAGGTCCTCCATAAATAAATAGAGGGTTATACGTAGCTCCTGGTGAATCAGCTACAGCTAAAGATGCAGCAACTGACCAACGGTTTTCATCCCCCTGAATAAAATTATCAAAGGTGTACTTACTATTTAAGTCAGAGTCCAATGTAGGAAGAGCAGGTGTTTGCTGTTCCTTTTTATTGCCAAAGTCATTGTTTGTTACAGTTGAATTTGCCTCGTTTATGAGTGCTTCGTCAAAGACGTACTCAACTTTTATTTCACTATTATAGGCTTCAAAACCAGCCATCAAAATGAAAGATTGCATATTCTTTTCCCAGAATAGCTTTTTGACTTCTTCAAGCAGAATTGTAGCAACGTTATTTTGAACTTTGATGAGCTTGGTATCCAGGACATAATAATCAAAAGTGGCTTGTGTTAGTTCCTCTTTGGCCAGCTCTAAGAGCTTATTCCAAAAAAAATGCTCTTTTTCGGTCATTCCATCAATTCTCCTTATTTATTCTTGTTCTCTGATTCTATCATAAAACAAAAAAGTTTTCCACAGGTCTGAAGATAAAAGCTTATTAAGTTATCCACAAGCTAAAAAAGGTAATTAACATTGTGCACAAGAGTTATCCACAAGTTGTGAATAAAAAAAGAAACCCTCTAAAATAAAGGGAGGGCAACCGTTTTATGATGTGGATAAGTTTGTTTCTTTTTGCTACTCAATTCACAGGTCAAATAAGCTTGTTGATAATTCTGTTAAAATCTTCTTCCGTCGAAAAGTGGATCTGAATAGTTCCAGAGTGATTTTTGTGATAACGAAGAGTAACAGGGAGACCAAGTGATTTTTCAAGTTCTTTTTCTTTATCTTTTATGTGAATATCTTTTTTTGATTTTTGTTTTTTTGGAAGTTCTTGAAGTCTTTTTTCCAGGGTACGAACTGACCATTTTTCAGTAAGGACCTGATGATAGATAGTTAATTGCTTTTTTGTATCCTCAACAGATAAAAGCGCTCTAGCATGTCCTTGACTCAGTTTGCCATTTTCGATACTCGTCTGTATCTCTTTGGGAAGTTGGAGGAGTCTGAGAGCGTTACTGATATAAGGTCTGGATTTCCCCATAGCTTTCGCCAGTTCCTCGTGACTATAAGCTAGCTCATTAATTAAACTACGATAGGCCTTTGCTTCTTCAATAGGATTGAGATTCGAGCGTTGTAAATTTTCAATAATAGCTTGTTTACGGCTTTCTTGATCTGTAACTTTCTTTACAACTGCAGGGATTTCTGTCATTCCTAGACGTTTACAGGCACGTAAACGTCTTTCCCCAGCAATTAGTTCATAACCAATAATATCCGATTTTCGGACAATGATTGGCTGTATCAGTCCATTTTCTGCAATCGATTGGCTTAGCTCCGCTAATTCTTCATCAGAGAACTCTATACGAGGTTGAAAAGGATTGGGATAGATGTCACTAATAGGTAAAGCTTTGAGTTGTTCTTGCATGTTATTCCTTTCCGAAAAAAGACCTTTACATTATTGTAAAGGTCTTTTGACAGATTTGTCAATGACTTAGTCAGACAAGTCTTCTGTAGATTTTGTTAATTTAAGTTCTTCAGTTTTCTTCTCTTTACCACGATAGAAGGTTACCTTGATTGTATCTCCGATACTATGGCTGTAAAGATTGGTTTGAATATCAGTTTTTGAGCTGATTTCCTTACCGTCAATTTCAGTGATAACATCATTTTCTTGAAGTTTACCGTCAGCTGGCATACCTTTTTGAACGCTGCCGACTACCACTCCAGATTTCACATCATCTGGTAAATCTAATTTAGAAGTTGCACTGCTAGAAAGGCTATTAAGATCGGCCATTGAGATTCCTAAGGCTGGTCGTGTAACTTTACCGTCTTTTTCCAATTGATTGATAATCTCGACAACATCGTTTGATGGAATGGCAAATCCCATACCTTCAACGGCGCTACCAGCGACTGCTGATGTTGATGAAATTTTACTTGAGTTAATACCGATAACTTGTCCTTCGATATTGACTAAGGCACCACCTGAGTTACCAGGGTTAATGGCAGCATCTGTTTGGATAGCATTTGTTGAGACAGTTTCACCATTGTCGTTTTGCATAGTTACGGTACGGCTAAGGCTAGAAACGATTCCCTCTGTTACTGAGTTGGCGTATTCGGTACCAAGTGGGCTACCGATAGCAATTGCCTTCTCACCGACTGTGAGAGAGTTTGAGTCTGCAAATTCCGCTACGGTTTTAATTTTATCTGAAGAAACTTTGACAACTGCTAGGTCAGAGTAAGTATCTTTACCAACGAGTTCACCAGTAATTTTTGATCCATCTGAAAGCATGATTTCAAGTTTTTTAGCGCCATCGACAACGTGGTTGTTGGTTACGATATAAGCCTCTTTACCATCCTTTTTATAGATAACACCGGAACCTTCACCAGCGACTTGCAACCCATCAGAATCTTTTGATTTGTCTTGGCTAGAATCAGAACTATCATCTCCACCAAAGATACGGCCATAAAGTTCATTTAGAGAATCTGAAGATGACCCTTCTTGGTAATTGATGACAGAAACAACGGCATTTTGTACTTTCTTAACAGCTTTAGTTGTATCTGTTGTATTATTGTATACGGTCTTAGCTGTTTTAACACCTGTATCTGTTGAATTGGTAAAAGATACCCCTGCTGCTGTTAGTAGGATAAAGGCACCTAGTAAACCACCTAGTAAGCCAATAACAAGCATTGCAATCGGCGCTACTATTTTTTTCCAGTTAAATTTTTTCACGTTTAGTCCTCCTTTTTGATAAACATATCAAAGTAAGCTTAATTATATCATAAAGTGATTTTAAAAAACAGTTATCAACAGTCTGTGGATAAGTTTCAAAAAGTGTAGATAAGAAGCTATTTTATAGGGATAACTAAAGATTCTTAACAGTAAAAAGGTGTGGATAAGGTGTTAAAAGATTGTGGATATGTGCTATAATAAGCCTATGAAAGTTAAATTGATTACCGTTGGAAAATTGAAAGAAAAATATTTGAAAGATGGCATTGCGGAGTATGTCAAACGACTAGGACGCTTTACAAAATTTGAGTCTATAGAATTAACGGATGAAAAGACACCAGATAATGCAAGCGAATCTGAAAATAAAGCTATCCTAGACAAAGAGGGGCAGCGTATCTTGGCTAAAGTAGGTGATCGTGATTATGTCATTGCCTTAGCTATTGAAGGAAAACAATTTCCCTCGGAGCAATTTGCTAAAGAGTTAGAGCAAGCGACTCTTAGAGGCTATTCAGATATTACTTTTATTATAGGGGGAAGTTTGGGACTCTCTCCTACAGTGAAAAAGAGGGCTAATCAATTAATGAGTTTTGGTCTCTTAACGTTCCCTCATCAGCTTATGCGCCTTGTATTAGTAGAACAAATTTATCGCGCATTCATGATTCAGCAGGGAAGTCCTTACCATAAGTAGAAGAAGGAAACAGACATGTTCAGAATGAAAAAACGCTCCTATCGTGTTTTTGAAGGATTACGGGTAGCAACTCTAGTAAGTTATATAGGGGGCTTCATTGATGCCTATACTTACAATACTCAAGACGGACGATTTGCAAGTATTCAGACAGGTAATCTCCTTTATTTGGTTATTCATCTTGTTGAGGGGCATATTGCAAGAGCTTTCAGCTATGTGATACCTATTTTTTTCTTTGTTTTAGGTCAGTTTTTTGTTTTTTTTGTTAAGAAGTGGCTCATTAACCATAAATGGGGATGGCATTTGCAAGCGATTAGACTTGCCTTTCTCTTGATGACTATTCTCGCCATTATTACACCTTACGTTGATTCTACTATTACGATTGCAGGCTTGGCATTTTTTGCCTCTCTTCAGGTAGGGATTTTTAAGCGCGTCAGAGGGGTAAATTATGCTTCCTTCATGATGACTGGTAATATTACGAATACCTCTTTAACCGTTGCCAGGGCTATTGACGAGGGGGATCCCAAAGTGCTTAAACAAGCTTCTTACACTATTATTATCATCTTTACATTTATGGTAGGAGTTGCAGCCTCAACTTGGTTTGCTCAATATTTACATGAATACAGCCTATATACGACTTTGCTTCCCTTGCTTGTTTTAAATTATTTCCTATTTATCGAGGCAAAAGAAAAACGCAACTAGAGATTCTAGATTGCGTTTTTTATCTGATCCCAGCAGGATTCGAACCTGCGACCGTTCGCTTAGAAGGCGAATGCTCTATCCAGCTGAGCTATGAGACCGAACTTACTTCATTTTAGCAGAAAAAGGAAGGAGCGTCAAGGTTATTTATGGTAAGGACTCCCCTGTTGAATCATGAAAGCACGATAGATTTGTTCCACCAACACTAATTTCATCAACTGATGAGGAAGAGTTAATTGACCAAAGCTCATTAATAGATTTCCTCTTTTTTTCACTTCAGGAGACAGACCAAGACTGCCTCCAATAACAAAAGTAAGGTTTGAATAACCAGATGTCATAATCTGGTCAATCGTTTGACTAAATTTCTCTGAAGGAAATTGTTTTCCTTCGATGGCTAATACAATCACATATTCCTTATCTGAAATCTTAGAGAGAATTCGTTCCCCCTCTTTTTCAAGGATTTGTTGATTTTCGAGTTGACTGGCACGATCTGGAGTTTTTTCATCAACTAACTCAACCTGTTCTACTTTTGCAAATCGACCAAGCCTTTTAATATACTCCGCGATCCCATCTTTTAAGTATTTTTCTTTTAATTTTCCAACGGTTATCAATTTAATTTTCATTCCCCTATTGTAGCATAATTCTTCAATTCCACAAATAATCCACAGCTATAGAAAGGAAATCTATTCTATAAAGTCCTTTTTAAAGCCATTTCTCAACTAAATTCTACAACTTATCCACAATTTGTGGATAAGTTTAGTTATTTAAGATATAATTAAGAAAGTTTTTCTATACTTTAGACAATTTGATATCCTTAGGAGGAAAATATGAAATCTTCATCTAATTTACTGAAAAAACTTGGAAACATAACCCTCATTTTCGTTGTAGGTTTTCTAGGTGGGATTCTTGGAACCTTTTTAACCTTACAAACCTCTCATTCTTCTACTTCAAATACTGAAAGTAAGCAAGTCCACTCAACCACTGTTAAAACAGCTTATAAAAATACAACCTCAACTAGTGAGGCCGTAGATAAGGTGAAAAATGCTGTAGTTTCTGTGATTACTTATTCTGATTCTTCGAATCAAGGGTTATTTGAAAAAGAAGAAAACTCTGACTCACAAATTTCTAGTGAAGGTTCTGGGGTCATTTATAAAAAAGAAGGAAAATATGCCTACCTTGTTACCAATACCCATGTGATCAATGGTGCTAAAAAAGTAGATATTCTTTTAGCAGATGGCAATAAAGTCCCTGGAGAAGTAGTTGGGTCAGATGTCTATTCTGATATTGCAGTCGTTCGCATTAGTGCGGATAAAGCAAAGGCAGTAGCTGAATTCGGAGATTCAAACCAATTAACAGTCGGTGAGACTGCAATTGCAATTGGTAGCCCTCTTGGAACAGATTATGCTAATTCTGTTACCCAAGGGATTATTTCCAGCCAAGGTCGCAATGTGAAATTGAAAGCCGATAATGGACAAAATATCTCTACACGCGCCCTACAAACAGACGCAGCCATCAACCCAGGGAACTCTGGAGGGCCATTAATCAATATTCAAGGACAAGTCATTGGGATTACCTCAAGTAAAATTTCAAATAATGGACAAACTTCAGTAGAAGGAATGGGATTTGCAATTCCTGCAAATGATGTTGTCAATATTATCAAGCAGCTAGAAGAAAAAGGAAAAGTAGTTCGACCAGCTCTTGGAATCCAAATGATGGATTTATCCAACCTTTCAACTTCTGATTTAAGCCAATTAAAACTTCCTGAAAAAATCTCTGGAGGAGTACTGGTTCGTTCAACACTTGAAAATATGCCTGCTTCAGATAAATTGCAACGTTATGATGTCATCACAAAGATCGATGATACAGATATCGAGTCAACTGCAGATTTACAATCTGCCCTCTATTCTCACCAAATCAATGATACGATCAAGGTCACATTCTATCGTGATGGAAAACAACAAACAACTTCTATCAAGTTGACAAAATCAACTGAGGATCTGAGCGATTAACGTTCACTTTCTTGACATACTTGTAAACACACCTTTACGAATTTGTAAAGGTGTGTTATTCTATTCATAAGATGGAAAAATTAGAAAAAATAGCGGTAAAGGACATTCGAACCAATCCTTTCCAACCAAGAAAAGTATTTGATCAAGAAAAATTAGAAGAACTAGCTCAGTCAATCAAAGAAAATGGCTTAATTCAACCCATTATTGTCAGAAAATCTCCAATAATTGGTTTTGAATTGCTTGCAGGTGAAAGACGGTTTAGAGCTTCAAAAATTGCTGGATTAGAGCTTGTTCCTGCGATTATTAAAGAGTTAACGGATCAAGAAATGATGCGACAAGCCATTATTGAAAATCTTCAACGAGAAGATCTCAATCCAATTGAAGAAGCTATCTCCTACCAGAAGCTCGTTGATCATGGCTATAAGCACGACCAAATCGCTCAATTTATGGGGAAATCTAGACCCTATATCAGCAATATGCTTCGCTTGTTACATCTAGCTCCCTCTGTTCAAGAAGCAGTCATTCAAAATGATATTTCTTCGGCTCACGCGCGTGTTCTTGTTCCTCTTGATGAAGAAGAGCAGCGATTTTGGTTGGAGCGAATCAAACAGGATCATTTAAATGTTCGAACATTAGAAAACAAGATCAGTTCAAAAAGAAAACAGAAAAATAAAAAAGCAAAAGAGAGCTTCCTACTGGAAGAGGAACAGCGATTGAAAAAAATATTAGGAACAGATGTGACGATACACTCCTCTTCTCAAAATAAAGGAACTATCCAAATTTCTTTTTCCAGTCTTGATGAATACCAACGAATTATCAACAGCCTTAAATAAGGCTGTTATTTTTATTTTTTATATTGACAAGCTTTTCCACCATAAAAATATTTTGTAAATAGCAGAAAAATAAGGATATTCACTAGTTTTCCCCACTTTGTGGATAACTTTTAAAAACAATGTGAATTCAAATCCACAACTTGTGGAAAAGTTTAAAACTATAATTTAATTTCATGAAATTTAGCCTGTGGAAAACTATTTTCGTTTGTGGTAGAATAGGAGTAAGTACGATTTGATACAATTCAAGAAAAGGAGGGAAGTCTGATAGTGTCACAAGAAGAGCAATTTTGGTCTCGTTTTTTAGAATTAGCCCAATTACAACTAAAAGATAGTGCCTATGATTTTTTTGTCGCCGATTCAAAATTAGTAAAAATCGATGGAGAGACGGCTACCATTTATCTTGATGGAAATTATAAAGAATTATTTTGGGAAACAAATCTAAAAAATGCTTTGATCACAGCCAGCTTTGAAGTCTACAATACAGATTTGAAGTTCCATTTCGTTTTTGAAGATACCGAAGAAATTCCTAGTAGTCATAGCAGTGAGAATAGGAGATTATCTTCAGGTAGCTTAACAACCGAACCGTTGCCTAAAATTGATACAGGTCTGAAATCAAAGTACACCTTTGATAATTTTGTGCAAGGGGATGGAAATATTTGGGCGAAAGCTGCAGCGCTTGCAGTTTCTGAAAATCTTGCAACAACTTACAACCCTCTCTTTATCTATGGTGGACCAGGGCTTGGAAAGACTCACCTATTGAACGCAATTGGGAATCAAATCCTAGAAAATATTCCAAATGCACGGGTTAAGTATGTTCCAGCAGAAACCTTTATTAATGAATTTTTAGAACACCTTCGATTAGGAGAAATGAAGACGTTCAAGAATACCTATCGAAGTCTTGATCTCTTACTGATTGATGATATCCAGTCACTCGGTGGGAAAAAAGTCACGACTCAAGAGGAATTCTTTAATACCTTTAATGCCCTCCATAGCGACAACAAACAGATTGTTCTAACAAGCGATCGAAGTCCGGATCATTTAGATAGTCTTGAAGAGCGGCTGGTTACTCGTTTCAAATGGGGACTAACGCAAAATATAACACCACCTGATTTTGAAACTCGGATTGCCATCTTACGGAATAAAATTGAAGATCTAGACTATATTTTTCCTAATGATACACTAGAATATCTAGCTGGTCAGTTTGATTCAAATGTCCGAGACTTAGAAGGTGCCTTAAATGATATTTCTTTAATGGCGAAGGTGAAAAAACTAAAAGAAATTACGATCGATGTTGCAGCTGAAGCTATTCGAGCTCGTAAAAACGATAATAGCAAGACGCTTGTCATCCCCATTGAAAAAATTCAGGAAGCAGTTGGAGCCTTTTATGGAGTCAGTGTAAAAGAAATCAAAGGTTCGCGAAGAGTTCAGAATATTGTCCTAGCACGACAAGTGGCTATGTATCTTTCAAGAGAGATGACGGACAACTCACTTCCTAGAATCGGAAAAGAATTCGGTGGGAAAGACCACACGACTGTCATTCATGCCTATGAAAAAATTAAAAGTATGGTCGACACAGATGATAATCTACGACTCGAAATTCAAAGTATCAAGAAAAAGTTAAATTAATCTGTGGATAACTTTCTCTAAACCTCTAGGGGTTATTCACATTTTTTTAACAAGTAACTTTTCAAGTCATAGACAGGATTCTGAGAGTTTTCCACAACTTCCACATAATCTACTATTACTATTAACTTAATAATCATAAAATAATAAAAGGAGTGTCTATGATTAACTTTTCAATCAATAAAAATTTCTTTTCTAAAGCTTCTTTTGCATTATTTGTTGCCATTACCAGCTTTTCAATCATCTTCTTCACCATATAGCCTCCGACACTTCCGTTCTGGTAAGAGGTCAGATTTCCGTTATAACCGTTTGTTAACGGTACACCCAGCTCATCAGCAACCTCCATCTTAAACTGGTCGAGCGCCTGCTTCGCTTCTGGTACTTCAATTCGATTACTGTTCTTATTTGTAGACATCAGTAGTCCTCCTTTTTTCTGTGCGTATTGCTCTGTTTCACAGTTTTTTTGTAAGTGTGTTGTTTGTAACTTTACATCAAAGCTTTGTTGTTTGTTACATTCCTAGTATATGCACAGATAAAAAGATTACGCTGGTAAGTTATGAGAAATTTTTATATCAGAAACTCTAAATGCTGTGCGTCTCCACCGCTGCCATAACCTGCGCACTGTCGGCAGCCTCTTTCGCCCACTTTAAAAGCTGCGCATCCTGATAGATATCAGCGACTGCAAAGGCAATTTCACCGCTCTGAC
>OHJS01000653.1_pt1 | contig 21936 bp, 18 predicted proteins | sample 1568661 | NCBI WGS metagenome assembly OHJS01 (sample SAMEA3879603, study PRJEB24766) | human gut metagenome | biome: human-associated habitat; feature: feces | place: USA | collected 1985/1987 | reverse complement strand
TGCTGACCCTTTCCGCCACCCAATTATTCGAGCGGATGAAGTCTGCCCATCCTTCGGTCATGAGAGGCATGACCGCCTACAGTCTGAGCCGCATCCTGCCGCAGCTGGGCGAACGGGTACATACCGCCAAGGGGAATGTGTATCGGGTGGTGGCATGCTAAACTTTATGCGTATATAAATCTATGATTTTATCTGTATAATCAGATGTGGGCGTCATGCCCCAACCGCTTGTTCCCACTCCCAATGGTCATGTGAGGAACAAATCCCGTTGGTCTCTGACTTAAAAGAGTGGAATCAGTAAACTGAATATAATTCATCAAAAAAATCAATGATTCAAATTCAAAAGGATTATAGCAAAAGCCGGACGCTATGTATTTTAGATTATTATCGATTTGACTTAACCGGTTGTAGAATAGATATTTATCGAAGCTTTTGAGAAGTAGTGGTAACGATTTGGCAACGGTGCTATTTTCTGCAATTTGCGGTGCTATACTGACAAATAACTCTTTCTAGAAACAAAGGTAATAATTTTATCTAGATTTTAAATATTCGATGATTGAAAGTTGGAAACTAAGTTCTAATGAATTTGCTCACCAATGATTATAACAACTGTATATCAAAAGCCATTTTCATTCAATCATAGAACGAAAATGGCTTTAAACAGATAAGATAGAATCTTAACGAATACATCTAAAGACGTTTTGATAATTACTACGAAAAGTTATCCGGATTGTTTTCTCGTTCGAGTATTGGTTGCGGTTCAGCTTGTTAATTCATTTTTACAGCTCTTATGCCTATTCCAATATATCGATCGTAATAGCTTATACCCCAAGAGTTTGAAGGAAGATAAGTTACATAGGCATTGTCTATATTGGAAAATGTTGATGTCCAATAATATCCCTCGTCAGGTGTGTCAACATTTTGGTCGTATGCATAACCGTTTGCTGGAAAGAAAAGGTGAGAACCGTTTTTTGCTGTAAACAGATACCCTTGACGGTCATGTATAGATACCCATTCATGCTCGGTGGAAAAAAGTAACTCATGCCATTCTTCTTTTGTTGGCATTCGCCAATCACCCCCTAATTCTTTTTGAGCCGCATCGTGCCATGTATTGCTTATGTCATTACCTATTACTTGATGATAATACGGGTAATTATTCTCTTTGTAACTCTGTTTGGGTTCCATCTCTCCCCACGCATAATGATTTCCGATTTCCCATGAGAAATCTGCGCCAAGATTAGTGTGGTTGGTGGGTTATTTACGGTCGTGGCATCTGTTATACCATCTATCTGTATTGCTTTTTGTCAATACCTTATCTTCACAATTTAAGGTTTGTGGCTATACATGGCAATAGTTTACCAATACTCAATGTCTCTTTTCTCTGTGTATTCTTTTGGAGAAGTATATTCGTCTCCTATATAGTCCCCATTTTCATCATACTTATCATATTCGGTAGAGTAGCTTATTTTGCGCTCTATCCAGTTCTTATGCTTATCGAACTTGGTATAAGTATAATGGTAAGTGGTCACACCTTCTTCGGGATGATCTCTTACCATGACTGCCGGAATCCTTTTTTCATCTTCGTATTGGTATGTGCATGTAACATAGGCCATATAAGAGGTGAACCTGTGCTTTACAATACGCGATTTGCTGTCGAATGTGTATTCTTGATTCAGTTCTGTAGTGGACGCATCCGAACATATATCTGAACGTTTGCCGTCTTCTATCTTGATGTCAACCACTGCATCGCCCCAACCATTCACGTTGTAAGCTGTCGAGGTTATGTATTTATAAGTTGTTGCGCCATTGGCATAGTTGTCGTCTTTGTAGACGAGATTACCCGATTGGTCAAACTTCAATTGGGAACGGTCGCCTATAGAGGATTCTTGCGTCACTGATTTCACTTTATTCGAGAGCCAGTAGATGTCTGTGCCTTTATAACGCAGCCCATTATCTTTTTTCGTATCTTTGTGGGTTTCCGTTTCATGGCACGAGGCTATTGCATCATCAGCCCAATAATCTATGGTACGTTCTATCGTCAGAATGGGAACTTCGCCAACTTTCACAGAAGAGGAACGGTCTTGGTTGGATGTAATGCCATTCTTACTAGCTTTGTAGTAGGTGCGCAAAGCAGGTATTTCATCAATGTTAGCAGGAAATGTTATCTTTGCCTGTGTCCAGTTCCCTTTATTATCGTACACATAATCATAGGTAATGGCGAACATCATATCATCTACACGCCAACCATTACCTTTATCTTGATAAACGCCACCCGAATAAGTCCATGTAATTAAGTCGCCGTGCGAGTTATAAATAAAGTTACTTGTACATGTCAGTGTTTCTGTGCCCCTGTCAAACTTAACAGGAATTTTTTCTACGGCTTGCGTACATAAGTTGTCGGTATAGGTAAATGTTATTACCGATTTGCCTTTCTTGTATTCACCAATGTCTTTCAGGAACATATTTGTTGTCGTTGGGGTCTCAAGACGCTTCATGTGCGCAAGCGAATCGAACTGGAATTTGTAAAGTGTCACTCCTGCTTCACTTGTCAAGGCATTATCCTTTTCTGGCGATATGGATTTTAAGATCCCATTCTCGTGATACTCAAAAAGATAGTTCCACGTGCCCGGGTTTGCCCTGTCACTTTTTTCTCGTCGGATGAGTTTTCCTGTGGAATCATAAGTAAAGCCGTTATCGTTGTGCTGACGTTTATAATGACCATCCTCTACAGATTTGATGTTGATAAGGTTTGAATAGCCATCATATTCAAATGCAATCACATCAAATCCGCTCGCACCTACGCTAAATGAGGTTCTTCGTTGTTCTGACAAACGACCATTGGCAAGGAAAACGTATTGCGAAGTAGCCGTTATGCCCCAAGCTGTATTGTTGTATTTATAAGTCACCATCATCGGGTGGCTTCTCAATCCCATTTTTGCCCAGTCTGTAGAGTAATTTACAAAATAAGGCATTAATGTTTCTATGTTCATATCCAAATCCAGCGGATTGAAATAGGTGCACAATGGTGTGTACTGCTCTTCCTTTTTAAAAAGCCTGCTTTCCGAACATGCCGAAAGCAAGGCTGTCAAAGTGCATATAAATAAGATATTTTTCATCATGATGTCATTAAAATTAGTAAGCTGGTTGCCATCCCCATTCGTCCAATTTAAGTTGTGTTTCTTCTTCCCCATTATATAATGTATAAGCTAACGGATTCAATTCATATTCCATTTGGCTTTTACGGGTAATGACGTAGCCCGATTTTTCATCATAACTTCTATCAATGTAGTTTTTGATAAATGTGTTTCGGTTGTACTTATAACTAGACGAAGATCTGTCGCCTTTGTCACGCAACTCCTTATAGGCATATACCTCATTCGGTTTTTGGGCATACAAGGCATCCCAAGTCAGCTTTTGTCCCTCAACTGTCAGCTCGGTAATATCCATATCTATCTTACATTCCTTTTTGAAAGATTCCGATGAGGTTTGGGAAATATAATCTACATACGACCTTGTCCAACCCGGCAGATCCCGACTCGTTACGTTCAACTCACTACTTACTTCAATGGCTTTGCTAAATGCCTCTTCTGTATTTATGGTGCCTCCAGCCACGCGGTCTATTAGTTTATAAGGTGGAACTTCATTGGTCCGGAAGAAAGTGAAGCCTACAGACAGCTTGTCTATTCGCCCTTTTAATGGAGTGACTTTGAGATGTACGGTAGCATTTAGACTGGACATCCCTGTATATGAATCGTTCACAATAGTTTTATTCATCTCTAACAATTCTATGGAGAGATAGGTGTTAAGGTTATTTTCTTTGTAATAGTTCTCCCATGAAGTGATAATAGAGTCTGTCATGGCATCTAAGCGGTGAGTGAGTTTTTCTATGTCGAACTTTTTATTCCATTCTTGTATAGCTTTCTCCTCAGCCTGTTTTTCCCATTTCGATTCATGCAATTGTAACTGTTTTTGTATAAAATCCATAAAGTCGGCATAGGTAAGCTTCTTCAGTTTAAGGTAAAAAGACGAGCTTTTCGACAATTTGTTCACTTTAGGGTAGATGTAAGTCTCATAATTATAAGAAAATCCTGGATACTTTTTATCTATTTCTTCAGTTTCTTCGGGTGTGAGAGGCTCGGTAACGGATTTGTTTTCAGGAGTGCATGCTGAAAAGGCAAACAGCAGCATACCAAGTATAATGTTTCTTGTTTTCATTTTATTTCTATTACGTTATAAATACAATATCTGTTGTGTGAATTGATACTACAATATCTAGTTTCTATAGCGGCTATTAATTTTATAGTCTTGAGTTTCGTATATAGAATTTTAAGTTGATATGATTATTTGTCTATTATAACATGAGTAGGCATATCGTGATCCATGTCTTCGTGCTCATAATTACCGAAACCACCATTGTTATTAAAAAAAGTTACCAAAATCCAAACGATAAAACCAAGTATCGCACCGATAATTATGGTGGAAATACCAAAGAACTCCTTTATGCCGAATATCCAAAATACCAGCCAAAAGAAAAAGGAACCGATTCCGCAATATACAAGAATGGGCAATACATATTCCGTGAATATGCCTAGTAGGATACCTGCTAAATTCAGGAGCAAATATAGCCCCAAGATAACAGCAAAACCAATAAAAATGATTTCCATAGTAGATTGTAAATGATTCCTGCAGTTCCTAAAGAATCTTTTTATAAACGCTGAAGCGTGGCACTGCAATGTTACATCTTAATTTTGAAGGTCGTAGGAAACCCGAATGTACAGATGTAGTAATAGCAGCCCACGCTATGCGTGAGAACCACTATGCCACCCTTGTACATTCTTTTGAAAATTTCCTACGTTCTCAAAATTACAAGATAAGCATAACGCTTCTTCTTTATTAATATGTCTCAGAAGGGACGTCTCAATCCAAATGCAAAAGTAATAAAAAAACTATGATAATCACATGTCTCATCATGTTTTTCTTTGCTTTTGTTATTAACTTGAGCGTATTCCTACAGTTTCATTTCATAGCCTTTGCTATTTTAGTCACTCACGTTTTTTCTCCTGTACAATTTGCATCCGATATATATCTTGATACCTTTGGCTTCCATTTTAGTATTTGATTAACTTCCTCTCTTGTTTCAGCGAGGTGTTTCCAGGAGCAATTTTTCAGTTTGTTTCCCAAGAATACACACTGTCTTTCGCTTCTCTGAGTGTACAGAAGCGTTTGGTGTTTTTAGCAGGGTTATAGGATTATGCTCCTATTTTCAGTAAGGTTTGTTCCATTTTCGTTCGATGCCGATGGTTTGGAGAAAAGCTAATTCGGATGTAGGTCTTCTTCTCTCTGATGTATACCGCACTAAGCATGATGTGTTTTTGTCCATAAGAAAGCATTGTAGTACTTTGATTTTTAGCACAATAAATGTACGAAAATTTGTCAAAACGACAATGCAATGCTTTCTTTTTTTATGCTGTGAATTATTCAGGTTCGTACACAGTTAGTACACAATAGACCATAATTTACTGTAAATCAGAAATGAAAGCCTCCAGCATTTCAGTGATACCTTGTGCTCTTCAATCGTTTTTTGCAAGGCAGATACGAGCATTATTTATGGCAGATTTAGTACGATTGGTAAAAATGGCAATATGGATTGGTGGAATTGAAATCTTCATTGGCGGTGAGCAAATGGATAGTACATTTGCGTTATCAAAAAACGAATTATCATGAAAAAGTTTTATCTTTGTCTATTCAAAAATAGGATGAAACAATAAAATATCAAGAAATGAAGAACGCACAATTATTATTTGCTTTTTGTATCTGCCTCTTTTGCAGTGTGATAAAAGCACAGCAATCTGAATCTCCAAGGAAGAAGATCAACTTTAATCGTGAATGGAAATATGCACACGGAGATGTGCGGGGAGCCGAAAGAATCGGGTATAATGATTCGGGTTGGGAAACGGTGGGAGTGCCGCATTCGTTCAGTATTCCTTATTTTATGTCGAAAGATTTTTATGTGGGGTATGGATGGTATCGCAAGAGTTTTAGGTTGTCGGAAGACGACTTGAAGAAATGTACTTTCATTGAGTTCGACGGTGTTTTTCAAGAAGCTGAAATCTATATAAACGGACAAAAGGTGGGAAGCCATGTCGGAGGATATACCGGCTTCTCTGTCGATGTGACTAAAGCTGTGAAGGCAGGTAATAACGAAATGGCAGTGCGTGTTAATAATATATGGAAACCTGATGTGGCACCGCGTGCGGGAGAGCATGTCTTCAGTGGGGGGATTTATCGCAATGTAAGGCTCGTGCAGAAATCGAAGACTTATATTGATTGGTATGGTACGTTTGTCATCACTCCCGAACTGAAGGAGAACAGGGGAAAAGCGTCTACCGTTAAGGTGGCTACGGAGGTGTGCAACCGCTCAAGTCTGTCTTCGGAGTATAAATTGGTGACTGAGGTTCGGAAACTGAATGGGGAGGCGGTGACTTCTGTCACTACGACCGAGTATGTCGGGGCAAATGACAGTAAGCAATTTGTGCAGGTTACGCCTGCCGTAAATGAACCGGAGTTGTGGCATCCTGCTCATCCGAGTCTTTATAAGTTGGTGAGTTTGCTATATAAGGGAAATGAATTGCTTGACTCTGAAGAGACTGTATTCGGTTTTCGTTGGTTTGAATGGACAGCGGACAGAGGATTCTTTTTGAATGGAGAACATCTTTTCTTTAAAGGAGCGAATGTTCATCAAGATCAGGCCGGGTGGGGAGATGCGGTGACGGAGGCTGCCATGAGGCGCGATGTGAAGCAAATGAAGGAGGCAGGTTTTGATTTTATCAGAGGGTCGCATTATCCGCATGCACCTGCTTTCTCTAAGGCTTGTGATGAAATGGGTATGTTATTCTGGGCGGAAGCTCCTTTTTGGGGGATTGGGGGATTCGGTCCTGACGGGTATTGGAACTCGAGCGCGTATCCCGTCTATGACAAACACAGACCCGGATTTGATGCCAGTGCGTTACAGCAGTTGGGGGAGATGATTCGCATTCATCGCAATCATCCTTCTATTGTGGCATGGAGTATGTGTAATGAGGCTTTTTTCTCGGCACCGGAGGCTATGGACGGAGTGAGGGAGTTATTGAAAAAGATGGTGGCTTTGTCGCATCAGCTTGACCCGACACGGCCTGCTGCAATAGGTGGGGCGCAGCGTCCGTTGGGAGTGGGAAGAATTGATAAGCTGGGAGATATCGGTGGTTATAATGGAGATGGAGCCACTCAGCCTGATTTTCTGAATCCGGGGATTCCGGGAGTGGTTTCCGAATATGGCAGTACGACTGCCGACCGACCGGGAGAATATATGCCGGGGTGGGGAGATTTGGAAAAGAATGATGGATGGAAAGGTTATGAGTGGAGAAGCGGACAGGCTATCTGGTGTGGGTTTGATCACGGAAGTATTGCCGGAAGTCAGTTGGGCAAGATGGGGATAGTGGACTATTTCCGTATTCCCAAGCGTTCATGGTATTGGTATCGGAATGAATATAATCATATAGCACCTCCCGAATGGGCAAAGCCCGGTATTCCGGCTAAACTGAAGTTGGAAGCGGATAAGACAATGGGGATTCGTATTGATGGTACGGATGATGTACAACTGACGGTGACGGTGCTGGATGCACAGGGAAAAGAAATCAGTAATTCTCCCGAGGTGACATTAAAGTTGGTAGCAGGTCCCGGTGAGTTTCCTACGGGGACGTCCATTACTTTTAAACAAGATAGTGATATCCGTATACAGGATGGGAAAGCGGCTATTGCTTTCCGTTCGTATTATGCCGGAAAGACCCTTATCGAGGCTTCTTCTCCGGGATTGGTTCCGGCACGTGTGGAACTGGTGTTTGAAGGGGCTCCTCAATATGTGCCGAATGTGACTCCACAGGTGAGAGAGCGTCCGTATGTTCGTTACACTTCAGCCAATAGGGAACGTCCGTTGCAGACTTTCGGACGTAATAATCCGACTTTTACCGGCAGTCAGTCTGAAGGTTATGTGGCTGCATTGGCTGCCGATGGAAATGTGGCTACTTGGTGGCAGGCTGCGAAAGGAGATGCTTCGCCTTATTGGTTACTTGATACGGAAAAGGGATTGGATTTGCAACAAATTACTTTGGTTTTTCCGCAAACAGCTGTTTATCGATTCCGGGTGGAGGTGTCTGATGACCGGAAAGAATGGAGAGTGATAGAGGATATGAAGGAGAACCGGACGCCTGTTTCCCGATATGAGATACAGACGGATGCCGGAAAAGTAAAAGGGCGGTTTGTCCGGATTAGTTTCATGGACAATACTCAACAGATTCCGGCGGCATTGGCGGAAGTGACTGTCTTGGGATTTGTGAGGGAGTAACTATTGAACTTATTTGAATTCTTTCCACATTTGGGCTACTACGTCCAGATGTTCAATTTCTTCTTTCAAAAATGAACTGTAGTTGTGTTCGTCGGCTTCTATCTCTTCGGGGCTGACGAACTTACCTCCCTCAAAATGAATTTGATTTTCATTATCCAATGGAAGAATGTATAATAAGACTGTTTTAGAGGAAGCACCTTTGGATGAGCTTATTATGTGTTTAAGACTGAAACGGGGAAGGGTATTCCCATCGATGTATCGGCTATATTTCTTTTCAATCTCTTTGGCATATTTATCTGTATCTGTTTTACATGCATAGATATAGTCTTCCATCGGAATATCCAGTTTACCGGGTTCTTCGCTGTGGGTATTGCGCGGAAGTACGTAAATTTTTCCGTTGCAGATGGGGGCTATCCGAAGAAACGGCATTCTTTGGTAACTCGTACCGATGGATTTTACAAGAATGTAGTTGACGGCAATGGAAATTATATATATTAATGGAGGGAGAATATGCGTTAATATGTAGAGAACAGGATAGGACAGGGGATTGAATAATAAATAAATGATACATAGTATGAATAAATGAATGCCGCTGAAGATGGCGATGATTCGAGTGGACCAACAATTCAAAATGGATATTTTATAATTGAAAAATGAAAATATCTTGTTGTAAACAATCGGCTCGATAAGATAGAACAAGGAAAAACTGAGGATTATAATTTCCAGTATAATGGGAACGGTGCGGTCAGGAATTAATGAATCTCCACTGATAAGTTTAATGACTGAGCATACAACAAGCGCCAACGTAGCATGCAATAGCACTAAGTTGGGGCGGTAGATGGGAGGTTTGGCCAGTCTGTATAATACATAAAGCAGACCGGCTAAACTACAGGCATATAAAACGTATGCATCGGAAAAAAAAATACATAAAATCATGCATACAATAGTAGGAATTAATCCTGTAGACATGATTAAATTCTTATACTCTAGTAATGATTTCATTCTCTCTATCTCTTTTATATCTTTATAACAAATAAGATATAAAATAGGTTTGCGGATTAGCCTTTAAATTTAATATGTTTTTCTGCATGATAGGAAGAACGTACCAGAGGCGCACTTTCTACTTCTTTAAATCCTTTTTTTAATCCTATTTCACGGTATATCCTGAACTGTTCGGGGGTGATGTATTCTGCCACCGGATAGTGTTTGTGGGTGGGCTGCAGGTATTGGCCGATGGTCATTATTTTACAGCCGTGAGCCAAGAGGTCGTCCATAACCTGCTCTACTTCTTCTTGTGTCTCGCCTAATCCTACCATAATGCCGGATTTTGCCGTGATGCCATTGTCGGCTATCTGCTTGATTACCTTCAGGCTGGTGTCATAATCGGCGGCACTGCGCACCAGCGGGCTTATGCGCCGAACTGTCTCCATGTTGTGCGAAATGATATCGGGCTTGGCGTCGATAACTTGCTGTATCAGTTCGCTTTTTCCCTGAAAGTCGGGAATCAGTACTTCGGAGGTGGTTTCGGGGTTTAATCTTTTTATTTCAAGAATGGTTTTAGCCCAATGGGAAGCACCTAAATCATCCAAGTCATCGCGGTCTACCGAAGTGATGACGGCATGTGAGAGCTTCATTAATTGGATGGATTCTGCTACGTGGGTGGGTTCTTCTGTGTCGAGGGGAAGGGGGCGGCCGGTCTGTGTGTTACAGAATTTGCACGAACGGGTACAGATATTTCCGCCTATCATAAATGTGGCTGTTCCTTTTCCCCAGCATTCACCCATATTGGGACAACGACCACTGCTGCAGATGGTGTGCAGTTTGTGAGAATCTACAATATGTTTTGTTTCGGCATATCGTGCATTTGCACCTATGCTTATTTTCAGCCAGTCCGGTTTTTTAACGTGATTCATGGTTATTTGTTTTTTCAGGCACGGTAACCCGTGCCTGATAGATATCTATTATTTCAGATTCTCAATAAAAAAGTTGCTTACACGGGTGAGCAAGTGGTGGCGTGTATTGCCGCCAAAAATGCCATGGTTACGGTTGGTGTAAACCTGCATGTCAAATTGCTTGTCGGCTTGTACCAATGCTTCACTGTATTCGGCAGCATTCCGCAGATGTACATTGTCATCGGCCGAACCGTGAATCAATAACAATTCGCCGTGTAATTTGTTGGCGCGGTTGATGGCTGATGAGGCTTCGTAGCCTTCCATGTTTTCTTTGGGAGTGCGCATGAAGCGTTCTGTGTATACCGAGTCGTAGAAACGCCAATCGGTAGGGGCGGCAATGGCGACGCCTGCCTTGAATATCGGAGTGCCTTCGCTCATTGACATCAATGTGTTGTAGCCACCGAAACTCCATCCCCAGATGCCGATGCGGTTGCCGTCTATATAGGGCAGGGTGCTGAGGTATTTAGCAGTTTCTACCTGGTCTTTGGCTTCTTTTACTCCTAGGTTGAGGTAGGTACACTTTTCAAATTCAGCACCGCGTCCGCCGGTTCCACGTCCGTCTACACATACCATGATGAAGCCTTTATCTGCCATGTAAGCTTCAAAAAGTCCTCCGTTACCCATGGCTCCTATTCCCCAGCGGTCAAGAACTTGCTGAGAGCCGGGACCGCTGTATTGGTGCAGGATGACAGGATATTTCTTGTTGGTATCGAAATGGGCGGGTTTCATTATCCAACCGTTCAACTCTACTCCGTCTGTGGTCTTGAATGTGAAGAACTCTTTGCTCGGCATATTCAGCCCCGACATCTGTTGCTTCAACTTTTGATTGTCAACCAAAGTGGTCAGCACTTTTCCTTTGTTGTCGTTCAGAGTGATGACAGGAGGTATATTGGCACTGGAGTATGTGTTGACGAAATACTTCATGTTTTTACTAAAGATGGCACTGTTGCTGCCTTCCTGAGTTGAAAGCTTGGTCTTTTTTCCTTTGGCATCTATCTTATAAACGGCTGTGCGGAGAGGGCTGCCTTCATTGCTGGTAAAATAAAAGGTGTTGTTTGCCTGATCCCAACCCAAAAAGTCTTTTACCTCAAAATTTCCTTTGGTGATTTGTTTGACCAGGTTTCCGCCGGCGGTGTAAAGATATAAATGATTGTATCCGTCTTTTTCACTCATTACAACGAAGTGCTCAGGGTAAAAAGTAATATTTGAGTAAGCATTTTCTTTGATGTATTGCGGAGCTTCGTCACGAACCATCAGCTTGCAGAGTGTGCTGCGCGGATTGGCATAATAAAGGTCAAAGCGGTTCTGATGACGGTTGAGTGTCATGATAGCCAATGCATTTTCGTCATTGGTGAATTTGATGCGTGGAATGTAGCCGTCTTCGTCCAAAGGCAAATCTATTTTGCGGGTCACTTTGCTCTTGATATCGAAGGTGTGTACCGATACTTTTGAATTGTCGATGCCGGGCATCGGATATTTATATTCGTATTCTCCCGGATAGGTGGCATATTGGTCTAATGAGGGGGATTTGCCTTTATACAGAGGAAAAGAATACATGGGGACTTTGCTCTCGTCGAAACGAATATAGGCAATCATTTTGCTGTCTGCGCTGAAATCGAATGCACGGTTGAAGCCGAATTCTTCTTCATATACCCAGTCGGGGATACCGTTTAATACTTCATTGTATTTTCCGTCGGTGGTAATCTGTGATTCGCTGTTGTTGAACAGGAGTTTGACCAGATAGATGTTGTTGTTGCGTACAAAGGCAATCTGGTTGCCGTCAGGCGAGAACAAGGGAACTTGTTGCGGTCCTCCTGTAGATAGCGGTTCCATCTTATTATTCTTTACATTGAAGATATAATAATTGGCTGTAAATGAATGGCGGTAGATGGGCTTGGTGTCTGTTTGAATCAGAATCAGGCTTTCATTGGGCGACATGATATAGTCATCAAAGTGCTTGATGGTGCAGTCGCGGGCTGTTTCCACATCAAAAATAGTTGCGACTTCTTTTCCCGTTTTAAATGAATATTTGACAAGACGTTTGCCGTCACTGCTGATTTGGGTATAGTGCTCACCGTCCAGCATTGGTCTGATACCTCTGATTCCTTCAGCACGATAAGTAGCATTGGCTACGTCTTTGATGGTTACTTGTTGCGCATTCATCGGCAACAGGCACATAAGCAGAAGAATAAAATAATAAATATGCTTAATTTTTTCATAATAAATAAATTCTTTAAATGATAACTGAGGACAAAGTTAAGACTTTTGTTTGAAAATGCGTATCTTTGTCGCGCTAAAATCAGTTCATGTACAAAGAGATGCTATACAATGATTTATCAACCTTCCTGAGTTTGCACTTTCCTTTCAAGGTGCAGAAGATTTCTATTAATGCGGGTTTTACTTGTCCTAACCGGGATGGTTCGATAGGTTATGGAGGCTGTACTTATTGCAATAACCAGACGTTTAACCCGGCTTACTGTCATACGGATAAGTCGGTAGGGCAGCAATTGGAAGAAGGAAAGCGGTTCTTTTCCAGGAAATATCCTGATATGAAATATCTGGCTTATTTTCAGGCTTATACCAATACTTATGGTGAACTGGAAGAGTTGAAACATAAGTATGAAGAGGCATTGACGGTGGCTGATGTGGTAGGATTGGTGATAGGAACACGCCCGGACTGTATGCCTGACGATTTGCTGGACTATCTGGAGGAACTGAATAAACGGATTTTTGTATTGATAGAATATGGTATCGAAAGTACCGATGACGAGACATTGAAACGAATCAACCGCGGACATACATTTGCGCAGGCGGAGGAGGCTGTTGTGAGAACGGCGCAAAGAGGAATACCGGTCGGTGGGCATGTGATATTGGGGTTGCCGGGAGAGGAGAGGGAGGCTTTGATAAGACAAGCGGAACGACTTTCACGTCTGCCACTTACTACGCTGAAATTGCATCAATTGCAGTTGATAAAAGGTACGCGGATGGCAAGTGAATATGAAAAGACACCGGAACTTTTTCATTTGTATTCCGTAGATGAATATATTGATTTAGTGATTGATTATATAGAGCATCTTCGTCCCGATTTGGTGTTGGAACGTTTCGTCTCGCAATCGCCGAAAGAGTTGCTGATTGCTCCTGACTGGGGGGTGAAGAATTATGAATTCACAGAAAAGGTGAAGAAAAGAATGAGAGAAAGAAATGCCTGGCAAGGCAAATACTATAAACCATAAAGAAGAAAATACAGGTATGGAAATTAAAGGAAAAGTACATTATGTAGGAGTGAATGACCGTAATAAGACTCTGTTCGAAAATTTGTGGCCGTTGCCTTATGGTGTGTCCTACAACTCTTATCTGATTGATGACGAGATGGTAGCACTGGTTGATACTGTTGATGTTTGCTATTTTGAAGTGTATTTAAAGAAAATTCGTAGTATAATCGGTGACAGACCTATTAATTATTTGATTATTAATCACATGGAACCTGATCATTCCGGTTCTATCAGCTTGATTAAGCAGTATTATCCTAATATCGTAATTGTAGGCAACAAGAAGACTTTCGACATGGTGGAAGGTTTTTATGGTGTGGGAGGAGAACGATATGTGGTAGGTGAAGGGGATTTTCTGGCATTGGGACATCATAAGTTGAGATTCTCTTTGATTCCGATGGTGCATTGGCCTGAAACAATGGTTACGTATGATGAGACGGAAGGTATTCTGTTCTCTGGAGATGCTTTTGGCTGCTTCGGAGCTTTGAATGGAGGGGTGATTGATGCAAATATCAATACGGATATTTATTGGGACGAAATGGTGAGGTATTACTCTAACATTGTTGGTAAGTATGGTGCTCCGGTTCAAAAAGCATTGCAGAAATTGCAAACTTTGAAGATTAATGCAATTTGCTCTACTCACGGACCGGTGTGGACGGAAGAAATTCCTCGCGTAGTACGTATCTATGACCGCTTGAGCCGCTATGAAGCGGAAGAAGGAGTGGTGATTGCCTATGGTACGATGTATGGCAATACAGCAGAGATGGCAGAAGCAATAGCGGAAGAATTGAGTAAACAAGGTATCCGTAATATTGTGATGCATAATGTTTCGCATACAAACCATTCTTATATTATAGCAGATGTGTTTAAGTATAGAGGTTTGATAGTGGGTTGTCCTACTTATAATACCCAGATGTATCCTGAAATGGAAGCGTTGCTGAACAAATTGTCTGCACGTGAGATAAAGGGACGCTACATGGGATGGTTCGGTTCTTTCACTTGGGCAAGTGCTGCCGTAAAGAAGATTACTGAATTCAATGATAAGTTGAAGTTTGAACCGGTGGGAAATCCGATAGAGATGAAGCATAGCATGAAGTCAGAAACTTATGTGCAATGCAAGGAGCTGGCGAAGGCTATGGCGGATCGTTTGAAAGCGGATAGGAAATAAAACACTTGTCAAAACTAAAATGGTCTATTAAATCATCCGCTGTAAGGGCAGGGTTTACCTGCCCGAACCAGCGGTCACGACCTTGGGAGTAATATGCAAAGTAAACTGTGTAGGGGCGAGGTTCACTCGCCCCTACTAGTAAAAATGATAGTCTTTCAATATTAATAATTATGCTTGGTGTACGGTAAGTTGCGGGAAGGGGAAATTGATTCCTTCTTTGTTGAAGGTAGCATATACCGTTTGGTTCATATAAAAGAATACATCCCAATAATCGGAACTCTTTACCCATACTCGGACTTTGATGTTTACACTGCTGGCAGCCAGTTCTCCCAGTTCGATGAAGGGGGCCGGAGCAGTCAGTATGCGTTGGTCTGCTTTAATGATATTGCGCAATATTTTTTCCACTTTCTCAAAGTCTTCTCCGTAGTCTACTCCGAAGTTCCATTCAATGCGGCGGGTATCTAAATTGCTGTAATTGGTGATGACACCGCTACTCATTGCACCATTAGGTACATATACCATTTTGTTGTCCGGGGTAATAAGGATGGTATGGAAAATCTGGATTTCTTTTACCGTACCTGATGCACCGGTTGAAGCATCAATATAATCTCCCACTTTGTAAGGTCTGAATAGCAGGATAATCAAGCCGCCTGCAAAGTTTTGCAAGTTGCCCGACAGTGCCATACCGATGGCGACGCCGGCAGATGCTAACAGGGCAGCAAATCCGGTTAATTCAATGCCCAGCTTGCCGATGACGGCCAATATAAGCATGATGAGTAGCAGGATATTGACCATGCTTTTTAAGAATGACTGGATGCTGGGGTCTACTTTACGCTTTTCCAATATCCGGGCAAACAAACGGTTTAGCCAATTAACCAGGAACTTACCTACTATAAATATGATAAGTGCTCCCAGTACTCGTTCGCCTAGAGAGATTCCCGAATCAATAAGTTTTTCAAGTGCGTTGGTTATTTGAACGCTGGTTTCTGATGATGATAACATTAACATGATAATTTTATTTTGATAATTTTTATATTAAACAATTAAATGGATTATTCGTTCAAAATTCCTTTTCCCTGCCGCACAATTTCTGCTTCTTCATTGGTGCAGTCCACAATAGTAGAAGGCTCTATACCTCCGATGCCGCCATCGATGACAAGGTCAACCTGATTGCCGAACTTTTCTTCTATCAATTCGGGGGTAGTGATGTATTCTATCTCTTCTCCTTCTTCCAAAGGTAAGGTGGTAGTCAGTATCGGAGCATCGAGCAACCGGCAAATCTCACGGATGATGTTATTGTCCGGGATACGGATGCCTACTTCTTTACGGTTTCTGAATATTTTGGGCAAACGATTGCCGGTATTTAATATAAAGGTAAATGGACCGGGAAGGTTTCTTTTCATTAATTTGAAAGTAGAATTGTTCACTTTGGCATATTCGCTGATATTACTCAAATCGTAGCAAATAATTGATAGATTGTTCTTGCGTGGGTCTATATTTTTGAACTTGCAAATACTTTCAATGGCACGTTCTTTTAACCCGTGACAGCCGATGGCATACATGGTGTCGGTGGGATAAATAATAAGTCCCCCCTCTTGCAGGGTTTCGATAATCCGGTCTAAATCCTTTGGATTATTGTTCTTTTCGTACAGTTTTAACAGCATGATATTTTAATCTTTAGCATTTTTTTCGCGTAATCGTTCGGCAATAGCCCATTGCAGGGCTGCTGCTTCTTCTTTTCCTGTTCTCATCAGTGCATCGCCGAACAGTTCATGAACTTTGGCATGTTCGGGTTTAATGGATACGGCACGGTCGAAATCGGCAAGAGCCCCTTCGATATTGTCAAGTGCCATTCGGTTCTTTCCACGGTTATATACGGCTTTGAATAGCATGGGGCTGAGACGTACTGCTTCATTCAAGCATACTTCTGCCTCGTAGTATTCTTTATTATTGTATAAAGTGATTCCTTTTCGAATCCATGCATCTGTATAAGACGGATTGAGTTCGATGGCTTTATCATAATTGGCAATGGCAGCCCGCGAGTCATGTGCCTGCGTGATACATTCATTTCCCATGAGGTAATATTCGCGGGCATATTTCTCCAGATTCTTGCGTTGTACATATAATTGTTCTCGTAATCGTTGGTTTTCCTTTTTCTGCCGATTGATAATCTCGAGCTTCTTGCGGATAAATCGTTTGATGACGGGCTTTTCTATATCATATCTGGAATGAATGGCGAGGAAGAACTGCTCTAGGAATCCTTCAAAGTTTCCTTGGTCGAACTGTTTGACCGCTTCTACATATTGCACATCCGCTTGTGCCTGTTTCAATGCTTTTTCTATGGCTGGACGGTTGTTGAACCTTTGGGCAAAACTGACAATTTCCGGGCGGACGAATATATCACCCCGGGTAATTTGTTTTTTTAGTTGGATGCCATCCAGAGAGGTGCAACGGCTTAAAGCTACGTATGCCTGCCCTCCGGCAAATACTCCTCCGGTAAAGTCAACGACTACACGGCTGAAAGTAAGACCTTGGCTTTTGTGTATGGTTATTGCCCATGCCAGACGAATGGGATATTGGATGAATACGCCTAACTCTTCTTCTTCTATCTTTTTTTCTTTGTCGTTATAGCGATAGCGTATGTTGCGCCAGCTGTCTTTTTTAACATCGACTTCTTTCCCATCTTCTGTGATGACATAGAGTGTTTCATCTTCGTCTATGCCTGCTATGGTCCCGATGGTTCCGTTAACCCATCGACGCTCATAATCATTTTTGATAAAAATAATCTGTGCACCGGGTTTTACCTCCAATTCCATTTGGGTGGGTAAGCTGTTTTCTGGGAATTCTCCTTTTATTTCACCGGTGAATATGGTTGAGTCTCCGGGAAGTTCGGCAAGCTTTTTCTCGTTGATAAAATCAACAGTGTCCCGCCGTGTGGCTAGTGTGATATACATATCACTTTCGTTTTCTTTTATTTGGGTATTATATCGTGTGTTGAGCAGTTGCAAATCAGCGGCTCCGGCCGTATTTGTACGAATATGGTCCAGTACATTTACAAATACTTTGTCTGTCTGGCGATAAACTTTGGTCAGTTCGATGGAAACCAACTCTATTTCATTGAATACGCGTGCCGAAAAGAAGTAAGGAGTGGGGTAGAAACGGTTGATGATTTCTCGTTCATCGTTTTTGAGAACTGGTTCCAGTTGGTATACATCTCCCACTAAAAGAATTTGCTTTCCACCGAAGGGTTCGCGCATATTTTGTGAATACACGCGCAATATCTTGTCGATGAAATCAATAATATCTGCTCTCACCATAGATATTTCATCAATAATGACCAGTTCCACTTCTTTTATTAATTTGCGGTGAGCGGAAGTATATTTTAAGAAACTATGCAGTTTCCCGCCTTTCAAACTGAAGTTCGGGTCATCCGGCAATAGGGGATAAAAGGGTAACTTAAAGAAACTGTGCAGGGTACTTCCACCTGCATTGATAGCTGCTATGCCGGTGGGAGCCAATACAATATGTTTCTTCTTTGTTATTTCGCATACATATTTTAAGAAGGTAGACTTGCCTGTACCCGCCTTTCCGGTTAGAAAAACGGACTGGCGCGTATATTGAATCAGTTTCAAGGCATCTTGAAATTCTTTGTTTTGGGTATCTACCTGCATGTATGTCTACTATTAATATGATGAATGGCAAAGATAGCGGAAATCCCATAAAAAGACATAAAAAAGGCGGTTAAAAAAAGGAGGTTGTCAATTACAATATGAAGAGACGGACTTGCTCTGCCGTTTATTCTGTTTTAAAATATACATTTGCTGTTGTCTAACATGTTGTCGCATTTGTCTTTTCAGTATTTTATTGTTTGATTTGTGATATCAAAATAATATCAAATCAATGTACTATGGAAACAAAAGAAAAAACTTACAACGGAATGGTAATCAATGGATTTTCTGCCATCTTATTTAATTTGGTGATGTTGCCGGCACTGGCTTTTCTGAACTTTTATCTGCTGGAGGAAGTTGTTTGGCTGGCTGTTCCGATATTGCTTGTGCTTATTCTGGCATTTGTATTGATGTTGCCGGGGTATTTTTCTCAAGAGCCTAATGAAGCTCGTGTTATGGTTTTCTTTGGTAAGTATGAAGGAACTTTCAAGAGAACAGGTTTTTACTGGGTGAATCCTTTTATGAATAAGAAAAAGCTTTCCTTGCGGGCGCGTAATCTGGATGTTGAACCTATCAAGGTAAATGATAAGATCGGTAATCCTATTCTGATAGGTTTGGTGTTGGTATGGAAACTTAAAGATACCTACAAAGCTATGTTTGAGATTGATTCGCAGACAATGGCTTCATCTGCTCATACGGGGGGAAATGCTAACCAAATTAATATAGGTAATGCGGTTGCCAGCCGTATGAACGCTTTTGAGAATTTTGTGAAAATACAAAGTGATGCCGCTTTACGCCAGGTGGCTGGACAATATGCTTATGATGATAACGAAGCGGATACTGAAGAACTGACACTTCGCTCCGGCGGTGAAGAAATCAATGAACAGTTGGAACAGAAGTTGAACGAACGTCTTGCCATGGCAGGTATGGAAGTAGTGGAAGCACGCATTAACTATCTGGCTTATGCTCCTGAAATTGCTGCGGTAATGCTTCGTCGTCAACAGGCTTCGGCTATCATTACTGCCCGTGAAAAGATTGTTGAGGGAGCTGTTTCTATGGTAAAAATGGCGTTGCACAAACTTTCAGAAGAACAAATTGTTGAGCTGGACGAAGAAAAAAAGGCGGCTATGGTCAGCAATTTGCTGGTGGTACTTTGTGCCGATGAGGCAGCACAGCCAATTGTTAATGCGGGTACGTTAAATCATTAATCAAGATAATATGAGCTTTTCTTTTTTATATAAGTGGGCATTGGTGCTTGGCTTATTGCTGGGACATGTAGTGACGGTTTTTGCTCAAGATGCAAATATGGACCGTGCGAAGCATGTGTACGAATTGTTTGTGGCAGATCAGGGGGACAGTATTCATGCTCTCTTGAATAAAAATCTGCAGGAAAAATTATCACCGGAAATTTTTAAGGACATGTTTAAGCAATCGGAAAAGCAGTTCGGAAAACTTCAAGCAAAAGGAGAGTGGAAGCAAGAGAGTGCTGAAGGCATAACACTTTATTATCGCGATCTGAAGTTTGAGCGTTACAGTCTCCGTTTTTTGTTGTCTTTCGATGCTGATGGAAGCATGAATACCATTCGTTTGATGCCTGTACCTGCTGCTTCTACAGCAAAACCGGTAGCTTATAATAAAGAGAAAATGCAGGAACGAGATATAACGGTGGGAGCAGATGACTTTAAATTGCCCGGAACGCTGACGCTGCCTGTAGGAAAGAAAAAGGCTCCTGTCGTAATCCTTGTGCATGGTTCCGGTCCGCAGGATCGTGATGAAACTGTTGGTCCGAATAAACCTTTCCGTGATTTGGCTTGGGGATTGGCGGAACGTGGCATTGCAACGGTTCGTTATGATAAACGTACGAAGGTATATGGTGCAGCGTGTGTGCCGGAAGGTCGGAATATCGATTATGATACAGAAAGTGTAGATGATGCTGTGGCTATTATTGCTTGGGCGAAGGAATTGCCTGAGGTTGATGCGGACAGTGTTTATGTGCTGGGACATAGTTTAGGGGCTACACTTGCTCCTCGCATTGCAGAGCAAGCAGATGGGTTGACAGGAATTATCCTTGTTGCCGCTTTAGCTCGTCCATTTGAAGATGCTATTGTTGAACAAATGACTTATATATCTTCTCTGACTGACTCTTCCGCTAATGCCAAAAAGCAGATTACAGAAATAAAAAAACAAGCTGATAATATAAAGAAACTGGGTACACCGGAATATGATGATAAGATTCCTTCGTTGTTGAATCTTCCTCGTTCTTACTGGGAATTTGCTAACGCCTATAAACCGGTAGAAGTAGCATCTAAACTGGCTCTTCCCATACTTATATTGCAGGGCGAGCGTGATTATCAGGTGACTATGCAGGATTTCGGTTTATGGCGCTTCGGGCTGATGCGTAATAAAAATGCTTTCTTAAAATCTTACCCTAAACTTAATCATATGTTACAGGAAGGTAGTGGTAAAGCTACTCCGTTTGAGTATAACCAGGCGTCGCCTGTAGTCGGATATGTCATGGATGATATTGCATCGTTTATTCATAACGGAAACCTGTTATAATACAAATTCAATTGTAAATTGTTAAATAGTAAATAGAATCGTGGCTAAAAAAGAAACTTCAACCAAAAGCTTTGTTCTGCGTGTAGATGCTGCAACTATGGATGCCATTGAAAAGTGGGCAGCCGATGAGTTTCGTAGCACTAACGGACAGCTTCAGTGGATTATCGCTGAGGCATTGCGGAAAAGCGGGCGGATGAAGAAAACAAAGAATACTCTTCCGCCTAAAGAACCTGAGTCGTAGTTTAGCGATAAGTTGTTAGTGATAAGTGATTAGTAGTTTGAATTATAATTCATATATTGTTTATGTTAAATCTTGGTCCATATTCAACTAAAGAGTTTCCTAATATCCGGGTATATCCCACTATAATAGATCGTATATTAGAAGGTGTTGCCGTATTGTTGGCAATTGCTGCCTGGGTGTGTGCAATATGGGTGTATATTCATATAGAGGACAAGATTACAGCTAATTTTTCCTTTATGGCTGCGGGATTAGGTACTTTATGTCTCCTTTTAGTTGGTATTTCTGCCTATCTTCCTATTCGTTGGATACGTTTTCCTGTACGTATTACAGAACGCAATGTCGCGGTACAGTATTTTATGGCAGCCCGTATTGCTCGTATATTGAATGTGTTTCTTACTTTACTTTTCCTAACTCTTGTTTTTAATAAAGTAGAGATGGGATATGGTATTCCGCAAGATCTATGTAATATGATTACGAGTGCGGTCGTTGGTTTGATGATATTGGCGCTTATAGTCTATTATATATTGGCGTTTAAGTATAAATAGAGGTATTTACAAGCATTAATACCTAGTTATGGCTATTACTCCCTTTCATTATACCTTGTTTTAGGGATTGTGACATCTTCGCAAATGCCCTACTTTTGCAACATCAGATTTAATGAATTAGTTAGTCATAATTACGTAACCACTTTTATTAAGG
>OHJS01000632.1_pt1 | contig 22310 bp, 15 predicted proteins | sample 1568661 | NCBI WGS metagenome assembly OHJS01 (sample SAMEA3879603, study PRJEB24766) | human gut metagenome | biome: human-associated habitat; feature: feces | place: USA | collected 1985/1987 | reverse complement strand
TACGCATAATTCCACCTCCGCTAGCGTTCTAATTTATTTACCTGTGTTCTAATCTGCCGTCCGTGATATTCTGTCTTGATGCATTCATAAAAAAGCATAAAAAAAAGACTACCGCAACCATATTCAGTCACGGCAATCTTTACCATTAAATTGATTAACCCTTAATAGTCTTCAGCATCTGCAAAGCCTGCACGATATCCTGCATAGTGAAATTCTCCAGAGAAGTCGCTGCAGTTTCTTTCTTTGCTTTTTCTTCACCAAATACTATCTCATCAATACCACAATTAAAAATATTCGTCATCTTAACCAGATTTTCCAAGGTCAGACCGGCACGCCCGCTTTCGATATTACTCATATGGGTTTGCGATACACCTATACTTTTAGCCAGCTCAGTCTGATAAATATTATTCTTCAAACGCAATGTTTTGATACGTAGACCAACAGCCTTATAATCCACTTGCTTTGCCATATTAGCTCATCCCCTAACTATTTGCTGATATAGTGATGCCAGCTACATCCTACTGCTTGTGAAATGACCTTCTACATAACCGCACCCTATATAATATAACACAGCATTCTTTCAGAACCATTTCCTGAAAAGCTACCCCCTCTCCCGGAACCGGCGCTCTATTCGCACTTTAATTGTCCTTTTAACGAATGCTTAAACCAGCTTACCTAATTATATAATACACCTCTTTAAGGCATTATGCAATAACAACAATTAATATTTTAAGGCAATTAAGTTGCATCCAAACTTTTCTCCTTCTTATTCTCATTGTTTGAACACAAAAACCATCTCTGTTTTATAAATAATTCTCTATGATTTTTTAATTGTAAAAAACAGTATAGTTCACAATAGTTTTGCAAATTCTTTGCCTTTTTGACTTTTCATAAATTGACAGCAGTAAAGCTTTCTTTTACAATTAAATTAAGCAGGCTGTACATGCCTGCCTGATGTCCGTTAATACGAAAGGAGCTATAAAAATGAGTAAAGGTATTTTAGGTGTTATAGTCGCTATTATCATTATGGCCGCTATGTTCTTCAGCAGCTATAACGGTCTTGTAAGCATGAACGAAAACGTTACAGGCAAATGGTCGCAGGTGGAAAACCAGCTGCAGCGCCGTAACGATTTAATCCCTAATCTGGTAAATACCGTCAAAGGCTATGCAGCACACGAAACAGAGGTATTCAAGGCTGTGTCCGATGCCCGCGCTAAGCTTGGCGGTGCCAAAACCGTAGCAGAAACAACTGCAGCCAACAATGAAATGAACAGTGCTCTGAGCCGCCTCTTAGTTGTTGCCGAAAATTACCCGGATTTGAAGGCCAACACCAACTTCCAGCAACTGCAGGATGAGCTGGCAGGTACCGAAAACCGTATCGCCGTAGCACGTAAAGACTACAATGATGCGGTACAGTCCTACAACGCAAAAATCAAATCTCTGCCGACCTCTTTATACGCCGGTGCCTTCGGCTTTACCGCCAAGGATTACTTCAAGGCAGATGCAGCTGCCCAAAAGGTACCGCAGGTTAAATTTTAAGCAGATAATCCCGCTAGCTGCAAGCTGCTGACGGAGGGATAATAATGAAACGTTTTATAATCTGCCTGCTGCTTATCCTGCAGACTTTCTTTGCCGCTTACGCCGGCGCTGCGCCTGCCATTCCGCCGCGACCGGCGGCCGGCAGCGGCATTTATGTACAGGACAACGCCGGTGTCATATCTGAAGCGGATAAACAGCAAATGCTCAGCTTGGGCGCTGAGCTTGACAACAAAACAACAGCACAGCTGGCAGTACTGACAATCAACACTCTTGACGGAGCGCCTATTGAAGATTACGCGCTGGAGGTTCTGCGCCAATGGGGCATTGGCAGCAAGGAGCAGAATAACGGTGCACTCATCGTCATCGCTGTCAAGGACAGACGCTCGCGTATTGAAGTAGGCTACGGTCTGGAAGGCTCGTTGCCTGACGGTCTTACCGGACGCATCCAGGACCAGTATATGATTCCTTACTTCAAGGACGGTAATTACAGCAAGGGTATTTTGCAGGGCTATAAGGCTGCCGCAGACAAAATTGCCCAAGGCTATAATACGGAGCTGAGCGGGGTGAAATATCAGGCTCCCGCTTCCCAACCGCAAAAAAATACAGGCTCCGGCCTGGATGATTTGCTGTTTGCTTTGGGAGTAATCGGGTTTCTTATTGTTGATAATCTTTTACTTGGCGGATTTTTTACGCGCATCCTGCTGCTGCTGATTTTCCGCGGCGGTGGTCGCGGCGGAGGAGGCCGAGGCTTCGGCGGCGGCAGTGGCGGTGGCCACGCCGTGCTGGCCCGCGCCGGTCTCGGCGATGACGCGGGTCTTGCCCATGCGCTTTGCCAGCAGCGCCTGGCCCAGCACGTTGTTGATTTTGTGGGCGCCGGTGTGGTTGAGGTCTTCCCGTTTCAAGTAGAGTTTACAACCGTATTTTTCGCTCAGTCTCCGTGCATGGTAGAGAGGCGAGGGGCGGCCTACATAATCTTTCAGCAGCGCATGGTATTCTTTGCGGAATGCTTCGCTCTCAAGGATGGGAAGATATGCCTTACGCAAATCTTCTACGGTTTTATACAGAATCTCGGGGACGTATGCGCCGCCGAAATTACCGTAATAGCCTTCTTCATTTACATGATAAGTTTTCATCTTCATTTGTATTTTGGTTCGTTTGTTTGTTCTTGGGAAAAAGGGTATAAAAAAGAGACCTGCCGTAAGTACGACAGGCCTCCATGTTTCTTTTAGGGTAAATGTAGATAATACATATAAGGCTTGCTCCTCACGACTTTTCCGGTCTTGAGTTGCGCCACCACCAATATGTATTTTTATTTGAGAACATTATTGCTTTAGTCTTTTAAATTCTTGTTTTCGCTTGCAAATATATGTAGAATCCCTGAACTGGCAAATAAAATCACAGTTTTTTTCGTTTAGAGATAAAAAATAGTTGGAACGGGATACGTTGACAGCATTGCTTTTTATCGGGAGACATTTCAAGCAGACTGATAATTTTGCAGATGGAAATGGTTATTCTTCCACCGTGAAATCGTATGCTTTGACATCTCCGTATTGGTTGACGGGCTTTTGAGAAAGATCCACCAATATGTATTCCCCGGGGAAGAGCGGTGTGAGCGGTGTCACGGCAAAGCCTAATCCCGGAAGGTTCTCAATGTTGAAAAGCCCTAATTCCACACGGGTATAGTCGCAGTCTTTAAATTCAGAGGCCGGCAAATAGCGGAAGCCTCGTCTTTCTTTCAGTCGAATCAAAGCGTAGTCGTTCAAATCCTGCGTTTTGGGGTAAATGGCAAATTTAGGTTGGCGACCGGTGGTTTGCCTTGCCTGTGCCCCCGAGAAGTATCTTTTTATTTTTCGCCCTACATTGATGCCTTGTATATCCCAACCTTTCTTAAGTTCGGTCTGGCTGGTTATGACGTTCATCGGGAAAATAGAGTCTCCTACGAATATGAATACCGTGGGGTCGGGTTGTTTCATTTGTGCTTGTACTTGCAAGAACAATCCGAGGAACAGGAAGAATGTGGCTATTCTCATTTTACGATCATGTTTAATTTATATGCAAAGGTAGGGATATAATAAAAGAAACGGTGAGAAAGTTATTTATTTTCTTTGAATATATCCGAAAAAGTATTAATTTTGTTTTTGACTCAGCCTGTCCATGAGGGACTGGCGGGCATTTTATGGGAAAAGGGCGTTTACGGACGTAATCTTTAGGTCTCAAATCTCGCAAATTTGAATCCATCCTGAAAGATTAGGCAACGGGAAACGTCCACGTTGGTTGTATTGTATTCACTCGGGGAAAATTCTCCCGGTTTATATGATATATCATGGCGTGGGCTGGCTGCGTTGCCTATCCTGAGGGATGGGGGCAATGCGAGAGCCTGAGACCATGGGATAGGCGAAAGTACCTCCCTACGCCTTTTTCATGTTCAACCTTTTAAAAGAGAAAGAATATATCCGTTTGGGGAGAACGGAAATCTAAGTGGTATGAAAACGAAAAGACAAAGAATTGGGCTTGAGGTGTACTTGACGGCCTGTATGGTCGTGCTACTTTGTGCGGCGTTCGGATGCGTTTTTATAGGGGAGGTAGGGCAGTCGTGGTACGAACGAACTTTTGGCACGGTAGATTCATGAGTAAAGACTTTAATACTTATATATAATGAAAAAGATGTTTTTGATGGCGGCTTTTTGTTGTACCGCCGCGCTTCAAGCGCAAGATTACTATGTAGTGACCGGTGATAATGTCAATGTACGCAGCCAGCCGGTCACAGGAAAGGTTGTGGGCAAGGTAAGTTCTGTAAACAGCTTTACGGGCTGGGACGCAGGCAACGGTTGGGTGAATTTCCGTATTCCGTCCGTGTCGGGTGCCATATCGGATAAGTTTGTCCGCAAGGTGGCTCTCCGTGATTTTTCCCGTTCGATGTTAGGGGAATATATGGGGAAAGCGCCATTGCCTGTGTCCTATAGCATGGGCACGCTTTCCGAGCGAGAAGGGTATGTGGTGTTACAGGTTACCGATTACACCGAACCAGATGGGGAGAGCGGCCTGAGGGGACACATGAGTCATGTTTATGCAGGCATACCCAATAAGGATGGCATCAGCTTCACGCATTATCTTTATCCCTATTCCGAGGATAAGCCCCTGGTTCAACAAATGGCCGATGCCGGGCCTTTGGAACAGCCTTATGAGTTTGTGGTAACGGAAGAAGGCGAGTTGCGAGCTTACGACCGTGTGTTGGAGTTGCAGAAGAGCGCGGGAAGCCAAGGGGCTAAGATGACGGAACGCGACATCTATATGCTGAAAGGGAATGTCAAGCAGGCGAGGCTGATTCGTGTCTATCCCGAGAATATGATGAAGTCGCTGCAAGAAGAGGAGAATGGCAACCACCCGCTTTGCAATTTCTGCAACATCATGCGCTTTTCGCCCGACGGGAAGATAACCTACTACGAGGGGCAGAAATCTACTGTGGGAAAATTGGAACAGGTGGATTCATTCACTTATACTTATGATGGCAAAAAGGTGGCGGTGAACGGAAAACGTTACGGTCAACCCTTTCAGGCCACTTACATACGTGAGGACGGGGAATTCGGCATCCGTTACGAGGGGAATTTCAGGGCCGGAGAATTCTCTGCAGGACTTATAGACTGCCAATATGCAGTAAATATGGATGGCGTGCCGTTCCATGTCGTGTATGGCAGCACGACGCCGCCGTTTGTAGCATACGGAAATGGAGAGAGTTACGAGGCAACTTTCCGTTACGGGGAAAATTCCACGTTGCCGGAATCCATGGATTTCTCGTTGGATTATGGGGGTGACAGTTGGAACTACGATGGTTGTGAAATCCGTGCTGTGAAGACAGATGAGCATGGAAACTGGACCGAACGTATGGTGTATGTGGACGGCCAACCTATATTTAAGGAGATACAGACGATAGTTTATTACTAAATCCTTTTGATGCCGGCAACTCCAATGGGGCAAACCGCGATACTTTTGTGTTTCCGGTTTGTCCCATTGGAGTTTAGGTCACTCGAAAAGTTGTATGTCTCCCCCGTCCGAACCGGCATATTTCTTTAACAACTCCTGCATGTACTCTGCGCAGGCCAGCACTTGTTCGCGGTTGCCGTCGTATCCGTTGACCAATGCCAACAGGTGGGTGGTGGACAGGGTGAGTTTCGTGCGCTCATGGTCGCTCGTGGGGGTACCGATTCCGCCCTGGTTGTCGCGGTAAACCGGCAGTCCGGCGATGTTCAACGGGCCTCTCCCGATGCCTTCGTAAGCTTCCCCTTCGCGCCCGATGCCCAAAACAAGCGTGTCGCCGACTATTTTCCCGGCATCGAATCCGCCGATGGAGTAACCGTAGGCAATGGAAGCCAGATTGATTAAATCCACAGCCGTGTCTATTTGGTATAAGTCCAATCCCCGCAGCATGCGGCGCACCAAGGCTTCCGACGAAGGGCGGTAACGGCTCGGGTCTTTTCCACAGCGTTTATAAACGGAGCGGGTGGCTTGTATAGGAGGCATTTCCTTGATGGACTCCGTGGTGTATTTCCTGCAATAATCGGTTTGGAACACCTTGATTTCCTCCCATAGCGGAGCGGAGTAGGGCGTATTGGTGATATGTGCTTCCAAAGCTGCACCTACAAACTCCGGACATACCGTCCGGATATCTTCCGAAACTAAAATATTCATCATCTGTTTGTCTTTTTGATATACAGGATTTTACTCGGGCAAGATTGTCGCCGGAGCTTTTTTGCCGAGGATGGAAGAATAACCGGATGCCGGTTTGCGGGGCAGGCGGAGGGAAGCCGGACTCTCCGGAGTTTCCGGTTCTTCGGGTTCGCTGACGTTTTCCGCATCCGACGGTACGCCGCCGGCCATCCATTGCAGTGCATTTTTCAGGAGAAGTTCATTCGGATCACCCAGTTCATACCATGGATAATAGTTGAGTTCGGATATGATATACTCAGGGGTGAAGCCGTTGGCGTAGTCCGACTGTCCTTCTTTGTTGAGCACGGTGGAGGTTACCGGATACATGACGAAGCCGTATGGACTGTCGATACGCGTCATCGCCACATTTTTACCCAAGGTTTTTGTGCCCAAAAGGTTGACTGTCATGTAAGGGCGCAGGCAGTTCACCATCATTTCCGATGCCGAAGCGGTGTACAATCCCGAAATGATGAAAAGCCGGTTCAGGTTCAGATTATAATTCGCGTATTCCGTGAGAAAGTTCAGGCTGTAGTTCGAGTCTTGCTGTTTGTCGTTGAATTCAAAACGGGCGAATTCCTGTCCCAGACTGCCGGCAGGAGCCAGCAAAGAGGCCAAAAGCTGTGCACAAGTCACCTGTCCGCCTTGGTTGTACCGCAGGTCCAGGATAAAATCGGTCACTCCTTGTTGTTTGAACCATTGGAATATTTGCAGCATTTGTTCCAGATAGGATGCGTCGCCGTCGTTTATGCCTGCCTTGAATTCATTATATACCAAATAACCGGTTTTCCTTCCGTCCTGCTCGATGACCTTGTAAAGGAAGAGGGGATTGTTCTCCATGTGGACGGCAGCCGGAAGTGTAAGTTCTGTCGCTTCATCGTCCCAAACCAAGTCGCCGGCCTCTTCGTCGGCCGAAAGGGTGGAAACCGTGAGTACAGTTCCATTCCCGTTTTCCAGAAGGCCGGTATTTTTACTGCTGACATTGTTTCCGTTGACTTCTGTGATAAAGTCGCCCCGTTGCAGTCCGATTGCGGTAGCCGGGGATTGGGGTAACACTTGCAACACGCGTGCCACTTGTCTGGAACTTCCCGTCGGGTCGTCGGTCAATACGAAATCGAAACCGTAAGTTACGGTTTGAATGGCGTTGCGGAACTTTACCTCCGCGCCAGCATCCGTTTCCGTGGGTACTTCTATATAAGAATATTTGTCCTGCGAAGCCAGAAGCTTCGGGAAAAACTCTTCGGCGGGAGAGAAGTAATCTTCCGTTTCCAGTTGGGGGATTTCCCGGTAGTAAAGGTATATCTCCCGCATTTGCGCTTCAATCCAATTATCCACTTCCGTCTTGGCCAGAAACTCATACGTACGGTCTTCGCCGCACGAAAGAAATGCGAAAGCCATGACAGCCCATACGGGGATAAAATAAAAACTTCTTTTCATATTATGGGTCGATTTAGTTGCAAAAATAGGAGATTCCCGGCATATAACCATTAGGAAAGCCGTTTTATTTCTGTTTTGCTTCCGTTTGCAGTGGTCAGAAACGCCAGTACAACTGGATTTCTCCGGTGTTATAATGTTGGTCTCCGGCGTATGTTTTGTCTTCCACGAAACCGTAAAGGGCCTGTATCTTCAGGTTTTTATAGAAATAGTAGTTTACGGCCACGTTGTAGATGCTTTTCCGGCTTGCATTGTCTTTCCGGTCGCGATAGACATCCCATTTGCCGTATATTTTGCATCTTGAGGTGACGGGGGCTCCCACTGTGGCATACCAGCCGTCCGCCTTGTCCTTTCCGCTGACGCTCGTTGTCCCGTCGTCAGCCACACGGTAGTCCGAAATCTTGTGTCCCTGGCTGGTTACGTATTCTCCGCGCACGGTCCAGCGCGATTCGTATTTCACACCGAAAGCCATACGGTTACGGTCTACGGTGATTTTCTTGCCGTTGGCATCCTTGCTGTATTCCCCGGCCCATCCGAAAGTACCGATGCACAAGTCCTTTACGGGCGAGAGCCAAAGTCCGCCGATGAGGTCTTTGTTGTCATTACGGTCAGCGTGGTTCACCCCTTGCCCATTGTACACTCATAATTGGTAATGCAGCCAGTTGTGACCGTCGTCGGGAGATTTGAACAAATCGCCTTGCACTTGAAGTCCCAAGTCGCGTCCGTTGCAGGAATGTTCCCCTACGCGGTCGTTCATGCCTGCCAGCATCGTCGTAGCCTGGGAGTATGCCCCGAAACCTATATCCCAAGGATTCATGGGATTCTCGAAGGTGAAGCCGCGCTTGAACTGTCCGAACTTCACTTTGACGAAAGAGTATTTTTCCCATTCCGCCCAAGCGTCCAATACGCGAGGCCCTTTCTCCGCACTGCTTCCGGATACGCCGTTCATTTCCATTTGAAGCCCGTATCTGAAATCCCATACTTTGCCGTTGACGTATGCCCGGATGAGGCGGATGTCGAAGGTGGAATGCGATTCGTTTTTATTATCCAAATCTTGGTCGTTGAATGCAGCCTTACCGATGACGTAGCCGCCGAATGTCGTGTTTTGCTTGATATCCTGCCACCATTTGCCTTTATTTCCCTCGGCATGGCTTGCCCATGCCATCCAGGCACCGGCTATAAAAAGAAATACCTTTTTCATCGTACGTTTTATTTTCCGGCTGCAAAGTTAACTCAAAAATACTTATAATATTCCGGGACAACAGCTTTTTTCGTCCCCTTCCTGAAACCTGCCGGATTTTGTGCGCCAAACGAAAAATCAATCTCAGCCAAACGATTTTTCATTCGGCTGAGATTGATTTTCGTTTGTGCGGAGATTTTTTCGAGAGATTCAAGTTCCTCTTTTTCAGTGTTATAAAGAAATGCAAAGTGACTCCTGTCGGATTGTAACATAATCTTAACATGAATGACACACACCTTACATCTCGCGTCTGTAATTTTGCACCCAAAGAATTATCAACACATATTTTTAACTTATGGAAATTGTTTATTTTAGTTTTATCGTGTTCCTGTTCATGCTGGCCGTTTTCGACTTGGTGGTCGGTGTGAGTAATGATGCCGTGAACTTTTTGAACTCGGCTATCGGAGCTAAGGTCGCACGCTTTCGCACCATCTTGATTATCGCGTCGATCGGGGTGTTTGTGGGAGCTACGATGAGTAACGGTATGATGGACATTGCGCGGCATGGAATTTTCCAACCGCAGATGTTCAGTTTCAACGACTTGCTTTGTATTTTCCTGGCAGTCATGGTGACGGATGTGGTATTGCTGGATGTCTTCAACACGTTGGGGATGCCTACGTCTACCACCGTCTCTATGGTTTTTGAATTGTTGGGCGGTACGTTCATCCTTTCGTTGTTGAAAATAGCCACGGACGAGACCGGGCTTTTGGGCTTTGCCGATCTGTTGAATACGGACAAGGCCCTTTCTGTGATTTTGGGTATATTCCTTTCCGTGGCAGTGGCTTTTATCTTCGGAACGGTGGTACAATGGTTGTCCCGTTTGATTTTTACGTTTAACTATACTTCCAAGTTGAAATGGAAAATAGGGCTTTTCGGGGGGATTGCCACCACGTGTATCCTTTATTTTGCTTTGCTGAAAGGATTGAAGGACAGTTCGTTCATGACTCCGGAATATAACGCATGGATAAAAGAAAATACGATGTATCTGGTGGGCGGGTGTTTCGTGGTAAGCACCGTCTTGATGCAGGTGTTCCACTGGTGCAAAATCAATGTGTTCAAGATTGTTATTTTTATGGGTACTTTTGCCTTGGCTTTGGCTTTTGCCGGAAACGACCTGGTGAATTTCGTCGGTGTGCCGTTGGCTGCTTATTCGGCTTATCAGGATTTTGCCGCAAACGGTGCCGGGCAGGCCGATACTTTTATGATGAGTTCGCTGAATGAAAATGCCAAGACACCGTTTATTTTCCTGTTCCTTTCCGGTGTGGTGATGGTCTATGCCTTGGCCACGTCGAAAAAAGCACAGAATGTGGTGAAGACTTCCGTGGATTTGTCGCGTCAGGACGAAGGCGAAGAGATGTTCGGTTCTTCACGCGTGGCGCGCAGCATCGTGAGAGGGGCGAACAACGTGAACGAGTTCTTTTCCAAATATACCCCAAAACCTTTGGTGAGATGGATTGACGCCCGTTTTAACAAAGATGAGGCTATTTTGGCTCAGGGAGCGGCATTCGACTTGGTGCGTGCTTCTATCAACCTCGTGCTTTCCGGTCTGCTGATAGCGTTGGGGACATCGTTGAAATTACCTCTTTCTACCACCTACGTGACTTTCATCGTGGCCATGGGGTCTTCTTTGGCCGACCGTGCATGGTCGCGCGAAAGCGCGGTGTTCCGCATCACGGGCGTGCTGAACGTCATCGGCGGATGGTTCCTTACGGCCGGTATTGCTTTCTCAGCCTGTGCGTTGGTCACGATTGCCATGTATTACGGCGGTGCGGTGGTGATGGCCTTGTTTGTCTTTGTGGCCGTATTCATCCTGATTAAGAGTAACTTCTCAACCAAACGGAAGGATGAGACCGATTACGAGGAACAACTCTTTAAAGGTATTATGAATGCAAAAGACAAGGCGGAATGTTGGGGTTTGTTGAAAAAGCATGTTTGTGCCACCCAACAGGAGATGCTGGATTTCGTTTGGAAAACGTATGAGGATGTGGTCAACGGGTTCGTAGACGAAGACTTGAAGACGTTGCGCCGTGCCGTGAAACGTATAGACGCAGAGAAATCGCGCCGTAAAAAACTACGCCAAAGGGAATTGGTGGGCATGCGCCGTATCGACAAGCGGATTTCCTTGGAAAAGAACACATGGTTCCATTTGGCTTCCAACAGCGGAGAGCAAATGCTTTATTGCCTGAAACGTATGTCCGATCCTTGCAAGGAGCATGTGGACAATAATTTCAATCCGCTTTCGAGAGAGTGCATAGAGGAGATTCTGCCGGTCAAGAAAAAGATAGTGGATTACCTGATGCGGAGCGAACGTATCGTGGAAGACCGGGACTATGAGCATATCGACGCGTTGCTGGCCGAAGAAGAGGCTTACAAGCAGCAGCTTTCCGAGATGCGCCGGGCGCAGGAAGACCGCATACAGATGGATTTGTCGCAAGGCTTGAAAGTATCTTTGGTTTATCTGAACCTGTTGCAGGAGACGCAAGAGTTGCTCAGTGACTTGAGGCATTATTTGCGTGCATTCAAGCGTTTCCAGCAATAACCTGCCTTGAAAAGTTTTCTAACCGGATTTTTATTTATAAAATTCCGGTTAGAAGCTTTTATTATTTATCATATTTATTCTATATTTGTCGTATCGCATTTTAATGAATCGCGTATGGAACCCAAAAAGTCGATAGACGTCATTCCGCGTGACGTAAGTTGGATGTATTTTAACTACAGAATCCTTCAAGAAGCCCAGAACACATCGGTTCCCTTATTGGAACGCTTGGGTTTTATGGGGATATATAGCAATAATCTGGATGAGTTTTTCCGTGTCCGGATGGCTACGCTGACGCGTATTGCCGAGAGCGACGTGAAGCAAATGAAGTCCCAGATAGAAGAAGCCCGTCATACCATCAAGGTCATCAACAAGTTGAATAACCGGTATAATAAAGAGTTTGGACACGTTGTCGGGCAGTTGACAAAAGAGTTGGAAAAAGAGAAAATTCGTCTTGTCAATGAAAAACAGTTGAACGAGGCGCAGCAGTCTTTTATCCGCCAGTATTTCCGGAACAGTCTGGCCGGATTTACCAATCCGATATGGCTGTCGCAAGCGGAGCGGTTGGCTAATGAATCCGACGATACGATTTATTTGGCCGTGAAACTGACCCGTTGGTATGACGAAGCTAAAAAGCCTAAGAAAGAATATGCGCTTATCAGGGTTCCGGTGGAGAAGTTCGGTCGTTTTCTCGAACTTCCGGTGGAAGACGATACGCATTATATCATGTATATTGACGATGTGATAAGGTATTGCCTGCCTATGATATTTGTCAGCGTGGACTATGATCATTTCGAAGCTTATTCTTTCAAGTTCACGAAGGATGCGGAGATGGAATTGGATAATGAGTCGGATGCCGGGACATTGCAGCGGGTGCAGCGTGCGGTGAAAAGCCGTAAGAACGGTCAGCCCCTGAGGATTGTTTTCGATGCTTCCATGCCGAAGGATTTATACCGCAAGATTATGCTGAACCTGTCGCTCGACAAATTCGATACGACCTTGTCCGGCGGACGTTACCAGAACCATAAAGACCTGATGAAGTTTCCGGATTGCGGCCGTGGCGATTTGAAATATCCGGCATGGAAACCGTTGCTTTTACCGGAGTTTGCCGGTGCACGAAGCATGTTGGACTTGATTCGTGAAGAAGACCGTTTCCTGCATGTGCCTTATCATTCTTTCGACCATTATATCCAGTTGCTGTGTGAGGCTGCAATTTCCCCACGTGTCAAATCTATCAAGACTACTCTTTACCGTTTGGCTAAAGACAGCAAGGTAGTGGAAGCTCTGATTGCTGCGGCTAAAAACGGGAAGAAAGTGACGGTGGTAATCGAGCTGTTGGCGCGTTTCGACGAATCCAGCAATATAAAATGGAGCAAGCGTATGAAAGATGCGGGCATCAACGTCATTTTCGGTGTAGAGGGGCTGAAGGTACATTCCAAACTGTTATGGGTGGAGATGAGTGGCGGACGCGACATTGCCTGCATCGGAACCGGGAACTTTCACGAAGGAAACGCCCGAATCTATACGGATTGCATGTTGATGACGGCCGCCCCAGCTATTGTAAAGGATGTGGCGAATGTGTTCCGTTTCATAGAAAAATCTTTCCTTCCTGTGAAGTTCAAAGAATTGCTGGTTTCGCCGAATATCATGAAAAAGAATATTCTGGCTATGATACAGACGGAAATCAAAAATAAAAAGCAAGGAAAGGAAGCTTATATAAAGGTTAAAATCAACCATATCACGGATGAAGATGTCGTGAGGAAACTTTATGATGCGTCTGCAGCCGGAGTGGAGGTCGATTTACTCGTGAGAGGAAATTGTGCGTTAGTGACAGGAATACAAGGGAAAAGCGACCATATCCGTATTCACGGAATCATCGACCGTTATCTGGAACATAGCCGGATTCTCATTTTCTGCAACGGAGGGGACGAACGGTATTTTATAGGGAGTGCCGACTGGATGCCCCGTAATCTGGACCATCGGATAGAAGTGATGGCTCCGGTTTACAATCCGGCCGTTCGTGCCGAATTGAAGCGGATTGTGGAATGGGGCATGATGGACAACCGGAAAGGGCGTATCGTAGACGGGACGGGGCATAATATGTTTTACGAGGGAACAGAGGGTGCGGAAGCATTCCGCTCACAGGAACGGTTATATGATTATTACGCCAAGCAAGTGGCGGAAAAGCAAAATGATAAAAGTAACGAATGACTATGATGGAAGGAATGAATTTTGCGGCTATCGACATCGGTACGAATGCCGCCCGGTTATTGATTAAGAACATCGATCATAATCCATTGGGAGAAACAAAGTTCCGGAAAGTGTTGTTCATCCGTTATCCCTTGCGTCTGGGAATGGATGTGTTCTCGAAGGGTAAGATCGGGAAAGAGCGTGCCGAGATGATGATGCACATGATCAAGGGGTTCAAGCAGATGATGCGTATGTACGATGTGGTCGATTATCGGGCGTGCGCTACGAGCGCCATGCGCGACGCTAAGAACGGCAAGGCCTTGATCAAGAAGATAGAAAAGAAGACGGGGATACGCATTGATTTAATCGAAGGAAAAGAAGAAGCCGGTATCCTGTATGGAAACCATATAGAGAAACTTCCCAATAAGGAAGGAACCTTTATGTATGTAGATGTGGGGGGAGGAAGTACGGAAATCACTTTGATACACCAAGGCCGGTTGGTGGGTTCCATGAGCTATAACATCGGTACGATCCGGTTGTTGAACCGTGCGGTAAAAGATGGGATTGTAGACGGGCTTAAAGCGGATATGGCAGGTATGTATGCCAATTACGGACCTATTAATATTATAGGTAGCGGGGGCAACATCAATAAATTGTTCCGTCTGGCGGAAGAAAAAAGCAAGAAAGAACTTAAATTGCCGATTACGTCCTTGCGTAGTTTGCATAACGACCTGCAACCGCTGTCGGTAGAAGAGCGTATGGATCGTTTCGGGCTGAAACCGGACCGGGCTGATGTAATCGTTCCGGCGGCAGAAATATTCCTGATTATTGCCGACTGCATTCATTCGGACTACGTGTATGTACCTACCATAGGTTTGGCGGACGGCATCATCGGAGAACTTTATGCTAAGGCTATGCAAGATGAGAAAGAGCGTTTGAGTCGGAGCCGTTTTTATCTGAATGCCGAGGCACAGGGACTCCTCAATGCAGAAACGGTGGAGTCCGATGAATGAAGTTTTCTTGTGGGGCTTGTGAATTTCTGTGAAAGAAAAAAAGTCTATGATGAAAGAATTATAAAAAAGTTTTGTACTTTTGCCCTACAAATGAAGATTTTATGAGATTACTGCATATTTTGGGGCTTTTGACGCTGTCTGCACAAATTTATGCTGTCCCCGCTCGTTTTCATGTATTCCGTGCTCAAATGAGTGACGGTACGTTTCAGAATATCCGTTTTTGCGGTGACGAATATCGAAGTTATTATGTGAATGAGGAGGGCTTTTTGGTAGAAAAGGAAGAAAGCGGATGTTTCCGTGTAACCTCATTGCGGCCGCAAGATAAAGAGAAAACCGCGAGCGTACGTGCTATGCGGGCAAGCTCCCAGGATAGGGTGGCGATAAAGCCATTGGGAAGTCCTCGGATACCGGTCATACTGGTAAACTTCAGCGATGAAAAGCTCACGGTGACGGAAACGGCAAGGGGAATAGCCGATTATTATGATAAGTATTGCAACGGGACGAGAGACGGCATCTTGTACACGGGGGCTGGCAGCAGAGGGGCTGTACGCGATTACTTTGCCCAACAGAGCGACAGTCTGTTTCTTCCGGAGTTTGAAGTGATCGGCCCGGTGACATTGGACAAGCCGATGGCTTATTATGGAGAAAATTCGCCATCGGGTGCCAAAGATATCCGTTTTTCAGAATTTTGCAGCGAGGCTCTGGAACAGGCCACGACTTTGGTTTCTGATTTTAAAACGCGGTTCGATAATGATGGAAACGGCACTGTGGATTTGGCCTTTTTCATATATGCCGGTTTACCGGAATCGGATCCCGGAGTGACGGAGGATGCCATTTGGCCGAAAGAGATGATCCGTCCGATGACGATTAATGGGGTTACGGTGTCCGTGACAGCGTGTTGCAGTGAACTTTCAAAAGGCAGTTCGGGCAATCAGCCTTCGGGTATCGGTACAATGTGCCATGAAGTGTCTCATGCTTTAGGCTTGCCGGACGAATATGATACGAACTATACCGCATTGGGCATGTCATATTGGTCGTTGATGGATTCCGGTAATTATTGCGACAATGGAAAGACGCCTTGTGGGTTGACTGCGTACGAACGCGACTTGTTGGGTTGGCGTCCGCTGACGGTGTTGGAACGTAGTACTACGGTCAGATTACGTCCGTTGGAAGCGGGTGGGGTAGGCTATAAAGTCGTCAATGAGGCAAATCCGGATGAGTATTACGTATTGGAGAACCGTCAGCACGTGGGTTGGGACAATGGATTGATGAAGTTGGGACATGGAATGTTGGTGGTGCATGTCGACTATGATGAGACGGCATGGAAGAACAATATGCTGAATACGAATGCCACACACCAACGTATGAGTTTCATTCCGGCCAATAACCGCTATGTAGGTCCGTACAATGCAGAAAGTTCGGCTGATTTACTGAACGCATTGGGAGGACAACCTTATCCCGGAACGGAGGGAAATACTGCCCTGACAAATGAGACTACACCGGCATCGCTTGTTTTCACAGGAACTCGGATGAACAAACCTATTACCCAAATCCGGGAGTTGGAGAACGGGGATATCGTATTGAAATACATGCCTAAGGGGCGGTTGGAGGCTCCGGTCGTGGAAACGGCTGTGGAGGTGGCTTCAAATAGCTTTAAATTCAGTTGGAGTCCTTCGGAGAACGCTACGTTTTATACGGTGAAAGTGTACGGAATTTCCGGTGATGGGCAGTGGACCGAGCATCCGGTATTCATTGCCGATTCGCTAAGTGGCACCAGTTGCACGGTTCTGTTGGATGATACCTCTCACCAGTCGTATGCCTATGGCGTTTCGGCATTGGACGATGAATACGAAGATTCGGAGTTTTCCGATTACGGGTATGTCCGGTTGACTGCAGATGCCGTACGGCAAGTGGGTACGGAAGAAGATGCCAACGTAGAGGTCTATTCCCTGCATGGAGTGTTGCTTGCCCGTTCACGGGAGGCGATGTCCAACCTTGTTCCAGGCATATATGTCCTGCGTGCGGAGGGCAAGGCAGTCAAGGTGGTTATTAAATGAAAACCAATAAAATAAAGTAAGATGAAAAAAATGAGTGTGAAATGGATTGTAGTTTGTTGGAGCCTATTGTTTACCACGACTGCGTCTGCGCAGTTGGGTAACCTGTTGAAGAATGTGTTGGGAGCTAACAAGGGGACTGAAACCCAACAAACCGAAACAGAAGAGAAAGGTAATGTCTTGGGATCTATATTCCAGAATCTGATAGGGACAGCCAAAGTGGAAAATTCGAGTTTGAAAGGAGACTGGACGTATGAAAGCCCGGCGGTAGTTTTCGAGTCTCAGAATTTCTTAAATAAGGCCGGTGGAAGCCTGATGGCAAATACTGCGGAGAAAACTTTGCAAAAGTATCTCGCGAAAATAGGGTTTGAGGAAGGCAAGGTTGATATTTCATTTGACGGGGATAGTACATACACCATGATGATTGGTTCACGAAATTCGACAGGAACTTACACCGTGCAGGAAAATGAAATTACATTGAAGCGCAAAGGAGTGCTGAGCCGTCCGGCCACTGCAAACCTTGCCTTGAAGGGCAATGAGATGCAAATCACTTTCAAAGCGGATAAATTACTTGAATTCTTGAAGAATATAACGACAATGACCGGTAATAGTACATTGAACATGATAGGTAATATTGCCAGTGGATACGATGGCATGCAATTGGGATTCCAGTTTAAAAAGAAGTAATCAGGTTTGCCAACCAAAACAGGAAGAGAAATTAAATAAAACTCTTCCTGTTTTTTGTAAGTACATTATTGGAGCTTGAATGTCAAGTTACGTGGTATTTTGACCAGTTTTTTGTTTACGACTTTTTTGATAACCGTTCCTCCTTGTTGTTCCAACGAGTATGTGGAATCATTTTCTACCGTCAGTTTGACTTCTTGGGTTTCCGAACCCAAATCATTGGACAGTCTGAATGTGGCGGTTTTCTCATTTTCAATCTTGGAAGAAGTAATCATCCATATACCGTACACGTTTCCGTTCATATATCCGTTCATGGGACCGAACATTTCCATTCCCGGTACATTGATGCTTTCTTCATACAAGTCCAAATGAAGATAAATTTTGTTTTCACGGTCGTAAAGCGTGCATTTAAATGGTGAACGGGCTGTAGTGAGACCCGTACATAAACCAATGAGACAAGTAACGATATATTTTTTCATCATACGTGTAACTTTTATTTAAAGGTAAGCCATGTTCGTCAGTATGCCAAACGGTTTAATGTTTTTTTTGAATATACTCTTTCTATCCCTTGTGTTTGCAAACAACTCTCTATGATTATAAAATATTTTTAATGAAATGTGTTTAATAACAGGCCATTTCCTTTTGGGATTACTGTAAATTTCGTACCTTTGCCTTTGTTTTATAAAAGGTTAGAAATGAGTAGAGAAGTGTATGTTCCTAATTTTATTTTTGAGTCGAGTTGGGAGGTTTGTAATAAGGTAGGCGGTATTTATACGGTATTATCCACTCGGGCAAAGACATTACAAGATAAATTAAGGGATCACATCATGTTTATCGGTCCGGATGTGTGGAGAGGAAAGGAAAATCCGCTTTTCGAAGAAGATGCAAGTTTGTTGAAATCTTGGAAAGATACGGCTGCAAGTGAAAATTTGTATGTACGTATTGGAAGATGGAATGTTCCGGGGCGTCCTGTTGCGGTTTTGGTGGATTTCCAACCTTATTTTGCTATGAAAAACGATATATATACCCGCTTATGGGAGGACTACGGAGTAGATTCGCTTCATGCTTATGGTGATTATGATGAAGCTTCGATGTTTTCCTATGCAGCCGGACTGGTGGTCGAAAGCTATTATAACCATGTTTTAAAGGGACAATGCGAACATGTCGTTTATCAGGCTCACGAGTGGATGACAGGCTTGGGTGCTTTGTATATTCAGAAGCATGTTCCAGAGGTTGCTACGATATTTACGACGCACGCTACGACTATCGGACGTTCCATAGCAGGGAACCATAAACCGCTTTATGAATATTTGTTCGCGTACAATGGAAATCAGATGGCACAGGAACTGAATGTGCAGTCTAAACATTCCATTGAGCGTGAAACAGCTCACCATGTGGACTGTTTTACCACTGTGAGCGAGGTGACGAATCGGGAGTGTGCGGAATTATTGGACAAACCGGCCGATGTGGTCTTGATGAATGGTTTTGAAAAGGATTTTGTCCCGTCGAAAGCTCTATTTGCCCGTAAGCGCAGGGAGGCTCGTCGCAAGTTACGTGAAGTGGCAGGCGCACTGTTAGGTACGGAATTTGACGATGATGTGATGATTATTTCTACTAGCGGTCGGTATGAGTTCCGTAATAAAGGCATAGACCTGTATATGGAGGCCATGAATCGTTCTTTGCGGAATAAGGATTTAACCCGTAAAATACTGGCTTTTGTACAGGTTCCCGGGTGGGTGTGTTGCCCTCGTGAGGATTTGAAGGAAAGGCTTGATTCCGGAAAAGCCTGTGACACGCCGTTGCAATGGCCTTTACTGACTCATTGGCTACATGAGATGTCTCATGATCAGGTCATTGATTATATGAAACGATACAACATGTGGAATCAGCCGGAGGACAAGGTGAAGGTGATATTCGTTCCTTGTTATTTGGATGGGGCCGATGGCATCTTCAATATGCATTATTATGACCTGTTGATTGGAATGGATCTTACAGTCTATGCCTCTTATTATGAACCATGGGGATATACTCCGTTGGAAAGCGTGGCTTTCCATGTCCCTTGTGTCACGACGAACTTGTCCGGTTTCGGCTTGTGGGTGAACCAGTTGTTGGGAAAAGAAGGGGAGTTGGCTGATGGGGTACAAGTGGTTCGACGGACGGACTACAATTCGTCGGAAGTGGCGGATGCCATTAAGGATGCCATAACAGCTTACTCCGCTTTTACGCCTCATGAAGTGGAAAATATACGCCATAAAGCTGCCGACATATCGGAACATGCTTTGTGGAAGCATTTTATCCAATATTATTATCAAGCTTATGATTTTGCCTTGCATAAGGCGAAGCAGCGTAGGGGAAGATAAACATGAACGTTGTAATATATAATTTAAATTTGAGAGTCTATGAAAATTAAAGCAAGTTGTTCTAATGGAGCAAATTGGAAACAAGTAGATGTCAAGTCGAGGATTCCAAAAGAGTTGGATAAACTGGAAGAACTGGCTCGTAATATGTGGTGGGCGTGGAATCATGACGCCCGTGTGCTGTTCCGCAGTTTGGATGAAGACTTGTTTGACGAAGTAGGACAAAACCCGGTATTGCTACTGGAACGTCTCAGTTATGAGAAGATGGAAGAATTGTCGAAAGACAGTTCTGTGGTACGTAAAATGAACGACGTATATGCCGCTTTCCGTGAATACATGGACGTGGAGCCGGACAAGACACGTCCGTCTGTAGCCTATTTCTGTATGGAGTACGGTCTGAACCACGTGTTGAAGATATATTCCGGTGGCTTGGGGGTATTGGCCGGCGACTATCTGAAAGAGGCTTCCGATAGCAACGTAGACATGTGTGCGGTCGGTTTCCTTTATCGTTATGGTTATTTTACGCAGACTTTGTCCATGGATGGGCAGCAGATTGCAAATTACGAGGCACAGAATTTCGGCAGCCTGCCGATTGAGCGTCAACTGGATGCCGATGGCAATCCAATGATTGTAGAAGTACCTTATTTGAATTATAAGGTATATGCTTCCGTATGGAGAGTGAATGTAGGACGTATTAAATTGTATCTTTTGGATACCGATAACAATATGAATTCTGAATTCGACCGGCCTATAACCCATGCCCTCTACGGCGGCGATTGGGAGAACCGTCTGAAACAGGAGATACTATTGGGTATCGGTGGCGTACTTACGTTGAAGAAACTGGGTATTCATAAGGATATATACCACTGCAACGAAGGCCATGCCGCTTTGTGTAACATCCAACGCTTATTGGATTATGTACAGGAAGGACTTTCTTTCAATCAGGCATTGGAATTGGTTCGTGCCTCTTCTCTTTATACGGTGCATACTCCAGTTCCAGCCGGTCACGACTATTTCGACGAGGGATTGTTCAGCAAGTATATGAGCGGTTATGCGTCGGTTTTGGGCATTTCGTGGGATGAGTTGATTGGTATGGGACGTCAGAATCCCGATGACCATTCGGAACGTTTCTGTATGTCGACTTTTGCATGTAACACATGCCAAGAAGTGAACGGCGTAAGTTGGCTTCACGGAAAAGTGTCTCAACAGATGTTTGCTAATATATGGAAAGGCTATTTCCCGGAAGAAAGCCATGTAGGTTACGTAACTAACGGTGTGCACTTCCCCACGTGGGCTTCGACATCATGGCAAAGACTTTACCGGAAGCATTTCGACAAAGACTTCATGAAGGACCAAAGTAACGAAAGCATTTGGGAAGCTATTTTTGACGTCTCGGATGAGGAGATTTGGAAAACCCGTATGGAGTTGAAGACGAAACTGATCCACTATATCCGTGAAAAGTTCCGTGATAGCTGGTTGAAGAATCAGGGAGATCCCTCACGTGTGATTTCTTTGATGGACAAAATCAATCCCAATGCCTTGCTGATAGGTTTCGGACGTCGTTTTGCCACATACAAGAGAGCGCATTTGCTTTTCACCGACCTCGACCGCTTGGCCAAGATTGTGAATAATCCGCACTATCCCGTTCAGTTCCTCTATACCGGTAAGGCTCATCCTGCCGATGGAGCGGGACAGGGATTGATTAAAAAGATTTATGAAATCTCGCAGCGGCCTGAATTCTTGGGTAAAATCATATTCCTGGAGAACTATGACATGCAGTTGGCGCGTCGTTTAGTAAGTGGTGTCGATATCTGGATGAACACCCCGACGCGTCCGTTGGAGGCCAGTGGAACATCGGGCGAAAAAGCTTTGATGAACGGTGTGCTGAACTTGTCTGTGCTCGACGGATGGTGGCTCGAAGGCTATCGTGAGGGTGCCGGATGGGCTTTGACAGAGAAACGTACGTATGACAATCAAGCCTATCAGGATCAGTTGGATGCGGCAACTATCTATAGCTTGTTGGAAAACGAGATTCTGCCATTGTACTATGCGCGCAACAGCAAGGGATATTCTGCCGGATGGGTTAAGACCATCAAGAACTCAATAGCCCACATTGCTCCCCATTATACGATGAAGCGGCAGTTGGACGACTATTATTCGAAGTTCTACAATAAAGAAGCTGCCCGCTTTAAGGTTTTGGCTGCCGACAACTATGCCAAGGCAAAGGAAATTGCGGCATGGAAAGAAACCGTAGCCTCTAAGTGGGATCAGATAGAAGTCGTATCGGCTGACAAGTGTGACGAATTAATAAACGGAACGATTGAAAGCGGGAAGGATTATACGATTCGTATCGTGATAGACGAAAAAGGACTGGATGATGCTATTGGAGTAGAACTGGTTACTTTGCACACGGATGCAGATGGTAAAGATCATATCTATTCGGTAGAACCGTTGGAGGTTGTGAAGAGAGAGGGTGACCTGTTTACTTTCGAGGTGGTTCATTCCATCAATAATGCCGGAAGTTTCAAGGTGGCATACCGTATGTTCCCGAAAAATAAGGAC
>OHJS01000558.1_pt1 | contig 24308 bp, 24 predicted proteins | sample 1568661 | NCBI WGS metagenome assembly OHJS01 (sample SAMEA3879603, study PRJEB24766) | human gut metagenome | biome: human-associated habitat; feature: feces | place: USA | collected 1985/1987 | reverse complement strand
AGAATACATGCCTGTCACGCATGGGGTCACGGGTTCGAGTCCCGTACGCACCGCTGAGGCTCAAGGACAACTGAGAGCCTGAAAGCGACAAAGTCCACAATTTCAATGAATTGTGGACTTTTTTTATGTCCTGTAAGTGCCAATCCAAGGACATCAAACAGCCCACTTCGGACAAAGTTCCGTTACCAAATCGTTACAGAAAAAACGACGTCTAATTATTGTAACGATTTTCATGCTAACTCGCTGATTTGTCCGCTATTGTCTCAATTCTGTCTGCTCATAATTCAATTAATAACCTTTCCTTTGTGACATTGTGTAACGATTGTAACGAAGGATATAAAACAGATACAGTTATGAGCAAAAGTACATTCAAAATTCTCTTCTATCTGAGAAAGAACTACGTGAACAAAGAAGGTAAGGCGAGCATTATGATTCGTATCACCGTAAACGGGGAAATGTCACAATTCAGTTCAAAACTGGATGTGGAGCCTCGTTTGTGGGACACCAAACTGGGACGTTTGTCAGGGAACGGAGCGAAAGCAAGGCAGGTGAACAATATGCTGGATGACATACGCACCGCATTGAACAACCACTACCGCTATATAGAATCAAGGGATTCCTTTGTGACTGCCGAAAAAGTAAGAAATGCTTTTCTCGGATATGAGGTGAGACAACAGACTTTACTGGAGCTTTTTAGACAGCACAATGAGGATGCAGAAAAACTTTGTGGCATCAGTAAAGCTCCGGCTACTCTTGTTAAATATGACCGAACTTACAGGCGGTTGGAAGAGTTCATGAAAGTAAAGTATAGAATATCAGATATAGCGCTTCGGGAAATAGACCATAAGTTTGTGACCGATTTTGAGTTTTATCTAAGAACTGTGAGCCGATGTAATGAGAACACGACAGGAAAGTTCATGCAGATATTCCGTAAAATTATTTTGATAGCAAAAAATAACGGATGGATAACGGTTGATCCGTTTGCCAATTATCATATCCACATGAAAGCCGTTGACCGCGGTTATCTGACGGAAGAAGAATTGGAACGTATCCTGAAAAAGGATTTTCAGTCACAAAGGCTGGAACAAGTACGGGACATATTTATATTCTCTTGTTTCACGGGACTTGCTTACATTGATGTTTATAACCTGAAAAAAGAAAACATCTGTACGTCATTTGACGGTAGTAAATGGTTGAAACTACATCGTCAGAAGACTGCCACTCCGGTAAATCTTCCACTTCTGAAAATTCCGCTGGCGATATTGGAAAAATATGAAGGAAAGTTAAATAATGGTCGTGTATTACCTGTGTTGAGCAATCAGAAGGCGAACTCTTATCTGAAAGAGATTGCTGATTTGTGCGGAATTAAAAAAAATATTACCTTTCACCTGGCCCGGCACACGTTCGCCGTGACTGTCTGTCTGGAAAACGGGCTTCCGATAGAAACGCTTTCCAAAATGCTCGGACATACCAATCTAAGGGTCACACAAGCCTATGCCAGAATCACGTACAGGAAAGTCACGGAGGACATGAAGGTATTAAAGAACAAGCTGAAGGACTGGAAGTCGGAATCCGGTCCGATGAAATCTGAAGACATTTGATGATATCTGGTGACAACAGGCTCCGACGGTTTGCAGCAGCATGGGAATGCGGATATCTTTGTTTCAAACCAAAAAGAACATTTTATGGGAACAATCATCACCAGATCAGACAAGGAAGTACTTCATTTCTTCAATGAAATGAAAAGGGTATCGGACCTCATAGACCATTTGCCGGCGGACAACCGGCACTTATTGGACGGGGAAAACTACCTGACAGATACGAAACTGGCCGGAAAACTCAAGCTGAGCAAGCGTACGCTGCTGGACTACAGACGCTACGGCATATTGCCTTATTACCAGATAGGAGGAAAAATCCTATACCGGGAAAGCGATATCGTACGACTGCTGGAAAAGAACCGGAAAGAAGCGTTCTGACATCCGGATCCGTTTATGGGAAAGGCTATACCACCACATCCGTTGGAGTATAGCCTTTCACTTTTTATCATATTTTGTATATGTCCGCTTCATGCCTTTCAGGAATTCCTCTCCTGAGCCTACATATAATGGCGCAACATATAGTCGGAAGAATAACCGAGCATTTCCCTGACATGTTCTTTAGGAATCCGGCTGGCCAGGGTGACTGTCGCAGCAAACGTGTTGCGGGCCATCTGGGTGGTCAGACGCTTGGAAATCCGACAACGCGCCGCTACCTCTTTCAGGTATTCATTCATTTTCTGGACTGACGGGACAGGAAAACACGGACCTTCCGGATTCATCGGATTCCAACCTCTGTATTTCTCCAGCAGAACCATTGCCGGTTTAAGAAGAGGAACACGGCTTGTACAGCTGTCTCCGACCTCCGCTCCTTCAGCACGTGTCCTGCAAATCCATAGTGTTCCTTCGTCATCCCTAAACAGGTGCAACGGACAAAGAGTACTTATCCCCTGATAGGAAAGTCCGGTGAGAACACAGAAGACGAACACATCCTTCACCCGTTCCAGACGTCCGGTCGGCACATTTGTTTCCATCATTGTTCTCAACTCCTCCCAGTCCAAGAAAGACGGGGAAGTCTCCTCCTTCACGCACAGCCGTCCCAGTTCTTTCAGGCACCTGCCATCCTCCATCCAACCCTTCTGCTGAGCCACCTTGAGAACCTTACGGAAACACTCCAGATATTTAGCCGCCGTATTCCGGGCCAGCCCGCGGGTCTCCTTCAAATACCTTTCAAATGCCGTGATAAACTTCCTGTCCAGTTCGGAGAACGCGACGTCCTCCTTATTGTAAACATCCCGTATGACGGTCTCCACCAATCCGTGACACCTGTTGTAACGTGCCAGGGTGACAGGATGCAAATCCCCGGGAGAAGCCGCCCATCCGTCTATACATTCCTTCATCGCCTTCAGAACCTGATGCCGTCCTTCTCTAGCATACAGAATATCCAGAATTTTCTTCGGAGTCAGTTTTCCCCCATCATACACGGAATTCCTGTGGATGACATATATTCTGTCCCGCAGTGTCTCAAGGTACATGTTCAGTTCCCTCGAACTTCTGTCTTTTCCTTTGCTACGCATCTTTGCATTGTCCCATAACTCCACCGGTATAGAGCGCTGGATACGGATTTCATCCCGCTGCCCGTTGATTGTCACCCGAAGAACGACCGGTGCTTCACCGTTCTTCAACAACTTGTTCTTCAAGATGAAGAACATTACATTCAGTGTATTTCCTTTCATACGTTCTGTTTTGGTGCAAACTTAGTAAATACACTGAAATACAGCACTATGCGAAATTGCGCAATATAACGAAGTATAATACATGCCTTTCCTGAACACGGCTGGTACCTCCCAGATTCAACAATCGGATATTTCTGAAAGACCGGTTCCTGCAACAGGCAACATGAGACATCTGATGACTTTTGATGCCATCTGATGACACCACGTTGGCCAGCCAGGCCATACCGTCTATCTTTGACTCAAACCAAACAACTATACTTTATGGAAATCGTAAACATTGAAGCCGGTACTTTCAGAGAAATGATAACATCCATTCGACTGCTGAAAGAAAAACTGGAGAACCTCAAAAGCAGGCAAACCTCAAAAAGTCTGGATGACTGGATGGACAATCAGGAAGTATGCATGGCACTGAACATATCACAGAGAACACTGCAGGCCCTGAGAAGCAACGGTACCTTGCCCTTCTCCCAGATTGACCGGAAAACCTATTATCGAAGACAGGATGTTATCAGACTGATTGAAAAAGGAAAGAAAAGATAATCCCAGTAAAAGCGAGGCCAATCCATACAAGCAAACAACTCTTCATTATGTAAAAGGCTATACTTCACTGTGCGTTGTGAAGTATAGCCTTTTCTGATTATCCGAAGACCCGGGCAACATCCTGCATGTCCTTCATGATACTGTTGTCCAGCACACGGGCATAATGCTGTGTCATGCGAGTTGAAGAATGGCCGAGCATCTTCGACACATTCTGTAGAGCGACATCGTTGGCAAGGGTAACAGTCGTCGCGAACGTGTGCCGGGCTACATGGAACAGAACCCACAAAGCAACCATCAGCAAACAAGTAACAACAAAACGTAACACGTTTGAAATGAGCTGCTTTTCACTATTTTACCGAATGTCGAAAACGCAACGGAATGCGGAATATAGAGCCATTTCAGTTACCAAACCGTTAGCCACCTGTTACCGAAGCAATGACAGGTAACGCACGGAAAATGAAATTATTGGACAGCCGTTTCTTTTGCACTGATACGCAATGTTCTGCAAATCAATGAACGTTTATACACAAAGTAATTTTGTAACCAAAAAAGTGTAAGCGATGAAGATTGAAAAATTCAAGGTGCTGCTCTACCTGAAAAAGAGCGGAACGGACAAGTCGGGCAAAGCCCCGATAATGGGAAGAGTTACAGTAAACCGCACGATGGCACAGTTCGGGTGCAAGCTGTCGTGCAAGCCGGAGTTGTGGAACGCAAGGGAAAGCCGTCTGGACGGCAAGAGCCGTGAGGCAGTGGAAACCAATGCCAAGCTGGACAAGCTGCTGCTTGCCATCAATAACGCATTTGACACGCTGGTGGAACGCGGACAAGACTTTGACGCCACGGCGGTCAAGGAACTGTTCCAAGGCAGCATGGAAACACAGATGACACTGCTAAGAATGACTGACCGTATCTGTGAGGATTTGAAGGCACGAATCGGCATCGACCGTGCCAAAGGAACATATCCCGGCTATTACTACATGAGAATGAGATTGAGTGAGTTCATCCAGTGGCAGTTCAAGACGAAAGATATTGCTTTCGGTCAGCTTACCGAGCAGTTCATCCATGACTACCAGAATTATGTAATGGACGTGAAGGGACTGGCGGTAGATACCGTGCGCCATTATCTCGCCATCTTGAAAAAGGTATGCCGTATTGCCTACAAGGAGGGATACGCAGACAGGTATTTCTTCGCTAATTTCACCCTTCCACAAAAGACAGAAAGTACACCGAGGGCATTGAGCCGTGAGGACTTCGAGAAAATCCGTGACGTGGAGATACCCGCATGGCGCACCACTCACATTCTTGCCCGTGACCTTTTCCTGTTTGCCTGCTATACGGGAACCGCCTATGCCGATGCGGTGAGCGTTACCCGTGAGAATCTTTATACGGACGACGAGGGAAGCCTTTGGTTGAAGTACCGCCGGAAGAAAAACGAGCTTCAGGCAAGCGTCAAGCTGCTTCCCGAAGCACTTGCACTGATTGAGAAGTACCATGACGACAGCAGACCGACACTTTTCCCGATGGTTCATCACTCCAATATGAAACGGCACATGAAAGCCCTTGCTGTCCTTGCCGGAATTAATGGCGGCTTGTGCTATCATCAGGCAAGACACTCATTTGCCTCGCTGATTACGTTGGAAGCCGGAGTACCGATAGAAACCATCAGCCGGATGCTGGGACATTCCGACATAACCACCACGCAGGTGTATGCCCGTGTCACTCCGAAAAAGCTGTTTGAAGACATGGACAAGTATATCGAAGCAACCAAGGACTTGAAGCTTGTTCTGTAATCATTAAAATAAGAAACTTAAAACATTACAATTATGCGCAGTACATTTTCCGTATTACCATACATCAACAGGAGTAAAGTAAAGGCTGACGGCACGACCGCCGTCCTTTGCCGCATCACCATAGACGGCAAGAGTTCCACAATGGCGACAGGCATCTATTGCAGACCCGAAGACTGGAACAGCAAGACAGGCTCAATCCGTACCGTCCGTGAAAACAACTGCTTGCTGGAGTTCCGCAAGTCCGTCGAATGTGCCTATGAGGATTCATTGAAGAAACAGAACGTAGTGAGTGCCGAACTGCTCAAAAATACGCTGGCAAAGAAAGCCGTCATTCCGGTCAAACTGTTACAGATGGGCGAAATGGAACTTGAAAGGCTGCTTGTCCGCTCAAAGGAGATAAATTCCACTTCGACGTACAGAAATTCAAAATACTATCAGAAGTATTTGACGGACTTTCTTGCCTCACAGGGAAAGAGTGATATAAATCTGGCTGAAATCACGGAAGAGTTCGGCAATTCCTATAAAGCTTTCCTGAAACGCTACAAGAACTTCGGAGCGTCACAAATGAACAAGTGCCTGTGCTGGCTGAGCAGGCTGGTGTATCTTGCCGTTGATTATGAGATACTCCGTGCCAACCCGTTGGAAGACATGGAATACGAGAAGAAGCCCGCTCCGAGGCATAAGCACATCAGCCGTGCGGAGCTGAAGACCATCCTCGAAACACCTATGCCCGACCCCTTGCAGGAACTCGGGCGGAGGGCGTTCCTGTTCTCGATTTTTACGGGACTGGCATACGTGGACATCATGCTGCTCCATCCGCACCATATTGGCACGACATCGGACGGCAGGCGTTATATCCGTATCAACCGCAAGAAAACCAATGTGGAGGCATTCATCCCCCTGCACCCGATAGCAGAACAGATACTTGACCTCTACAACACCACGGACGACACCAAGCCAGTATTCCCACTCCCAAGCCGTGACGAGATGTGGTTTGAAATACACGAGATGGGGGTTGCCATCGGCAGGGAGGAAAACTTGTCCTATCATCAAGCCAGACACTCCTTCGGAACGTTCTTGATTTCAGAAGGCATACCCATCGAGAGCATCGCCAAAATGATGGGGCACTCCGGAATAAAGACTACCCAACGGTATGCGGAAGTTACTGACAAGAAAATTTCAAGAGATATGGACAATCTTATGGCTGTCAGAAGATTATACGGAACAGGCGAATACAGGGAAAACAAGTTGTCAGTAAAAGACTAATGAGTATGGAACGAGGAATCATTACAATCAGTGAAACAGGAGTGGTCGCCATGCCGACCGCTCCTGTTTGGATGACACAGCAGGAAATGTCAGACCTGTTTATGGTATTCTGCTGTGACATCCGCAAGGCTATCCGTGATATTTATAAGAATCATGAACTGTTGGAAGAAACAACAATGTGCTACATCAGACAGGAAGACGGGACACGTTACATGGTGTACAGCCTTGAAATGGTCATAGCTCTTGCGTTCAGACTACGTAGCAGGGAATGTATGGCTTTCAGAATGTTCATTATGAAAAGGCTGTATGCGCCCAATCGGGAAAAGCCCATTCATTTGTTCTTTTCACTGTCCGAAGCCAATCCACGATACAAATGTTAGTGTTGTCTGTACCTATAATGATAATAATGAAAGAAGCCGATGGCTGGGTAATTTACCTGTCGCCATCGGCTTCTGTTCCTTTCACACTTTACAAAATTACGTTTCCGTTCGGTATGCATTCCGATACCCGCCCATCACCAGCTTTTCGATGTCAGATTCCTTGTAGAGAATCTTACCACCCAACTGGTAATAAGACACCATCCCGTTGTTACGATAATCCTGTAAGGTACGTCGGCTCACTTTGAGCCATGCCGACACCTCCTTGTCCGTCAGGAAGCGTTCATTACCGAATGAAGCCTTGCTTTTTTCGTTCATGCTTTCAATGCCGTCGAGCATGGAATCCAATTGCTCCATGAAGCCGACAGCCCATTCATCGTTAGTCATAATCGTTTTGTTCATTTATTATAGTGGATTTAGTGGTACAATAAATTCAACTATATTCAGATGGTCTTTCCCCGACAGGCGGCATCCTTTCGTCTGTCCTCCACAAGCCGTACGATACGTAGCACGTCCTCCGGCTTGTAAAAAATCTTATGTCCAATCTGGGAGTAAGCCAGCGTTCCGTTGTCGCGCAACGTCTGCAAGGTTCTCGGACTGATGCGCAGCTGCTGGCAGACATCCTGATTGTCCATCCAGCGGCTGAGCCGTCCTTCCTCCCTTTTGCCGAGGATTTCATTCACCCGGTCGGAGAAGCGGTTGAACTTCCCGACCATTTCTTCAAATACGTCTTTTGAAATAATCACAAATTCATTCATTGCATATACTGTTTTTATTGTTGGTAATCCTGTTTGTCCGCAAAGTAAAGCCAATACCAGCATCGGACAATGGCTTTACTACTGACTGGCAGCTTGTGGCTGCAAGTGGTAGGGATTGGCTTAATTCCATATTTCGCAACAGCCATTCCGGTTGCCGACTGTACAAAGAAAATCCAACTTCGGCAGATTCCAACCAACCCGCAGCATCGTGGCAGCATTTGGCACTGGTACGGTAGCCTGTGGCGCATTTCGGATACCATGTACTGCAAGATGATTCTCCAATCAAGACCCTGAGAACATTTTTATTTTCGTATTATCCGTTCAGATTAAGCCCTTAAATATGAAACGGCTATTTTCTACCTCTGTGGTAAATCGGTGAATCATCCACCACTAATCATACATGAAAAATGCAAAATACCACATTGTTGCCACAGCCACTCCAAGTACTTGACTTCCTATATTATATCCATTTCCTTTGCTGCCGATAATCGGTCAAATGTGCGCACTACGACCACTATTGTTAAACATTTAATTTAAACAAGTATGAGAAAGAACGTAAGCAACCAGACGATGGATGAAGATTTGAAAATCTTTTTGGGTATCAAGCCGGAAGTGGAAGAGCAGAAACCTGCGCCTGCCGGTATGCCGGCACAGGAGCACGAGGATGTACAGGCAGGTACGGATGAGAACATGAATGAACAAACAGGTGAAACCGTGCAAGAAAATACGGATGGAAGCCCGCAGGTGATACACCGTGTCAGCGGCAAGCAACGCAGGGCATCGCTGGAGGAATACAAGGCAATGTTCCTCCCGATACCGTCCATCGAAGACCGGAAGCCCGTGTTCCTCAGCCGCGACACACGCGATGCCCTCGACCGCATCGTCAGCCTGTTCGGCAGTCGCAGGATGAGCGTGTCGGGACTGATGGAGAACATCGCCCGCCACCACCTTGCCACCTACGGGGAGGACATCGAGGCATGGCGTAAACTCTGAGAATTAAGGAACGGACTTACGGGAGGTTATTCGGAGTTACTCTGAACAAATCCAACGGAGTTTTGAGGGGAGCAAGTTTGTGTTTCGGGCATACCGAAACCGCCTGCTCCTACTCTCAAAAACTCGTGGAAGCCGCATCCCGTTGGTCTATCAAGTAATTACATTTTAATCATTATAAGTCAATGGAACAGAAACGAAAATCCGACAGAAGGAACAAGGGCGGTCGCCCCAAGAAGGAGGCGGCAGACAAGCTGAAATACCGTCTCACGGTGAAGATGGCGACATCGGACTACTACACCCTGAAAGGCAAGGCTCGGAGCGCAGGCATATCTGCCGGGGAATTCCTGCGCGAGTGCATGAGAAATTGTCATGTGAAGGAACGGCTCACGCCGGAACATACGGATTATATGCGCAAGCTGTGCGGTATGGCAAACAACCTGAACCAGCTTGCGCACAAGGCGAATGCCGCAGGCTTCGTCATGGTGAGGATGGAATGCCGTGTGCTCGTGGCACGTATCGAGGAACTGCTGAACCTTATCCTCCTATGATAGCCAAAATTGTCAAGGGAAGCTGCTTCTGGGGTGTGGTTAACTACATTCTTGACAAGGAAAAGGATGCCAAAATCCTTGTTTGCGACGGCTTGTTTTCCGAAGATAAGGACACAATAGTCATGAGTTTTGAGGCGCAGGCTGGGATGAATCCGAGGGTTATGAAGCCTGTCGGACATATCGCACTGGCATTCTCCAAGGAGGACGAGCACCGTCTTACCGACCGGACAATGGCAGGAATTGCATTGGAATACTTGGAGAGAATGGGTATAAAGGACACACAGGTTCTTGTCGTGCGCCACTTTGACAAGGAGCATCCGCACGTGCATATCGCATTCAACCGCATCGCTAATGACGGCAGGACAATCAGCGACCAGAACGAGCGGATACGTAGCACACGTATCTGCAAGGAACTGACACGGAAGTACGGTCTGTACGTATCCGAAGGCAAGGAAAAGGTGAAACTGCATCGGCTGAAAGAACCGGACAAGACTAAATACGAACTTTATTTTCTCCTTAAATCGGAAGTTTCAAGATACGGTAACTGGCGGCAGTTAGCCGTTAATTTGGAAAAACAAGGAGTGGAAATGCAGTTCAAGTACAAAGGCAAGTCGAACGAGGTGCAGGGTGTCATATTCTCCAAGAACGGCTATTCGTTCAGCGGCTCCAAGATTGACAGGCGGTTCAGCTATTCCAAGATAGACGAGGCTATGAACGCCAACAGGCAGGAGGAACAGCAAAGGATAATGACGGGCAATCAGGTTTCCGAACAGCCGACACTGCAATCTGAAGTGATGGGCAACGATAATTTGTACAGTGGTTCCATAGGCTTGCTCATGCCGAATGCTACAAACGGTCAGGCAGATGAGAACTATTTTGAGAAACAGTTAAAACGTAAGAAAAAGAAACAACGTAAAATCAGTTTATAAACATGGATAATAACGAAGTGTATGCGCTCTTTGAGGACATCAAAAGTGGCTTAAAGAGTATAAACAGCAAGTTGGAGAATACTCCAAAAGTAAGCAACAACCAGTCAGACGGACAGCCTCCGGCAATGGATTTGGCTCCCATAAAGGAATTGCTGAATACTTCTGCCAGAGAAAACCGGGAACAGACTAAAGCCATACTGACCAAATTCGGAGAGGCGGAAGTCTACACGTCAAACCGGATTCTGAATCTGTTGCGTGATTTGAAAGAATCGTTTACTCGAAGTGCTAACGGACAGGTGAACGAACCGCAGGAACATATCCACCGCCACAGCTTCGACATCAAGTCAAGCAAGGTGTTTTCCTTTTTGGTCGTCATGGGTGTCGTTTGCGGTCTATCCATCTGGGGTAACATCGAACTTTGGCAGTCCAGATGTCAGTATGCGGACGATGCGCTGAAGTTCCGTGCCATCCGCTCGTGGGGAGGATGCAGTCCCAAAGAGATTCTTTGGCTGAATGATGTGTTCGACATTCACCGTGACGAAAAGTCCATTGAATGGGTACGCGGACAGGCTGACGGTTACGATAAGGATTTGAAAACCGTATCCGACAGCCTGATGCAGGAGAGTTTGAAAGTAAGGCAAATGAATGGTAATAATAAAAAATAAAGTGAATGGCATCAGTAAAGGTAAAATTCCGTCCTTCTTCCGTAAACGGCAAGGAGGGCAGCATATATTATCAGGTGATACACAACCGCGTAGTCCGCCAAATCAGGACGGACTACCGGATATTTGAAAGCGAGTGGGATGACAAAGCATCGACAGTGATTGTTCCCGAATTGACAGGTACAGGGCGAAAGAACCATCTGCAATCAGTTGTAAGCGATATTGAATGGGATGTTAAACGCTTGAAAACAATCATCGCATTGTATGAAAGAGGAAACAAAAGCTACACATCGGATGACATTATCTTGAAATTCAACAGACAAGCGGACGAACAATCACTGTTCTCTTTCATGAAAGGTGTCATAGAGCAGTTAAAACGGCTGAACAGAATCCGCACGTCTGAAACATACACCGTTACGCTCGCCAGCTTCATGAAATTCCGTGACGGGCAGGACATCCTTTTTTGTGAGATAGACGGTGATGTCATGCTGCTGTATGAAGCATGGCTGAAAGCCAACAGCAACTGCCCCAACACCATATCGTTCTATATGCGCATACTACGAGCCGTCTATAACCGTGCGGTGGAAAAAGAACTGATAGAACAGAAGTTTCCATTCAAGCATGTTTACACGGGCATATACAAGACCGTGAAACGTGCCATATCATTAAAGACCGTCAAGCGCATCAAGGAGATTGACCTGAAAATGAAACCGCATCTGGACTATGCGAGGGACATGTTCCTCTTTTCGTTTTATACCCGTGGAATGTCGTTTGTCGATATGGCATACCTGAAAAAGTCGGACTTGGAAAATGGTATCCTCACATACCGGAGAAGAAAGACCGGGCAACTGCTTACCGTTAAGTGGGAAAAGTGCATGGGGGATATTGTGGCTAAATATGAAGGTCATTCCGACACGCAATACCTGCTGCCGATAATCACTGACCTGCGTGCTGATGAACGGATACAGTACAGAAATGCACTCTGCCGGGTAAACATCGCATTGAAGGAAATAGCCCGGTTGGTCGGTCTGGCTCTTCCGCTAAGTATGTATTGTGCCCGTCATGCTTGGGCAAGCATCGCCAAGAGCAAGAACATACCGCTTGCAGTCATCAGCGAAGGCATGGGACATGATTCGGAGGAAACCACTCGCATCTATCTTGCATCGCTTGATACAAGTGTGGTAGACAAAGCGAACAGCCTTATTCTTAAAGACTTGTAACAGAAAACTCCCAGTAAAAACTTGTTTAGTAAAAATCCGAATCTCTTGATAAGAGTTATAGTTATATCGCAAAGGTACACAAAATACTGAAAAATGAGCATAAATGTTTCGTTGATAATGCGATAATTCGTATAAAAACTATAGGCCTGTTGAGTGAATTTTCTTTTGATAGGTATATAACATACTGATTTTCAGTATAACTCTTACTTGCGTTTATCTCTTATCAAGAGATGAATTTCAAGGATATACTGCATAAATTCCGTACCGAATCATTTACAGAAAAGGAGAAAGGTACAAAGTTCGAGCGCTTGATGCGCTCATGGTTATTGACAGACCCACGCTATAACGAACTTGAAAAGGTTTGGCTGTGGGAGGAGTTTCCGGGACGCAAGGATTTCGGTGGTACTGATACTGGAATAGACCTTGTGGCTAAAACTGAAATGGGCGACTATTGGGCTATACAGTGCAAGTGCTATGCCGAGGATGCTGCGATAGACAAGCCAGCTGTGGATTCGTTCCTTGCCACTTCCAGCCGGACATTCATTAACGAGGTTACGTTTCAGACCACCCGATTTTCAAATCGGGTATGGATTTCCACTACCAATCATTGGGGAAGCAACGCTGAGGAAGCCATCCGTAACCAAGAACCGCCCGTGACACGTGTCGGTATGGCTGACCTTGAATCCTCACCTGTGGACTGGCAAAAACTGATGGACGGACTTACAGGAAACTCCGCACTCGTGGAAGGGAAGAAGCCACGTAAGCACCAGTTGGATGCCATATCCAAGGCTTATACTCATTATATTGTGGATGGCAATGACAGGGGTAAACTTATTATGGCTTGTGGAACTGGTAAGACCTACACTTCGCTACTCATTGTCGAACAGTTACTCGGAAATAAGGGGCTTGTACTGTTCATGGTTCCGTCTATTGCCTTGCTGGGGCAATCTCTCAACGCATGGTCTGCAGACGCAAAGAAACCCATCAAGGCTGTCTGTATCTGTTCAGATTCCAAAGCCTCGCGCAAGACAGGCAAGGACTTCGATGACATGGACGACAGTATTATTGACCTTGCAGTGCCAGCCTCTACTAATCCGCAGTCCATTGCCTCACAGTTGAAGAAATATCGTGACCACGATGGGCTGGTAGTCGTGTTCTCCACTTACCAGTCCATTGACGCCGTTTCAGCGGCACAACAAGAAATCCTTTTCGAAACCAACGGTGCATATGGAATATTCAATTTTATCATCTGCGATGAAGCCCACCGCACGACAGGCGTAAAAATAGCTGACCGGGACGAGAGTAATTTCACTAAGATACACTCTGACGATAACGTACAAGGCAGGAAACGTCTTTACATGACTGCCACTCCGCGTCTGTATGGTGAATCAGCCAAGATAAAGGCTTCGGAAAAGGACTGTATCCTTTGTTCAATGGATGACAAGGCACTTTACGGAGAAGAATTCTACCGGGTGAATTTCTCCTACGCCGTACAGAATGGCTTGCTGACCGATTACAAGGTGCTTGTCCTTACTGTCTGCGAGGATGACGTGCCGGACAATATCAAACGTGATATAACCAATTCCATCACAGAGTTGAATTTTGACGACACATCCAAACTTATAGGCGTAATCAACGGATTGTCGAAAATGATACAGGGTGACGATCACCGCACATGGGATGCTGACCCGCGCATGATGCGCCGTGCCGTGGCGTTCTGTTCCTCGATAGGCAGTGAAACGAAAGCCGGAACTTCCAAATATGTAACTTCGGTATTTCCGAGAATATCCGCACAGTACGAAGAAAATCTTGATGCGGAGAGCCTTTCTCATACTGTTTTCGTAGCCACAAAACATATTGACGGTTCAATGAACTCTCAGGAACGTAACGGAATCCTCCAATGGCTGGCAGAAGAACCGGACAATGAACGTGAGTGTCGTGTAGTGACTAATGTGCGCTGTTTGTCCGAAGGAGTGGACGTGCCGTCACTCGATGCCGTGCTGTTTCTTTCCTCCCGTAACTCGCAGGTGGACGTGGTGCAGTCGGTTGGTCGTGTAATGCGTACATTCCACAAAGGATTGCCCGATGAAAAAAAGTACGGATATATCATCATCCCTATTGTAGTACCTTCAGATGTTTCAGCAGAAGAAGCACTTGACAACAACAAAACTTTCGATGTGGTCTGGGCAATTCTGAACGCGCTTCGTTCACATGATGACCGTTTCAATGCGATGGTGAACAAGATAGCACTTAACAAGCAAAAACCGAATAAACAGTCCTATACGCCGTCCGTTACAATCGGCAGACCGGGGCTTGGCTTTCAGGAAGGAGCGGAAGAAGCACGACAAATGGAGAATGCCGAGATTGCCCATCAGTTGGAATTGCGGTTCGGAGAGTTACAAGAGGGTATGTATGCCAAACTTGTGGAAAAATGCGGTGACCGCCTTTACTGGGAGAACTGGGCAAAGGAAATCGGACTTATCGCACACAAATTTATTGAACGTATTTCCAAACTTATACAGTCAGGTGTACACAAAAAGGCATTCAACGAATATCTCAAGGGATTGCAGCGTGACCTTAACCCGTCCGTGGATATGGCACAAGCCATCGAGATGCTGGCGCAGCACATTATCACACGACCTGTGTTTGATTCTTTGTTCGCCGATTACCAGTTCGTGAACAACAATGCCGTGAGCCGTTCCATGCAGCATATGATAGACCTCTTGCAGGAACAGGCTTTTGAGAAAGATACCGAAGTGCTGGATAAGTTCTACCAGTCGGTAAGGACAAATGTGGGTGGCATTGATAATCTGGAGGGTAAACAGACGATTATTAAGAACCTATACGAAAAGTTTTTCAAAGGTGCTTTTCCGCTTACTGTGGAAAAGTTGGGTATTGTCTATACACCCGTAGAATGCGTGGACTTCATCATCCATTCCGTGAATGACATACTCAAAGCGGAGTTCAATACTTCGCTGACCGGGCAGAACGTGCATATCCTCGATCCATTTACAGGTACAGGTACATTCATTACCCGTTTGCTTCAATCCGGTCTTATCCGCCCGGAGGATATGGAACGAAAGTACTTGAATGAAATCCATTGTAATGAAATCGTATTGCTGGCCTATTATATCGCCGACGTGAACATTGAATCGGTATTTCATGACATTACCCGTCGGAAAACATATTTGCCATATAGCGGTATCTGTCTGACGGATACTTTCCAACTGGCGGAAAAGAAGCACAACGAGCTTTTCACGGAGTTTTTTCAGGACAATTCCAAACGGGTGAAGAAACAGATGGCTACACACGTGAGGGTGATTGTAGGGAATCCGCCGTATTCAGTTGGACAAAAAAGTGCAAATGACAATGCTCAAAATTTATCATATCCAAATTTGGAAAAGCGAATTGCATCAACATATATACAACGAATTACAGATAGAAACAGTACAGTTCAAGCTCTATATGATAGCTATGTTAAAGCTTTCCGTTGGGCATCTGACCGCATTCCACAAAATGAAGGGGGTATCGTAGCATTTATAAGCAATGGTACGTGGCTTGACGGAAATGCACAAAATGGCATGCGCAGATGCTTTGAGGAAGAATATACATCCATTTATGTGTTGAATTTGCGTGGGAATCAGCGTACTTCAGGCGAATTATCGCGCAAAGAAGGAGGTAAAATCTTTGGTAGCGGTTCCCGAACACCCATTGCCATTACTTTCCTTGTCAAAAATCCGGCCAAGAAAGAACAAAAGGCAGTTATCCATTACCATGATATAGGCGATTACCTTACCCGTGAGCAAAAGCTCAAAATGGTAAAGGACTTCCGTTCCATATCTTCGCAGAAATTGGATTGGCAGATTATTATGCCTAATGAAAAGGCAGATTGGATAAACCAACGTGATGGTGTATTTGACAATTTGATATTATTGGGTGATAAGAAAAACTGTAAGCAAACCGTTTTTTCTATATTTTCGGCAGGGGATATAACTCATCGTGATGTTTGGTGTTATAATTCTTCGTCCAAATCCCTTTCTATGCAAATGCAGACAGCAATAACAACATTTAATCAAGAAGCAAGCAAATGCACAGAGGCCAAAACTATAAATGAAATCGTAACATTAGTCAATGCAGACCCTACTCAAATTAAGTGGGACCAAAAATTATTCGAACATGTCTTGAAAGGTATTCGCCATACTTTTGATAGTAATAAGATACGATTAACACTTTATAGACCATATTTCAAGCAATGGCTTTATTACGATAAAGCATTTAATTGGAGCCAGTATCAATTACCCAAATTATTTCCAACGCCAACAACGGAAAATTTGCTAATTTGTTTAAGCGGTGTTGGCAATAAGAGTTTTAGCTGTCTAATGACAAATGCAATGCCTGATTATCAGATACAATTTAATAGCCAATGTTTTCCCCTATATTGGTATGAGGAAAACAAAAATCCCCAAGCTACACTTTTTGATGATGCGGAGACAGACAAGTATATTCGCCGGGATGGAATAACCGACTGGATTCTGAAAGAGGTTCGTAGCCGTTTTGGTGGCTCACGCACTATCACGAAAGAACACATCTTCTACTATGTGTATGGACTACTTCATTCCAAACAATACCGTGAACGATTTGCCGATGATTTGAAGAAATCATTGCCTCGCATTCCTATTGTAGATAATGTACGGGATTTCATGGCTTTTTATAAAGCCGGAAAGGAACTTGCTGATTTACATTTGAACTATGGACAGGGCATTAACGAGCAGATTACAGGTAAAGACGGTGATTATCTTTTTTATGCAAATATGCCGATGCTTGCGCATCGTTTCTTTGGTGTAAAGGTTATTGGTGACATTGACATATGGCAAAGCGAATGGACAGATGAAACCTATCAATACTTTGCCGTGGATAAGATGAAGTTTGCCAAAGTTCGTGATGAGAACGACAAGCTCGTGTCAGATAAGATACGCATCATCTACAACGGTCATATCACCATTGAGAACATCCCACTCAAAGCATACGAGTATATCGTCAATGGCAAGTCAGCCATTGAGTGGATAATGGAACGCTATGCCGTGACAATAGACAAATCCTCCCAAATTAAGAATAACCCCAATGATTGGTCAAGAGAACACAAGCAGCCCCGTTATATACTTGATTTGCTTTTGTCGGTGATTAATCTCTCTTGTCAAACAGTAGATATAGTTAATGTGTTACCTCAAATTAAAATTTAAGAAATATGTATCAAACAGAGAATTATAAATACAATAAAGCTTTTATAATTGGAAATGGCTTTGACAAAGCAAATGGTTTTCCTACTGGCTATGGAGATTTTGTCGAAAGTCCAAATTTTAAGAATTTGTTATCCCACGACAACCAGTTGGCGAAATTTATCAAAAATACATATGATGATGCTAAATGGGTGGATATAGAAATAGAAATTGGAAAATATTCTTGTAATCTTGGCGAAGCTTATAAAGGAAACTCTTTTGCAAAAGAAACAGAGAAATTTAGAAATGATTACATTAAGTTGACCGATGCCTTATATTGGTATATTGACGGCATAAGAAGTGGCAAAATAAATTCTCGCATGGAAGATTTAGTAAAATCGTGGAAAAATAGTCTATTTGGCAAAGTGCAAGAACAGGCTTTTTTTGTAACATTCAATTATATGCGTTGGGATGTTACTATTTTACAAGAAAAAATGAGAAATGACCGTTTTATAAACTATTATCCTCTATCAATACATGGAGTAACACAATATGATGCAAATGCTACACCTAAGATTGTCTTAGGTGTGGATGAGAAATCAATATATTGCAAAGAACATAAATTTATCGTAAAAGCCTATAATCCATATTGTGAAGCCGATGCTTATTTTAGACATATTTATGATGCTAACCATATTATAATCTTTGGTTGTTCAATAGGAAATACAGACCAAAGATATTTCAGTCATCTCTTTTCGCAAGCAAAAGGAAAAACATTCAACATCTATTGTTATGGAAATGAAGATATAATAGAAACTAAAGCTAATATTTCCACAATATGCGATTTCGACAAATTTATAGGTGAGAATGATGTAAAATTTGAGGATTCAACAGAATTTTCAAATTAAAAAGATAGCGATTGAAAAAGGCACAATTAATTTGTGTACTAAAGCAGACAGATGGTAACCGCATACTCTTGACTTCAGACACGTTCTTATCAAGATAAGGTATAAAAAAGATTATCACAGGTCAGAATAGGTTGCTTGACTTCGGAAAAGTAACCCGGCGACAAGGTTTTCGGGAGTAGCCCGAAAGATTTTGAGTTACTCAAAACATACCTTGCTGCTTCCACTTTTCGGGAGTAACCGAAATGCCTTTGAGTTACTCAAAGGACACCTTGCTGATTTCAGGTGAAATCAATAATCCGTCAGTAAACGGATTGGAAAAAGTGCTGTTATTCCACCCCGAAAACATCGTTTCCCGATGCTTATGCTGCCCAAAAGAAGAACGGGATAAGGCAGGGCGTACAAGTCTGAACTTTCTTTGAGAGTGCAAGAAACATGAAGCGGATTTTTATTCGCCTCAAATGCAGTCAATAGCGTCAATCCGATGCCAATATGTGTCAATTACAGCCAAAATCAGCCTTAGAATAATAGAAATATGCATTTTAGGTAAATACTTCTTCACTTGTTTGCAAGTGCATCGAACCAATGGTTCGTAAAAATGATGATGAACGGAACCGGACAATCAAGGAAGCAATTCTGTGCAGATAGGCAACAATATAGTTTCAATGATATGCTGATTTACTGTTGTGCTGTCGTACTGGTTTACGACAGTGAAACTTCAAATAAAAGTATCAGCAATGGGTGTGGATTTAGAAATATGGAATTTTTGGGCTGTAAATTTGTAGTACAATGCATTTATCTGTCAATGCAGCAATACAGAAACAAATTAGTGTTATAATGAGCCTATGCAGGTTAATACATACGATGTTTTACAGAAGATATAATAGTCTTAAAACGAGTGAATTACTTAATTTCTATTCAGACGTCAGATTTTCTCTTTTTTTAGAAGAATCGTTTTGATAAAAACAAAGAATACTCTACTTTTGTAGAGTAGAATTAATAAAAATTGAGTTATGTTTGATTTCACACAAATAACACTTGTTGTTGGAAAGTATAATAAAGATACGCAACTTGTTGATATGCTGGGAACAGGATTTCTTATATCTAATGATGGGAAAGTTGTTACTGCTAGACATGTCATTGGAAATGAATATAATAATTTATGTGTCTTATTACCTCATATTCCCAATATAAATGTTTACCAAGATGTAACAGATTTTTCATGTCGCTCAACTTCTGCTGTTGTAGAAGATATAAATCCTATTACAGATTTGTGTATATTAAAAACAGGTTTAATATTTAATGGAACTCTACCTTCTTTGGAGTCATTAGATAATATATATGTTGGTGAAAAAATTGGAATGTTCGGTTTCCCTCATTGTGTCATGGGACGTAGAGTTTTAACGTATCAAGAAACAGAAATTGGTGCAAAAATGTTATTGGAAACATCTGGTGTTAAATCGAAGTATGCGACTATTAATATACAAACAAGACCTGGACAATCAGGCTCTTTAGTGTTCAATCTCAAAACAGGTGCTATCATAGGTTTGTTGATTGGAACTTATGCTCCTTCATCAGGCGTTATTATCGCAGGAATAAATCCACATGAATTAAATCAAACTTCGTATTGTATATCCGCAAACCACATAAAAGAAATGTTATGATAGAAATAGATAGCTTGTCATTGGAAGAATGGTATACTTGCCTTAAGCCATATCAAAAAATAACAATTGAGCAATTGGTGTCAAAATACGGAGAAGAAAGAGCAGCAGAAGAATGGCTGACAGCAAGAGGTCCTATTCAAACTGTTACGTTTGGTGGAACTCAAACAAATGTAACGGAAACTTCTAAATATTGGAGTAGATTTAAAGATGAATTTGATAAACTTATTTGTGGTCACCCAGACTATGACAAAGAGCAAAGAAAGTTTTTAACTGCAGGAAAAACTATAGGCTTGGGGAGTGTGACTGCTTTGGCAAATTGGTTAGCTCCTATTATAAATATGGCACCAGCTATTTTAGTGCCAGCTCTCGTTTTAGTATTGCATACAACTGCTAAAATGGGCATTAAAGCTTATTGCTCTACAAAACATTTTACTAATAAATAATTCATCTCTATTAGTTTTGAAAATATGTAATTGATTTCATTTTTCAGAGGAATAACTTTGGTAATAAGGGATAAAAATACTACTTTTGCAAATAAGAAAAGCGTTCTTTTGATTGATGCAGAACATTGTAGAATATAGAAGCCCGCTGGTTACTAAGTCGTTACCTGTCAAGCTGATAACCTTTGTAAGTTTCTTATTTTCAATGAATAAGAAAAGATACAATGCCTAGCCAGGTGAAATGTCACCCTTTTTCTTATATGGCAGATGTCGGCAAGCTCTTTAAGGTAAACGTTACTTTTCTGGTTCGAGATGGTCGGGAATAGGTATTCCGATTCGCCTTTTCCTATGTAAAAACTTACTATTTTCTTGGCTTGGGGAAGGAGAGGGATGAATGCGGGGTGGTTGGTCTTGGTCCTGTACAGATGGATATACATGCTTTTGTCAGAATCTGAAATGATTTGATCCTTTCTCAACCGACAGATGTCTGAGTAGGCGATGCCTGTGAAGCAACTGAAGATGAATATGTCACGGATAGAAGCTAGTCTGGGAATATCCAGCTGCTTGTTCATTATCCTTATTATTTCCTGCCTGTTCAGGTATTGTTTCTGACTTTCTTCCTTCTTTATTCGGTAAGTTGAGAACGGATTGGTCAGGATGATTCCGCACCGGTATGCCCATAGGATTCCTTTTCTTACCATACTCATCATCTTGGCTGTCGTATTGACAGACAGCCTGCAGTCTGTCCTGAAGAAAAGCTCCAGTTCGTGTATCATCTGCCGGTCGAACTGTTCCAGTGCCATATCTTGCCTGCCCATCTTTTTGCAGAATTCTTCAAGCCGTCTGTAGGCCAGTTTATGTCTGTTGGAATGGGACATGCTGATTTGTCCGGCATGTGCCAGCCTGTCTGCATCTTTTACCTGTTTGTCAAACATCTTCAGAAGGGAAGGCGGGTTGGATCCTGTGGCCATGAAGCGTTGTTTCAGCATGCTTGCCGTAAGCTGTTTTCCTTCCAGTTGGGCCTGTCGGTAATGATGCTGCAATGTGGAACTTACTTTGTCCAAGTATGCATTGATGTCGTGTGCTTCTGGATTCATGTCGGAAACACGCCTGTTCTGTTTGTCCCAATGCTCCTGTAGGATGGACGTCTTCAGACTTACATCTGCGGCCTTGTTGTTGACTATGATGCGGAGCATGATTGTTGACTTGCTGTCTTTTTGAAGCTTTCTACGTTTTAGATAGAAGTAGATGGAAAAACTATGTCTCATAAAAAATAAATATTAATTGTGTCCATATCACAGACGGATGCATAGGATACGGATAAGACATAGATTATGGTTTTGAATGGAACGTAATTGCTGATTATTAATAGTTTTAGATTAAATGAAATAAGAGAAGAAAATAAAGTAAATATGTAGTTTTCAGATATTTGTTTAGGTCATAGAAATAGGTTCGGATCCGCTTGGGGCCCGAACCCAGAGCCCCAATTTGCCTTGGAGTAATTGGATGAAATGTAATGTGTTTATTATCACGTATTTGAACCTGCATAGTTCGGCATTGTTTACAAAAATAGGTTCAGTTCCTACAATATTTGCTAGTGAACCTTGTAGGATGTTAGTATTCAACTGGATACATCGAGCTATTAAGTACGAACTTTTCAGAGAACCACCTCTTTCCATCTTCATTAGAGAAGAATTTGACGTTACGGAGGTAGCGTTTTCCGGCTCGTCGGAATGGACAGGAAAAGCTGGTTATTTCTGTTTCTTTTGGGAGTTCCTACATTCCGCAGTTTTGGCATGTCCGTTCACATAAGTACGGGCTTCTTCACGGAATCTTTCACGTTCCGATGTTCCGGGTTTACCGAACTGGACATCCATGAGTTCGTCGATGTTTGTTAGACAGTTTTCTTTCAAGGTTTCCTTTTCTGTTTTCATGTTTCAAAGATAGTTCTCTTGCTAGAGAATGACAAGTTTGATGACGCAAAATTTTGAAAATTGATATACTTATATTATGCCTTCAATTGTATATAAACTCTTTTTACAGTTATCTGATATATGTATATGATAAATTTCTGCAACTTTAGCTCTTAATAATATGATGGACTCGTTAAAGATTATAATTCATCAATATAAATTTAAAACCTATGTCTCTGTTTTTAATAGATTACTTTTATTTTTAAGTAAGTGATTAATTTTTTTATATTCAGCACGAAATATTGATATTGTATCATTTTATTGTTAACTGTAAATTATGAAATATATAAAAGTACTTGATTAAGTGAAGCTGATTGTCTTAAACTGGATAATAGTCCTATTCACAACCATCGTATTTGATACAAATCCATGCTGTTGAAGTCATGATGTAAATCGGCTTCAGAAATAATTGAAATGTTTGATGTAATAGTCACAACAGTATACGCATGGATAAAATTTTATAAAGAAAATGGGATCAAAAGGCTTGAAACACGTCCCGTCTAAGGCTGTAAGCTTATAATGGCTTGTTCCGATGAAGAAGTCGTCCACAAGGCTATAGGAGAAGACTATCAAAAGCACGTGAAGCCAAGGAAAAGGTTTCTGGCAAAAAGCCAATGGCATTACCTTTAAACGTTTTTTAAGAGTATTGGTGCAAGATATAAGCGAATAAGAAAATGTGCAACGGTATAACTTTACCACAACTCTACAAATACAAAGAAGGATAAGTTGCAAGACTTAATTTCTTTGGCATGAAAACCCGAAAAAATCAGTTTTAAGGCTTTACAACATAAGAATCCATCAATGCAGACATGCTTGTGGGTTATCTTGATAGGTTTTCTTTTGAAGTAAAGAAGAAAATGAAGGTTGTACTTGACAAAGCCTCTGTCCATAGGCGCCGGAAAATAAAGTAACCGAGAAAGATATGTGAGGATAGAGAATTACTTTTTTCATCTTATACATGTTTAAAATAAGTAGTTAATGTGAAATTAAAAATAGAAGGTTGTACATTATTGACAAAATTTACGTCAATAACGAGATTTTTTCTAAAAAATGGAGTATTCTATCTGTAAAATATTCTTCAGTCCGTTAGTGAATGTTTCAATCAAAGCATTTTTCAGAGCAGAATCTTGTCAGCGATACTTATCAGTGAGTTCTTCATATTGTTTTTAACTTTAGTGACTAGCTATATTCCTTTACGAAAGAGATTTTCAAACAAAACCTGTCCAATATATCCTTGTCTGCGCATAGTTTACTTTTAATGTTTTCCAAGAACCTACCATATAAAGGTTCACGCTCATCCATGCTTCCAAGTGTAAACATGAAGTTAAGAATTTCGCCTTGATTATTGATTATCAGATGTAAATTGGCAAGTCCTTAGAATGTCTTATAATCCAGAACTTGTTGGTTACGACAGACACAAAGAGTCGAGTTGACATGATGTCAGTATAGATATCCAGCAGGACTTTCTTGATGAAACAGGAGGTGAAGCGATACTTCCTCCTTCAGTTCTACAAAACGGTTATAGGACAGGATACCTGACGCAGAAACAGATGATTCAGACAACTTCTTGTAATAATGTTTGAAGTGGCGTAAACCACCAGAGTGGAATAGATAACATTATCGTACCATTCATGTGGTTAGGCTTGTTACAATGCACTCTTTCCTTATCCTCAATTATTAAGAATTTTTCCTATTGCAACGCAAATTCCTTGCAAAAATCATCGGCCATACAATAAATCTCTGTAACTTTAGACTC
>OHJS01000550.1_pt1 | contig 24553 bp, 19 predicted proteins | sample 1568661 | NCBI WGS metagenome assembly OHJS01 (sample SAMEA3879603, study PRJEB24766) | human gut metagenome | biome: human-associated habitat; feature: feces | place: USA | collected 1985/1987 | reverse complement strand
CAGCGGCCAGCATGGTGGCGGCAGTGGGGGTGGCCACGGCCACAATGACATCTACCTGGTCGGCCACCAGGTCTGCACCGATCTGGTTCAGGTTGGACTGGTCAGCCTGGGCGTTGGCGTAGTAATCGGCATAGTCAAAGGTCACGCCCTTTTCCGCGCCCACCTTATCCAGGCGGCTCTCAACAGAGGCCACGATCTGGTTCAGGGAAGCATGATCCACATAGTTGACGATGCCCACCTTAAAGGTCTGGCCTGCCTCAGAAGCGGCGGCAGCGGAACCGGCAGCACTGGAAGCGGTGCTGGATGCTGCGGCAGAAGAGCCGGAGGAGCCGCAGCCGGTCAGGCCCAGTGCGGATACGACAGCGGCTGCGGCGGTAGCCTTCAGGAAGCTGCGGCGGGAGATCATGTTCATGGTTTTCATAGCGGTTGCTCCTTTCCCGGAGCGGGCGGCCCAAAAATAAATAAAACCCGCTCCGCCTGCGGAACGGGTAAAATAAAAACGGCCCCGTCCCTGTGTGTTCATCCACAAGGACAGAGTCGAGAAATTCGAATCTGCGGTGCCACCTTGCTTGCTCCGCTCGTCTTCCCACTATGGAAAACTGCAGGAGCCCCTCAACGGAGAGCCAACACTCCCCTGCCCTGTAACGGAGGCTTCCGTCCCAAGCTACTAAAGGCACTGCCCTGTTCGCCCGGCCCTCGGCGGCCCACGAACTCTGCCCCGCTCTCTGCCCGTTTTCACCATTCGGGCTCACTGTAAGTGCGCTTGCAGGTTCTCTTCCGCCTCATCGGTTTGTTGATTGCATTATACGCTTTATTTTCATAAAGTCAAGAGGGAATTTTTCATTTTTTTGGCCGCAAAGATGAAATGCTTCTTGGATGCCCCGCAGCAGCCTTCCCGCCCAAATCTCCCCGGTGCGGCCCGGGCAGCTCTGCCGGGGCAAAAGAAGCCTTCTTCTTGCCATAGGTCATACTTTCTCTCCGCTCCGGGACGCATTTCCACTTTCAGTATCCCCGTTGCTGCGCACAAAGTTCGCAGTTTCTGCCACAGATTCCACACTATTTTTATTCTTTTCCCGAGTTTTGCTCTAAATTCTCTTCAAAGGGCTTGACAGAAAAATGTTTTTTGCGATAAACTAATCCTATGAAATATTTTCGTTGTATCCAACGATGTCAAACATGCAACTCGGAGAGGACACTACCACCATGTCGATGACCCTGAATCCCGTCAACGAAGCCGCTTTTCAGAAAGCTGTACAGTCTCTGGAGACCCTGAACCGGGCCGCCGTGTTCTACCCCACCGGCACCGGCAAAAGCTGTATTGCCTGGAAGGTGGTGGAGGCTCACCCCCAGACCACCTTTTTCTGGCTGGTGGCCGGTGCACAGCGTCTGGCCCTGCGGCAGGCAGAGCTGACACGCTACAACGGCGGCACCCTGCCCGGCAATGTCCGCTTCTGTGATTGCGAAAAGCTGGCCGCCGCCACCCCGGAGCAGTGGGTGCGGCTGGGGGAGCAGAAACCCGGCTGCATCGTGCTGGACTGCTACCATGAGTTGAGCGCCGTGTGTTGGGCACAGTCGGTGCAGAAGCTGCTGCGGATGTGCCCCCAGGCAAAGGTGCTGGGGCTGGGTGTGCCCAACGGTGCCCCCGTCTGCGCCGCCGCGCAGGAGCTGTTTGCCGACTGCATCGTCTCCCACATGACTGTGGCCGAGGCCATGGCCGCCGGGACCATGCCGGTGCCCTCAGCCTATGCAGCCCTGCTCTGGCCGCAGGAGGAGGAGCTGGCCACCCTGCGCGCCCGGATCAAAAACCTGTGTATGCCCAAGGGCGACACCTCCCTGCGTGTTCAATATGAAGAGCTGAGCTGGTCTCTGCGTCAGGTGGAAAACCTGACCGTTCTGCTGCCCCGCCTGCTCAGCGATACCAGCGGCCATTATCTGGTCCTGTTTGAATCCGCCGCCTATCAGGAAAAGCTGGGCACGGAGCTGGAACAGCTGCTGCGCACTGTGGACCCTGCTGTCCGGTTTTACGCCGCGGATCACGCCTGCTTTGCGGATTCTGCTGCCGTGGAGACCTTCCTCTCCGATACAGCTCCCGGCCCCAAGGTTCTGCTCTGCGTCAACGCGCCGGGAGTCCAGCAGCCACTGGAGGGGCTGGCCGGGGTCATTCTGGTGCGCCAGTCCAGCCTGATGTCCACCTTCAAGCAGATGCTCTGCCGCGCGCTGGTGGCTGCAGGCAGCCGCAGCGTGCCGGTGTTCGACCTTGTGGCGCAGTTCGAGGGACTGGGCAACGGCCGTACCCTGCAGCGTGACTGCACCGAGGCCATGACCAGAGCCGGCAGCAAAACGCCGGGCTTCCGGCAGGAGCGCCCCATGCAGCAGACCTACCGCCTGTACGGCAAGCTGCGCCGGGAGATCCCCGGCATCACCCTGCGCACCACCCTGATCGCGGGCTTCCCCGGCGAGACCGAGGAGCAGTTTGAGGACCTGTGCAACTTCGTCAAGGAGGTCAGATTTGACCGTCTGGGCTGCTTTGCCTATTCTGCCGAGGAGAACACCGTGGCCGCAAAGATGGATGGCCAGATCGATCAGGAGACCAAGGACCGGCGCGCAGAGCTGGTGATGCAGATCCAGACCGGCATCATGGCCCAGAAACAGGCCGAGAAGGTGGGCCAGACCGTCCGTGTGCTCTGTGACGGCATCGACGAGGAGAGCGGCCTGTACCTCTGCCGCACCACCGGCGATGCCCCCGAGGTGGATGGCAATGTCTGCGTTTCCAGCGAGGAGCCGCTCTATCCCGGCCAGTTCTATGATGTGCTGGTGGAGGACAGTGACCTTTACGATCTGTACGGAACGGTTGCAAAATAACAAATTGGAGGAATCTATATGAATCTGCCCAATAAGCTCACCCTGACCCGCATCATTCTGGTGCCGGTGTTCATGGTCTTCGTTTCCCTGACCCAGATCGGCACGGAAGATTTCAATCCCACCTGGTATCTGGTGGCGGGCATCATCTTTGCCGCGGCCAGCTTTACCGATTTTCTGGACGGCCATCTGGCCCGCAAGTGGAACATGGTCACCGACTTTGGCAAGTTTGCCGACCCGCTGGCCGACAAACTGCTGACCACTGTGGCCTTCATTTACATGCTGCGGGACGGCGTGTGCAGCCCGGTGGTGCTCTGCATCATCCTGGCCCGCGAGTTCGCCGTGTCCGGTCTGCGGATGGTGGCCGCCGGTGCCAAGGACGGCAAGGTGATCGCCGCCAATATGTGGGGCAAGGTCAAGACTGTGCTGCAGATGCTGACCATCATCTTCTACTATTTCGGTACCGCATTGACCTGGGGCAATTTCATTATGATAGGCGCTGACTGCGTGTTCCTCTCTTACTGGCTGTGCTGGCTGGTGGCCATTGCCACCGCCATCTCCGGCATCAAGTATCTGTGGGACAACCGCAGCTTCATCAATACCGCAAAATGATCAAGAAGATCACCATTCTCTGTTCCATTTTCCTGAACCTCTGCATCGTGCGGTGGGAGCCGGTGGCCATCCGGATGACCTGGGAAGCGGTGGGCAGCCAGACCTTCACCTTTTACACCGAGAACTCCAATGTTTTTGCGTTTTTCGTCTGCCTGCTGGTGGCGGTGTGTCAGGTGATCTGCCTGTTCACGGGGCGGCAGCTGCCCCGCTGGGTCAAGACGCTCAAGTACATTGCCACCTGCTGCCTGACCATGACCTTCCTGACCGTGGTGTTCGTGCTGGGGCCCTACTGTGCCGACCAGGGCGGCGTGGTGTTTCTGCTGACCGAGAGCTCCATGCTCTACCACCACCTGCTCAACCCGCTGTGTGCCTTTGTCTCCTTTGTCCTGCTGGAACGGGAGCCAAAGCTGCCTGCGCGGTGCGTTCCGCTGGCGCTGGTTCCCACGATGCTCTATGGCTCTGTGGCCCTCTGGGCCAATTACCAGCGGCTCATCACCGGGCCTTACCCGTTCCTGCTGGTCTATCAGCAGACCACCCGGCAGACGGTGCTGTGGTGTGCGGCCATCCTGGCCATGAACCTGCTCTATGCCTGGCTTGTCTGGCGGCTGGGCGGGAACTGCCGCAAAAAGAAAAATGTGGGCTTGCTATTCAGAAGCTGAGATGCAAAAAAGGCTCTCTGCCGGTTTTGGCAGAGAGCCTTTTCTCGTGTTTTGCTTACAGCAGGGGGATCCCGGCCTTTGCGCAGGCCGCGCGGGTGGCTTCGTCCCAGACGCTTGCCTGTACTTCGCCGATGTGGGCGCTGCCTAGCAGCAGCATGCACAGACGGCTCTGGCCGATGCCGCCGCCGATGGTGTAGGGCAGCTCACCGTTCAGCACTGCCTTGTGGAAAGGCAGGGTGCGGCGGTCGTCGCAGCCCGCCATGGTCAGCTGCTTGTCCATGCTTTCCGGGCTGACACGGATGCCCATGCTGCTCAGCTCGTAGCTGCACTGCAGGGGCTCGTTCCAGAACAGCAGGTCACCGTTCAGGTCCCAGTCGTCGTAGTCGGGGGCGCGGCCGTCGTGGGGCTTGCCGCTCTTCAGGGGAGCACCGATCTTCATCAGGAAGGTGGTGCCGTTCTCCTTGACAAAGGCGTTCTCCCGCTCCTTCGGGGTCAGATCGGGGTACTTATCCTCCAGCTCCTGTGAGGTGACAAAGGTTACGTTGGGGGTGTGCAGGGGCAGATCCTGCAGCTGGGGGAACATGGCGTGCAGATTCATCTCGGTGGCGCAGACAGCCGACACGATGGAGCGCACCACGTTCTTCAGATAGGCCTCGCTGCGGTCCTCCTCGCGGATGACCTTCTCCCAGTCCCACTGGTCCACATAGACGGAGTGGAGGTTGTCCAGCTCCTCGTCCCGGCGGATGGCGTTCATGTCGCAGTACAGGCCCTTGCCCACGCGGAAGCCGTAGTCCTTCAGGGCCTTGCGCTTCCACTTTGCCAGCGACTGCACCACCTGTGCCTCGGTGCCGCTGTCCTTGATGTCAAAGGTCACCTTGCGCTCCACGCCGTTCAGGTCATCGTTCAGGCCGGTGGAAGCCTCCAGAAACAGCGGTGCAGACACGCGGTACAGGTTGAGCGTAGCGCACAGGGTATCGGCGAACAGCCGCTTCACCGTGCCGATGGCGCGCTGGGTGTCGTACAGGTTCAGCGCGGGTGTGTAGTTTGCCGGGATGATGATCTTGCTCATAACGTTTACCCCTCATTCTGTGTGGTTTGCGCCCCGCTTTCCCGAGCCGGGGCGTGGCTTTTGCAAAGCCGGAATACTGCACTCATTATGGCACAATTTTTTACGAAAGTAAAGTGATAGCAGGAAAAAGCAGTTCCGAAACGCCCAAGGGCGTTTCGGAACTGCAAATCAAACTATTTTTCCGTTTACCCGCCCAGATAGGCGTTGCGGACGCGCTCGTTGGTCAGCAGCTCGGCACCGGTGCCGTCCATGACCACGCGGCCGGTCTCCAGCACATAGGCGCGGTCGGCCACCGAAAGCGCCATCTGCGCGTTCTGCTCCACCAGCAGGATGGTCATGCCCTCCTTGTGGATGTCGCGGATGATGTCAAAGATCTCCTGCACCAGCAGCGGCGAAAGACCCATGGAGGGCTCGTCCAGCATCAGCATGGAAGCGTTGCTCATGAGCGCACGCCCCATGGCCAGCATCTGCTGCTCGCCGCCGGACATGGTGCCCGCCAGCTGTTTGCGGCGCTCCTTCAGGCGGGGGAACAGGGTGAACACCTTTTCCTTGTTGGCGGCAATGGTGGAAGCGGGCTGGGTGTAGGCGCCCATATCAAGGTTCTCGTCCACCGTCATGTGCAAAAACACATGGCGTCCCTCCGGTACTTGTGCAAGGCCGCTTTCCACGATCTTGTGGGCGCGCACGCCCTTGATGCTCTTGCCCTTGTACAGCACATCACCGGTGCGGGGCTTCAAAAGGCCGGAAATGGTTTTCAGGGTGGTGGATTTGCCCGCGCCGTTGGCACCGATCAGGGTGACGATCTCGCCCGCGTTGACGGTGAAAGAGATATCCTTTACGGCGTGGATGTTGCCATAGTAGACGTTGATGCCGTCCACCTTCAGTAATGTATCAGCCATGGCTCAGCCCTCCTTTTTGCCCAGATAGGCCTCGATGACCTGCGGGTTATCGCGGATCTCGTCCGGGGTGCCCTTGGCGATGATGCGGCCGAAGTTCAGCACCGCAATGCCCTCGCAGATGCCCATGACAAGGCTCATGTCGTGCTCGATGAGCAGCACGGCAATGTTGAACTCGTCGCGGATGCGGCGGATGGTCTCGGTCAGTTCGGCAGTCTCGGAGGGGTTCATACCGGCGGCAGGCTCGTCCAGCAGCAGAAGCTTCGGGCCAGTAGCCAGTGCACGCATGATCTCCAAACGGCGCTGTGCGCCGTAGGGCAGGCTGCCGGCCTGCGCGTTGGCAAGGTCTGCCATGTGGAAGATGTCCAGCAGTTCCAGCGCACGTTCGGTGCACTGCTTTTCCTCTTTCCAGTAGTTCGGCATCCGCAGCAGGGAGGAGGCCAGATTATACTTCATGGACTCGTGCAGACCCACCTTGATGTTGTCGATGACGCTCAGCTCCTTGAACAGGCGGATGTTCTGGAAGGTACGCGCCACGCCCATGCGGTTGACCTGATAGGTCTTTTTTCCGGCGGTGGGCATCCCGTCGATCAGGATGGAGCCGCGGGTGGGCTGGTAGACGTTGGTGAGCAGGTTGAACACGGTGGTCTTGCCTGCGCCGTTGGGGCCGATCAGACCGGCGATCTCGTTGCGGCCGATCATCAGGTTAAAGTTGTCCACAGCGGTCAGACCGCCGAAGTCGATACCCAGCTCACGCACGTCCAGAATGGGCTTTTTGTCCTTGTCGCGGTCGGTCAGAAAACCGCCGGAGGGCACACTGTGCAGTCTGGTCTTGAACTCACTCATGGTCAGCGGCCTCCTTTTTGGTATGTTTGCGGAACAGTTCGCCATTCATGGCCTTTTCCACGATGCGGCTCAGGGAGAAATCGTAGCTGCCCAGCAGTCCGCCCGGGCGGAAGATCATCATCAGCACCAGCACCAGCGAATAGACCACCATGCGGTAGCTCTCAAAGCTGCGGGTCGCCTCGGGCAGGATGGTCAGCACGGTAGCGGACAGAATGGAGCCCAGCATGGAGCCCATGCCGCCCAGAACCACCATGACAAGGATTTCGATGGACTTCATAAAGCCGAAGGTGGAGGGGTTCAGCACGCCGATGTAGCAGGCGTACAGGCCGCCCGCCAAGCCTGCAAAGGCAGCGGAGAAGGCAAAGGCCATCACCTTATAATAGGTGGTCTGGATGCCGCAGCTTTCGGCGGCGATCTCGTTGTCGCGGATGGCCAGCACGGCGCGGCCGTGGCGGCTCTTCATCATGGCGTGGATCAAAAAGCAGGTGATGACCACGCACAGGAACACGTTGGTAAAGTTGGAATACTTGGGGATGTTTTTCAGACCCTTGGAGCCATAGAACAACTTGAAGCCCAGCACATCATCGATGTTATTCAGGGTGATGCGGATGATCTCGCCAAAGCCCAACGTCAGGATGGCCAGATAGTCGCCGGTCAGGCGCAGGGCAGGGATGCCGATAAGCACCCCGAACAGCCCGGCAATCACCCATGCCAGCACCAGACCGATGGCAAAGGCCACGCCCTTGGGCAGGCCCGACGATTTGGTGAACAGGGCGCAGGCGTAGGCACCTACCGCCATAAAACCGGCGTGACCCAGCGGCAGCTGCCCCAGATAACCGGTGGCAACGTTCAGCGAGACGGCCAGAATGATGTTGATGCCCACGGTCAGCAGCACCTTATTCTGGTAGGTGGACAGCATATTGCCGGTCACATAGGAAAGCCCCACGAACAGCAGCCCCACCAGCACCAGATTCATCAGGTAGCGCACGGGCATTTTGAGGGTCTTGCGTTTGGTATTCATCGTTATGCCCCCTTACACCTTTTCCTGCACCTTGCGGCCAAGGAAGCCCGTGGGCTTGACCAGCAGCACGATGATCAGAATTGCAAACGTAACAGCGTCCTTCCATGCGGAAAGGCCGATGGCGGAAACAAAGCACTCGCACAGACCGATGGCGATGCCGCCGACCATAGCACCCGGGATGGAGCCGATGCCGCCCAGCACGGCGGCGACGAAGGCCTTCAGACCCAGCATGGAGCCCATGGTGGGGGTGGCCTGCGGGTAGGAGCAGCAGTACAGCACGCTGCCGATGCCCGCCAGTGCCGAGCCCACGGCAAAGGTAAAGGAGATGGTGCTGTTGACGTTGATGCCCATCAGGCGGGCAGCATCCATATCCTCCGAGACGGCGCGCATGGCCTTGCCGAGCTTAGTCTTTTGCACCAGAAAGGTGAGCACCAGCATGGACAGCACGGTGACCACCAGCGTGATGATCGAGGTAAGGCCCAGCGGCACCTTGCCCAGACGGAAGGTCTGGTTGGTGTAGTAGGCGGGGATCACCTTTGCACCCGAGCCGAGGATCAGCTCTGCCGTGTACTCCAGAAAGAAGGAGACACCAATGGCGGTGATCAGCAGCGAGATACGGGGTGCGCTGCGCAGGGGGGTGTAGGCGATTTTTTCGATCACCACGCCCAGCAGCGTACAGGTGATGATGGTGGCGCACACAGCGGTGACCGGGCCAAGACCCAGCTGGTTCATGACGAACCAGGACATGTATGCGCCCACCATGATGACATCGCCGTGGGCAAAGTTCAGCAGCAGGATAATGCCGTACACCATGCTGTAGCCCAGTGCGATCAGTGCATAGATGCTGCCAAGGGACAAGCCGTTGATCAGCTGGCTAAAGAACACTGTCATGGTTGGATACTTCCTTTCTTTGCGGCGTTTACACTTTTTGATATAAAAAACGGAGAACGCCTGACCAGAAAAAAGCTGTTCCGGCGTTCTCCAAAAAAATCATGGGGTTTGCTCTGTGCGGGCGGCTCCATCACCGGTGGATGGAACAGCGCGGATCAGAACATTTCCTTCAGCTCGGGCTTGCCGTCCACGTAGGTCAGGATGGCAGTGCTCTTGACGGGGTTGTGGTGCTCGTCGAAGGTAAAGGTGCCGGTGATGCCCTCGATGGTGCCGCCGGCAATGGCATCGATGACGGCCTGCTTGTACTCGTCGGAGCCGGCCTCGAGGCCCTGCTCCTCGGCAGCCTTGATGCCGTACACGACGGTCATGGCAGCATCGTAGCCCAAGGGTGCAAAGCCGTTGGGGTAGGCCTCGCCGTACTCAGCCTTGTAGGCATCCTCAAACGCGGTGCTGGAGCCCTTAGCGTAGCAGGCGCAGAAGTAGGAGTCCTTCAGCTGGTCGGCGGTGGCGTAGCCCTCCAGACCATCCCAGCCGTCGCCGCCGAGGAAGGGAACGGTCAAGCCGATGCTCTCAGCCTGAGCCAGGATCTGACCCACTTCCTGATAGTAGTTGGGGCAGAACACCATCTCGGGGTTCTTGCCAAGGATGCTGGTCAGCTGGGTCTTGAAGTCCACGTCGCCCTCAGAGTAGCTCTCCTGATCCACGACGGTGCCGCCCTTTGCCTCAAACTCCTTGGCAAAGTTCTCGGCCAGACCCTCGTTGTAGTCCTTGCCCTTCAGGAAGATGACGGCTGCCTTGGTGTAGCCCAGCTTCTCGTAAGCGTAATCTGCCATCTTCACGCCCTGGAAGGGGTCGGTGAAGCAGGCACGGAACACATTCCCGTTCACGGTGTCGGTCTCGGCATCGTAGGTAACAGCCTCGGCAGTAGCGGAAGCGGTGACCATAGGCATATTGTAATCGGCGCTCTCGGCGGCAACAGCCAGCGTGGGAGCGGTGGTTACATCGCCCACCAGAGCGGTGATGCCCTGATCCACCATCTTGGTAAAGCAGGTCACAGCCTGCGTTTCATCGCCCTGCTCGTCCATGGCGATGATCTCCAGCTGCTTGCCGTTGACACCGCCATCGGCATTGACCTGCTTCATGTACAGGTTGGCACCGTTTACAACAGCCTGACCGTAAACGGAAGCGTCACCGGTCAGGGGGCCCATCACACCCACCTTGATAGTGCTGCCGGAAGCAGCAGCGGAACCGGCTGCAGAAGAAGCGGCCGTGCTTGCGGAAGAACCGCCGCAGGCAGTCAGAGCACTTGCTGCGGCAACAACACCGGCAGCAGCCATGAACTGACGACGAGTGATCATCTTTTTCATAAAAATCTCCTCCTCCGGAGTGTTCTATAAAGTAAATTGATAAAAACGGAAGCAAGGCCCTTCCCCTCTAAAGCGGCCTTGCTTCTGTTCTTGTCTGTTATTATAGCTATCTGGGTTCAAATCCGCAATTCACAAACCGTCCATACTTTTGGGCGCATTTTCTCGGCTTTGTTGATACTTTATACAAAAATTAAAGCGTGATTTTGTGCACTATTTCAAATTGTTCATTTTGTTTATCTGTGACATGAAACAAATTCACAAGTTGCAAAATGGTTACAGGGTCTCCATCTCGGCGTCGGCGGCAAATTCGGCCTCGGCGCGGACTTCGGCGGCCTGTCCCTCGGCCTCGGCAACAGCCAACGGCTCTGCCAGTGCCTTGCGGATGGCGGTGACGTAGAACACCATGGAAAGCGCCGTACCGATGCACCAGCCCACAGGCCATGCCATCCAGATGCCGGTGGAGCCCAGTGCGGTGGCGCTGAGCACGGCGGCAATGCCCACGCGCAAAATCAGGTCGGTGAAGGTGGCGATCATAAACCGCACCATCAGGCCGCAGCCGCGCAGGATGCCGTCTGCCACCAGCTTGACCGATACCACAAAGTAGAAGGGAGAGAGGATGCGCAAAAACAGCATACCGGTGTCAATGGCGGGGCCCTGCGGGTCGTTCATGAACAGCAGCAGCAAAAAGCGGCCAAAGAAGAAGTACAGCACCACCAGCGGCACGCACAGCAGCCACACCAGATTGCGGCCTGCGCCAAAGCCCTCCTTCACGCGGTCCATCTTGCCGGCACCCATGTTCTGGGAGGTGTAGTTGGAGATGCCGTTGCCCAGGGTGGTAAAAGAGGTGATGACCATGTTGTTCAGCTTGACGGCGGCAGAGTAGCCTGCAATGACGCTGGCACCAAAGGTGTTGATGATGCTCTGCAGGATGATGTTGCCCACCGAGACAAAGCTCTGCTGCAGGATGCTGGGCACAGCCACCACGGCCACCTTGCCCAGCATATTCCACGAGAACAGCTGCACATGACCCTCGGTGTGGAAAGCGCGGATGCGGCGGAACACCACCACCATGGCCAGCACGCAGCTGACACCCTGACACAGGAAGGTAGCCCATGCTACACCGGCAATGCCCATCTTGAAACCTGCCACAAACAGGATGTCCACGCCGATGTTGGACAGAGAAGAGACTGCAAGGAAGTAGAAGGGGGTCTTGCTGTCGCCAAGGGCAGAGAAGATGCCGGTGGCAATGTTGTAGAAGAACATGAAGGGCAGGCCCAGAACGTAGATGTCCAGATACAGCGCAGAATCTGCAAGGATCTCCTCCGGGGTGTTGATGAGCTCCAGCAGGGCGTCGCAGCCAAACAGACCGATGCCCATCAGCACGGCGCACAGCACGGCAGAGCCGATGAGGGAGGTGTAGACCGAGGTCTTCATCTCGCGGTATTCCTTTGCGCCGAAGTAGCGGGACACGATGACCGAGCAGCCGATGTTGCAGCCAAAGGCAAAGGCGATGAAGATCAGGGTGATCTCGTAGCTGTTGCCCACCGCAGCCAGTGCGTTCTCACCGATGAACTTGCCCGCCACCAGACTATCGGCGATGTTGTACAGCTGCTGGAAAATGATGCTGCCGAACATTGGCAGACAGAATTGCCACAATACCTGTGACGGCTTGCCCACCGTCAGATCCTTATTCATTGCAAAAATCCTCCTCTATAACGACTATAAATGGGAAAAAAGCGTAAACGCCGCAACCAGTATAGAACCGAATCGCCAAAAAGTAAAGAAAATTTTTGGCATATCTGCCATATAAAAAACACATGGTAAGCATAACGTATCCCCGCTGCCGCAAGAGGGCAGACTGTAAACGGGTTTTCCACGGCGGTTTGCGTTCCCGTTAAAAATTTAGGTCTGCAAACATACGCACCGGCTCTTGCGCCGGGGTGCAAAGCGTGGTAGGATATTGGCGGTTAGTTATATATAACTATCTAAATAGAGCAGTTCCCCGTCTGTCCGCCCGGGCAGTACGGGAGAGAAAATGATATTCAGGAGGGTTTCAAGATGAATTATCTGGAAATTGAATCTGTTGTAGGCCGCGAGATTTTAGACTCCCGCGGCAACCCCACCGTAGAAGCCGAGATCACGCTGGCAGACGGCACTGTGGCGCGCGGCTGTGCCCCTTCCGGTGCATCCACCGGCGAGTTTGAGGCGCTGGAGCTGCGGGACGGCGACAAGAGCCGCTATCTGGGCAAGGGCGTGACCAAGGCGGTGGAAAACATCAACACGGTCATTGCGGACGCAGTGGTGGGCATGGATGCTTCCGACATTTACGCCGTGGACGCAGCCATGCTCAAAGCCGACGGCACCAAGGACAAGTCCAATCTGGGCGCAAACGCTATTCTGGCGGTGTCCATTGCAGCCTGCCGCGCAGCAGCCGCTTCGCTGGAAATGCCGCTGTACCGTTTTCTGGGCGGCGTAAACGGCAACCGCCTGCCTGTGCCCATGATGAACATTCTGAACGGCGGCGCACACGCAACGAATACTGTGGATACACAGGAGTTTATGATCATGCCGGTGGGCGCACCCTCTTTTAAGGAAGCGCTGCGCTGGTGCGCCGAGGTGTTCCATGCGCTGGCTGCCATCCTGAAGTCCAAGGGGCTGGCTACCTCCGTGGGCGATGAGGGCGGCTTTGCGCCCAACCTTTCCAGCGATGAGGAGACCATCGAGACCATTCTGGCAGCCATCGAAAAGGCGGGCTATCTGCCGGGCAAGGACTTTATGCTGGCAATGGATGCCGCCGCCTCCGAGTGGAAGAGCCCCAAGGGCAAGGGCTTTTACAAGCTGCCCAAGGCGGGCACCGAGTTCACCTCCGCCGAGCTGATCGCGCACTGGAAGAGCCTTGTGGAGAAGTACCCCATCATCTCCATCGAGGACGGTTTGGACGAAGAGGACTGGGAGGGCTGGCAGCAGATGACCCGCGAGCTGGGCGGCAAGGTACAGCTGGTGGGCGACGACCTGTTTGTGACCAACACCGAGCGTCTGGCAAAGGGCATCCAGCTGGGTGCGGGCAACGCTATCCTGATCAAGCTGAACCAGATCGGCTCTGTCTCCGAGACCTTGGAAGCCATCAAGATGGCACACAAGGCCGGTTACAACGCCATCAGCTCTCACCGCTCCGGCGAGACCGGGGACACCACCATTGCGGACTTGGCTGTGGCGCTGAACACCTGCCAGATCAAGACCGGCGCGCCCAGCCGCACCGAGCGTGTGGCAAAGTACAACCAGCTGCTGCGCATTGAGGAGCAACTGGGCGAAAGCGCCGTCTACCCCGGCATGGAAGCGTTTTAAGTAAGACGATTTGGAATGCCCTCCGCGCTGCTATGGGCATTTTCAGCGGAAATAGTATTTTTGATTTGTTGCTCAGAAACGCCTGCGGGCGTTTCTGAGCAACTTTTTCACGGGAAGGGGTCGTAAAGGCAGACGGCAACTGCAATACTCCCAATATTTACCACCACGGCATTTGCAATCCTGCAGCGGACTGGTTCGTATATAAAGCAGACCGGCACCCGGCAGCAGTCGGGACGGAATGAAACGAAAGGAGCAAACCTTCCATGTTTCAAGGCCTTGGGCCGCTGCTCAGCCTTTTGGGCGGCGGCAGCTTTGCAAAGCTGCTTCTGTTTTTACTGAAGGGGCTGTTCGGCTGAAACGGACGGTCTGAAAGGAGAATACCATGCTGATCGTATTGGAGCATCTGCTGGGTCGGATCAACCTGCCCGGTATGTGGTGGATCATCGCAGAGCGCTGGCTGTGAGGTGACGCCCCGCAAAGCCGCTGCACTTTTTGTGCGGCGGCTTTTTTGCTGCGCGGAACGATTGGGAATGCCCTCCGCTTTGCTCTGGGCATTTTCAGCGGAAAAATGATTTGTTTTTTCGGTACACCGGAGCGTCTGCGGACGCTCCGGTGTACCCTTTTCACGGGAAGGGGCGTAAAGGGAAACAACTGTTTCCTTTCCATTGGCAAAACTGGCAAAAAATGCTTGCATCTAGGCAGTTTTGATAATAGAATTACACTGTTACAGTATGCCCAAAAGCAGGGTGTACAGGAAGGTAAAGTTTGAAATTGCGGTAACAGGGGGTACTGCGTGCTGCAATGCGCGGAGAAAAAGGCAGGAAAGGTAAAATGGAAACAGACGAGACAATAAAAAAAGGATTTCTGCGGCTGGAACGCTATGCACAGAATATACCGGGCGGCTTCCACTGTTGTGCGGATGACCCGGAAAAAGGCTATCCCTTTATTTATATCAGCGACCGCTTTCTGGAGATACTGGGCTGGGGGCGGGCAGAGTTTGCGGCAAGGTTCGATAACCGCTACACCGCGCTGGTGCACCCGGATGATCTGGCGGCCGGGCTGCGCTACCGGAATGCGGAAAACAGCGCGACTTACGCCAAGAATGGTGACAGCATCTTCCGGATTCTGGGCAAAAACGGCTACCGCTGGGTCACCAACGCTGCCAATCAGGTGGAATGGTACGGCAAAGGCTATATCGTGGGCACGATCACGGATATCACCCCCTATATGGAACTGCGGGAAAAGCTGGAACAGCAGAACCGTACCCAGCGGGAGGCGCTGGAAACCGCCAACCATAATCTGCTGCGGATGATGCAGCAGATGGAGGAGCAGAAGGCGCAGTTTGCCAAGACTACTGCCCGGAGCATGGAAAAAGAAAAGCGCTACCGGCAGCGGCTGAACCACGACGCCCTGACCGGCACCTACAACCGCCGCTTTTACGAGGAAGTGGTGCGCAATAACATCGGCCCGGCAGGCATCGCCCTGATGGATATCGACGATTTCAAGATCTGCAACGATACCTACGGCCACCACGCCGGAGATCTGGCGCTGGAAACCGCTGCAAAGGCCATCCGCAGCTGCATCCGGGAAACAGATCTGCTGATCCGCTACGGCGGCGACGAGTTTTTGCTGGTGCTGCCCGGCATCCCGGCGGATTATTTCAAGGTAAAGCTGGAGCAGATCCGCACCGCCGTGCAGCAAACGGTGGTGCCGGGCTACCCCCACTTCCGGCTGTCGCTGAGCATCGGCGGCGCGATGCAGACCCTTGCCGACCCTATGGAGAACGTGGTGCGCCGGGCAGATTTTATAATGTATCAGGCCAAAAACCACAAGGACGCAGTGGCGGTGGACACACAGGACAGCCGGTTGGCTGCACAGAAGGATGTCTTAGGGGAAAAGCCCGTGATCCTGCTGGTGGACGATTCCATGATGAACCGCATGATGCTTGCCGGCATTCTGGGCGAGGACTACCGCATTCTGGAAGCCGAGAACGGCAAGCAGTGTCTGGAGCTGCTGCGGGCAAACGCCGGGCAAATCTCGCTGGTGCTGCTGGATATCAACATGCCGGTCATGGACGGCTTTGAGGTGCTGCGCACCATGAACACCAACCACACCATCGAGGACGTGCCGGTGATCATGATCTCCAGTGACGACTCGGAGGAAGCCATCCGCAAGGCCTACGAGCTGGGTGCCAGCGACTATGTCAACCGCCCCTTTGACGCAAAGATCGTCTACCGCCGGGTGTCCAACACCATCAAGCTGTACGCCAAGCAGCGGCGGCTGGTGCAGATGGTGTCTGACCAGATCCGTGCGCGGGAAAAGAACACCGATGTGCTGGTGGGCGTGCTGAGCCAGATCGTGGAGTTCCGCAACGGCGAGTCCGGCTCTCATGTGCGGCACATCCGCATCATCACCGAGACGCTGCTGCACCGGCTGATGGAGCTGACCAGCCGCTACGACCTGACCCCCGAGCAGCAGGATAACATCCCGCTGGCGTCGGCGCTGCACGATATCGGTAAGATCGGCATTGACGAAGCCATCCTGAACAAGCCCGGCAAGCTGACCGCAGAAGAATTTGCGGTGATCAAGACCCACAGTATGCTGGGCGCAGAGATGCTGCAAAAGACTGAAAGCTTTGCAGACCAGCCGCTGTTGCAGACCGCCTACGAGATCGCCCGCTGGCACCACGAGCGCTGGGACGGCAGGGGATACCCGGATGGGCTGAAGGGGGACGATATCCCCATCAGCGCACAGCTGGTCTCCATGGCGGATGTGTATGACGCGCTGACCAGCGAGCGATGCTACAAAAAGGCTTTCCCGCACGAAACGGCTGTCCAGATGATCACGAACGGCGAGTGCGGCGCCTTCAACCCGCTGCTGCTGCAGTGTCTGCTGGACGTGCAGGGGGAACTGAAGCAGGAAATTTTACAATGGTAATGTGAGGGCAACTACGCGTGACAGAACAGCGATTCAACCATAAAATACCCCGCCGCACCTTTTTAAAAGTGTGCGCGGCGGCAGCGGCAGCCGGGCTGACCGCCTGCGGCAAAACGCAGGCGGCGGCAGCGCTGCCCAAACTTACGGTAGGCAGCGATTCCTACCCGCCTTTTGTCTACCTGAGCAATGACAGCACCCCCACCGGCATTGATGTGGACATTGCCACCGAAGCCTTTGCCCGCATGGGGTATGCGGTGCGGTTTGAGATCATTGACTGGGAGCAGAAAACAAAGCTGGTGGAAAGCGGTGCTATCGACTGCATCTGGGGCTGCTTTTCCATGGATGGGCGGGAGCAGCTGTACCGCTGGGTAGGGCCGTATATGGTCAGCCGTCAGGTGGTGGCGGTCAATGCCGATAGCGGCATTGAAACGCTTGCCGACCTTGCGGGCAAGACCATGATGGTGCAAAGCACCACCAAGCCGGAAGAGATTTTCCTTGGCGGCACCGACCCCCGCATCCCGCAGTTTGGTGAACTGCTGAGCGCCGAGGACCGCAGCGTGCAGTACGCCATGCTGAACTGCGGCTATGTGGACGCCATTGCCGCCCACGAGGCCGCCATTTTGCGGTATATGCAGGATTGCAATGCCAATTTCCGCATTCTGGAGGAGCCGCTGCTGGTCACCGGCATCGGCGTAGCCTTTGCGCTGAACGACACCCGCGGGCTGGACGAAAAGCTGACCGAGACCTTTGCCGCCATGCGCGCCGACGGCACGATGAAGCAGATTGTAGGCAAGTATCTGCCGGACCCGGAAAAATATCTGGAGGTGGACGCCCTTGAACCGTAACAAGAAAACGTTCACGCCCAATATGCGGGTGGCGGCGCTCTACCTGCTGATGGGGGTGCTGCTTTTGCTGGCAGTGACCCTCTTCTCCGGGCGGGAATCCATGCGCGCTACCGAGGAATACTTTGACCGCACCATCAACTTTGTAAAAGTGCAGTCCACCAGCTACGAAAAATATAACGATACCATCACTGCAAAGTCGCTGCGCCGGATGGCGGTGTCGGTGCGGCAGCTGGCCGAAAATGATACCTTGGATCTCTACGACCCCGAAAGCCTCCGGGCAGAAACGGAGTCCCTCTGGCTTACCGGCATTGCCGTACTGGACGAAAATGGAGAATCACTGTGCGAATATACGGATGGTAATATCGATTATGCGCAGTTTGCGGAATCGCTGCGAGAGCAAGCCGCGCTGAACGTGCTGCAAAACCCGCAAAAGACCTATCTCAAGCGCATTCTGTTACAGGATGGCACGGCGGTGGATGTTGCCACCCGCCGCGCCGCAGCAGGGGACGCCGCACTGCTGGCGTACCGGGTGACCCCGCCGGAGTTTGTGGAGGGGACAGCCCTGTCCATCCAGAGCGTGCTGGACGGCTACCCGAAGAACATCAGCGGCACCATCTTTATCGTGCAGGACAACAAGGTGATCGCCGCAAACGACCCGAGCCTCATCGGACTGTACACCACGAACAGCCCGCTGGTGCAGGGCATCCGCAAGGCCGGTGCGCCCGACATTCTGACCCACACCCGCGACTGGGCAAATTCCGGCTGCTATTTCGGGATGTACAGCAACGGACAGAATTTTGATCTGTATCTCTATATCGACGAAAAATCGGTGTTCCGCAATTTCAGCAGCGCACTGCTGACGGCACTGATCTTCTATCTGATCTGTGTGGCAGTGCTGCAAACGCTGCGCCGCCGCTCCATGAAGCTTGCGGAGCAGCAAAAAAGGGAGCAGGAGCAGAAGTATCACGCCCAGCTGGAAGAGCAGAACCGCAAGCTGGAGCTTGCCGTCCGGCACGAGGCAGCGGCAAACCGCGCCAAGCGGGAGTTCTTGTTCAACATGAGCCACGACATCCGCACTCCGATGAACGCCATTATCGGCTTCACCTCGCTGGCGGCGACCCATGTTGATAATAAAGAACAGGTGCTGGACTACCTGAAAAAGATCTCCACCTCCAGCCAGCACCTGCTCTCCCTCATCAACGATGTGCTGGACATGAGCCGTATCGAGAGCGGCAAGGTGAAGATCGAGGAAAAGGCGGTGCATCTGCCGGATCTCGTGCACGATATACGCTCCATCATCCAGCCCAATATCAGCTCCAAGCGCTTAGCGCTGTTCATCGACACCATGGATGTGGTGGACGAGGACATCATCACCGACCCGCTGCGGCTGAATCAGGTGCTGCTGAACATCCTTTCCAATGCTATCAAGTTCACCCCCACCGGCGGCATGGTGAGCATCCGCATTGCTCAGAAGCCCGGCGCGCCCAAGGGCTGCGGCAATTATGAGTTCCGCATCAAGGACAACGGCATCGGCATCAATAAGGAGTTCCAGAAGCACATCTTTGAGGAGTTCACCCGGGAGGAAAGCTCCACCGTCAGCGGCATCCAGGGCACGGGTCTCGGCCTTTCCATCACCAAGAATATCGTAGACCTGATGGGCGGCACCATCACCCTTGAAAGCGAGCCGGGCAAGGGCAGCGAGTTCATCGTGAACCTCTGCTTCCCCCTCAGCGGGCAGAAGGCGGAGATCAAGCAGCTGCCCCAGCTGGAAGGGCTGCGGGCGCTGGTGGCGGACGACGACACCAACACCTGTCTGAGCGTCAGCACCATGCTTTCCAAGATCGGCATGCGCCCGGAGTGGACCATCTCCGGCAAGGAGGCGGTCATCCGCACCAAGTACGCCGTGGAGCAGGGCGATGCCTTCAGTGTGTATATCATCGATTGGCTCATCCCGGATATGAACGGCATTGAGATCGTGCGGCAGATCCGCAAGGTCATCGGAGACAGCTGCCCCATCATCATCCTGACCGCCTACGACTGGGCGGATATCGAGGAGGAGGCGCGCGCCGCCGGTGTGACCGCCTTCTGCGAAAAGCCGCTCTTCCTCTCGGAGCTGCGCAAGGTGCTGGCAGAGCCCTTCCGGGTACAACCGGAGCAGACGACTGCCCCGCAGCCCAAGGCAGACTTCAGTGGTAAGCACCTGCTGCTGGTGGAGGACAATGCCCTGAACCGGGAAATCGCCATGGAGATCTTAAAGGAAGCGGGCTTCCTTGTGGATACCGCCGGAGACGGTGTTGAAGCAGTGGAAAAGATGGAGCAGTCCGCGCCCGGGCAGTATGACCTGATCTTAATGGACATCCAGATGCCCCGGATGGACGGCTACGAAGCCACCCGGCGTATCCGTGCCCTGCCCGACCCCCGCAAGGCGGGCATCCCCATTTTTGCCATGACCGCTAACGCCTTTGAAGAGGACAAGCAGAACGCCTTGAATGCGGGCATGAACGGCCACATCGCAAAGCCGCTGGATATCCCGCATCTGCTGAAGGTGCTGGAAGAAGCGCTGAAATAAGAATCCTCTCAGGCATCGCGCAGCGATGCCGGCTCCCCCGAAAGGGGGAGCTTTTTTGTTTCTGCCGGTCAGCACCTTCCCGCTCACGCAGTTTCCTCTTCCTGCATAGGATGGTGCACAGCGGAAAAGGGGAGATGACGACATGAGGCAGACAAAGCGGTTTGCGGTGGTGGGCAGCGATGCCCGGCAGGCGGCGGCAGGACGTGCACTGGCGCGGGCGGGGTATACGGTGGGTGGCGTGCAGCAGCTGCCGCAGGCAGACTGCATCCTGCTGCCGCTCCCGCTGGAACAGTCCGGTCTGCCGCTGACGCAGCTGCTGGGCATGGCAAAGCCCGGGGCACTGGCGCTGGCCGGTAAGGTGACGGACAGCGCAAGGACCATCGCCCGGGCGGCGGGGGTGGAGCTGGTGGACTACTTTGCCCGCCCGGAGCTGACCGTGTATAACGCCATCCCCACCGCCGAGGGCTGCATCGGCATTCTGCTGGAACGGCGCAGCCGCACCCTGTGGGGCGCGGCGGTGCTGGTGCTGGGCTTTGGCCCGGTGGGGCGGGCGCTTGCGGTGCGTCTGGCGGCACTGGGCGCGCGGGTGACCGTGGCGGCACGCCGCCCGGTGCAGCGGGCCATGGCAGAGGAGCAGGGGCTGCGGGCGGTGCCGCTGACAGACCTTGCCGCCGCAGCTGCCGCCTTTGATACGGTGGTGAACACCATCCCCGCGCCGGTGCTGACAACGCAAGTGCTGGCGGCGCTGCCGAAGGGGTGTCTGATCGTGGATCTGGCCTCAAAGCCCGGCGGCACGGACTTTGCTGCCGCCCGGCGGCTGGGACACACGGCGCTGCACGCACTGAGCCTGCCGACGGTCTGGGCACCGGAAACGGCAGGGGAGGCGCTGGCGCGCACGGTGCAAGCCATTTTGCAGGAGCGGGAGGGAACAATATGACCACAGAGAAAAAGGGCTGTCTTGCCTTTGCGGTGTGCGGCAGCTTTTGTACGTTGGAGGACGCCTTGGGCGCGGCGCAGGCACTGACGGCACAGGGCTGGACGCTGCTGCCCATCATGAGCTTTGCCGCGCAGCAGGATACCCGGTTCGGCACCGGGGAAAGCTGGCGGCAGCGCTTACAGGCCGTTACCGGGCAGCCGGTGCTGGACACCCTGCAGGCGGTGGAGCCGCTGGGCCCCCGGCGGCTGGCGCAGGCGCTGGTGGTCGCCCCCTGCACCGGCGCAACGCTGGCGCGGCTGGCGGCGGGACTTTCGGATACGCCGGTGACCCTTGCCGCCAAAAGCCTGCTGCGGGTGGGCAGCCCGGTGGTGCTGGCAGTCTCTACCAACGACGGCCTTGGCGCCTCCGGCGAAAATATGGCGCGGTTGTGCCAGCGCAAGCACTATTACTTTGTGCCCTACGGGCAGGACGACCCCTTAGCCAAGCCCCAGAGCCTGAAGGCCGACCTTGCCCTGCTGCCCGCCGCCGTGGACGCCGCTTTGCGGGGTGAGCAGCTGCAACCGGTGCTGCTGGGACAAAGGAATGTGTAAATCTCTTTTCAGCGGGGAAAAAATGTGGTATACTTCAAATGATGTCTTGTCGGCATAAAACGGATAAGCGGAGAATACCAGATGAAAAAATTTACCGCAGCACTGTGCACTGTGCTGCTTTTGATAGGCGCTGTGCTGGTGCCCGGCGCGGCAGCAGCCGGCCCGGCGCTGGCCAATACCCGGGCATACTGCATCATGGATGCAGACACCGGCCTTGTGCTGGCGCAGCAGAATATGGATGAGGAGCTGCACCCGGCCTCCATTACCAAGGTAATGACCCTTGGTCTTGCCTGCGAAAAGGCGCAGGGAGACTGGGATGACGTAAAGCTGACCGTGAGCCATGAGGACGTTTACTCGCTGGCGGGCACGGATTCCAGCCACATCGCTCTGCTGGAGGGGGAAGAAGTCCCCCTGGCGGATGCGCTGTACGCCACCCAGATGGCCAGCGCCAACGACGGCGCCAACCTGCTGGCGGAGTATTTCGGCGGCGGCACCATCGCGGACGGCGTGGCGGCCATGAATGCACAGGTGGAGGAGCTTGGCCTTGCCCACACCCACTTTTCAAACCCCCACGGCATCAGCGACGACGACCACTATACCAGCTGCTACGATATGGCACAGATTTTGCGCTGGGCGCTGCAGCAGCCGGGGTTTGAGGACTTGTTCACCCGCAACGAGATGTACACCATGCAGCCCACCAATATCCAGCCGGTGACCCGCTACTTCTCCCAGCAGGATAAGATCCGCATCGGCTCCAGCCGCTACCATATCGACAGTGTGCTGGGCTCCAAGCTGGGCTATACCAACACCGCCCGGTACAGCTATGTCTGTCTGGCGGAGCAGGACGGGGTGCGGCTGATCTGCGCGACCATGCAAAGCCAGCTGAGCACCGATAAATATAACGATATGCGCACCCTGCTGGACTACGCCTTTTCCACCTATAAAAGCTACACCCAGCTGCCCGGCGGCACGGTCACCGCACAGCTGGCTGTGGCGGGCGGCGGGCAGAGCCTTGGCACCGTTACCGTAGCCGACCCCGGGGTGAAGCTGCTGCTGGCCGAGGGCTTATCCGCGCAGGATGTGACCGTGGACCTGGAGCTGCCGGAGCAGTATCTGCTTGGCGCAGAGCCCGCCGTGTATGCGGTGTACACCCTGAACGGCGGCGCGCAGCAGGAGAGCACCAGCGTGCGGGTAAAGGCGGAGATCACAGGTCTGGCGGAATTGCTGGAGCAGAGCGTCGGCACAAAGCTGGAAGCCGCCAGGGACGTGGAACCGGGCAGCAGCGCATGGGTGCTGGCGGGCATCTCGGTGGGGTGCACCATAGGTGCAGCCGTGGTTACCGTACTGGTGCTGCGGGTACATTCCCGCCTGAAAAAGCGCCGCAAAACGGCAAGGCACCATAAAAAAGCGTAAAAGCCTGTTCAAAACCAGACTTTTCCAGATAAAGAAAAAGCTTTCAGAAAAAAAGAGAGGTACAATATCATGGGTAAGTTTATTTTTACGCAGACCGAGATCCCCGGCGTGGTGGTCATTGAGCCGCAGGTGTTCGGCGACGACCGCGGCTATTTTATGGAGACCTACCAGAAGGACCAGTTCGCAGAGGCCGGTATCGACAAGGAATTTGTGCAGGACAACCAGAGCTGCTCCACCCGGGGCGTGCTGCGCGGGCTGCACTTCCAGAAGAACCACACCCAGGGCAAGCTGGTGCGTGTGACCAAGGGCGAGGTCTATGATGTTGCCGTGGACTGCCGCCCCCACAGCGCCACCTTTGGCAAGTGGGTGGGCGTGACCCTTTCCGAGGACAACAAGAAGATGTTCTATATCCCGGAGGGCTTTGCCCACGGTTTTCTGGTGCTGAGCGATGTGGCAGAGTTCTGCTACAAGTGCACCGATGTCTACGACCCCACCAGCGAGGGCGGCATCCCCTACGATGACCCCACCGTCAATGTGCAGTGGCCGGACTGCGGCTGTGAGCACAAGACCAGCGCAAAGGACAAGCTGCACGAGCCCTTTGCCGCCCAGAAGTTCGAGTATTTTGAAAAGTGGTGATCGCCCGTGGCAAAACTCAAAGCAATGTGGAACGGCTTCTGGCGCTACCGCTATCTGCTGTGGAACCTTGTAAGCCGTGATTTCAAGCTGAAATACCGCCGCAGCGTGCTGGGCGTGGTGTGGAGCGTGTTGAACCCGCTGCTGATGTGCCTTGTGTACTGGGCGGTGTTCAGCAGCCTGATGGATATGCGCGGCAGCGGCATCGACAACTTTGCCGTCTTTCTGATGTGCGGTCAACTGCTGTTCAACTTCTTCAACGAGGCTACCTCCACCAGCATGAGCAGCGTGCTCAGCGCCGCCCCGCTGCTGAAAAAGGTGTATATCCCCAAGTATATCTTCCCGTTGGAAAAGTGCTGCTTTGCCATGGTGAACTGCATCTTCAGCTTTGTGGCGCTGCTGCTGGTCATGATCTTTACCGGCGCGCCCTTCCATCTGACTATTTTTGAAGCGCTGTATCCGCTGGTGACCTTGTTCTTCTTCAGCCTTGGGGTCAGTATGTTCCTGGCGGCGGCTACCGTGTTCTTCCGGGATATCATGCATATCTGGAGCGTGTTCGTCACCGCGCTGCTGTATTTCTCCGCCATCTTCTACGACCCCACCCAGATGACCTTTTCCATCGGCGGCTTCAATATGCAGCAGATCATCAAGCTGAACCCCATGTACTGGTATATCACGGGCTTCCGCCGCACGGTGATGTGGGGTATCCCGCTGGACGGGAATATGTTCCTTGTCTGCGGCATCTGCGCCGTAGTGTCCATGGTGGCGGGGCTGTGGATGTTCCGCAAAACGCAGGACCGCTTTGTGCTGCACATTTAAGGAGGGGTGAACAATGGAACCGATCATCAAAGTGGACAATGTTTCCATGTGCTTCAACCTTTCCAAGGAAAAGCATGAGAGCCTGAAGGAATACTTTCTGGCCATGGTGCAGGGACGGCTGCAGTACGACGAGTTCTACGCTTTAAAGGACGTCAGTCTGGACATTATGCCCGGCGATTTTTACGGCCTTGTGGGCCTGAACGGCTCGGGCAAATCCACCCTGCTCAAGACCATTGCGGGCGTGT
>OHJS01000542.1_pt1 | contig 24810 bp, 9 predicted proteins | sample 1568661 | NCBI WGS metagenome assembly OHJS01 (sample SAMEA3879603, study PRJEB24766) | human gut metagenome | biome: human-associated habitat; feature: feces | place: USA | collected 1985/1987 | reverse complement strand
AGATAATTATGAGATTTTCTAATTATAGAGTTATTAACTTTTTATTTATTCATTAAATTTTAGGATTATGAAAATGAGAAATGGAATGTACTTGTTTGCTGCGGCAATCGTGGCCAGTACGGTAGGTTTGTCTTCTTGTTCGAATGACGAGGAGGGAGTAGGTGGCACCGATTGGAAGAACGGTCCGACTAAAGACGTAACCTTGTCTTTGTCTGTCAAGAAGGTTTCTAAGCGTATTACTTCTGATGAAGCAAATCAGGGTAACACTATTCAAGAAATCAAAGACATTTGGGTTGTGCCAATGGTTGGTAACGAGTATTTGCAGCCGATTTCGATGGGAAACATTACTCCTTCCAATGCATCTCCTGATTTGAAGAAAGTTGCCACATTGAATACAAGCATCAATAAATTTGTAGTGTATGGAAATGTGGGGGATAGCGACGGTACTTGGAGTGAGTCAAGCATCTTCGTCGAACCGGAGTTTAGTTTGGTGCAAAAGACAGGAGTGCCGGAGGCTATAAAGAGTACTACTTATAAGCCCTATCCTATGTATTATTATGGATTGGCCGGTGAGGGTACAAACCCAATCAAGGGATATACCGATAAAGATTTTACGCAAGGCGAGGCAACAATCACGGCAGGAGACCCAATTGGCAGTAGCTATGCAGCAATCAAGGTTTCCGGTGTCAATTATGGCGTAGGACTGTTGGCTGCGGCTGTGCTGAATGGTGATGAAGATGAAGTGTTCTATCCAACGAACAATGGCGGCACTTTGGAGGGTGACGCCGTAGGGGCCGATGAAGCTATAGAAATTGCGGGAGTGCTGATTAATGGGCAATATACTAAATTGAATAAGACGTTTGACAAAGCAGCAGATGCCAGTGAGGGTAATGTTTATGAAGAAGCAGCCGACGTTATTTTAAAGGAAAAGAGTGCTAAGATAGCGTTTGCAAACAATAAGGTAGCCAATGCCAATATTTATTCCGTGGTGGCCAAAACTGAAGCTGAGAAGAATGTAACCATGAACATCGTGTTTAAGATTAAACAAGGCCATTTCATTAAAAACAATTCGGGACAGATTTTAGGAGAGGCTGATAAGGATGCCTACGCTTTCTTGGGAGTTATATTGGATGCAGAAAAAGCTTCTACTACGGAGAAATGTGTATTCCAAAAAGACTTTACCACGCTTTTGAATGCGACGGTTACCGATTGGGGAAATCTTTCGGGTGAAGAAGTCATTACTACGGATGTGAATTTGGGTGTTGAAATCGATACGGAATGGCAGCAAGGTACTGCGTATGATGTGGAAATTTAATATGTAGCGTAATTGCTACTATGATTATCATTTAGTGCATGCCACGGCAAAGGCCGTGTGCCGTGTCCGTGGCGTGCACTGTTTTTGGTAATAAATGAAAGAAAACGAGAAGAACTAAAAGAGGTGTTTATGAAACCTATGAAGAAGATAGATACATATATATATAAGTTAGGACTATGGGCCGGGGCGGCTTTGTCGTTGACGGCTTGTGTGGACGAGGATTTGTCCGACTGTCCGCCCAATGTAGAGATGAGGGAAATTACGGTGTCCTATCAAATCGACTTGCAACACGGCGTGGATCCCGAGTTCGAGGCCGAACTGCTGTCCCTTCATTTGGGTTTCTGGAATTCGCCTCAAAACCTTTACCGTGACCTTGTGTTCCAGCCCGAAGACATGCCGGAGGAACTGTTTTTCAAGGTGACGCTCCCTGTGGACAACTACGACCACCTGGCCGTGGCCAACCACAACAACGACCGCGTGGGAGGCGGTCTGCACACGTTCGACAACGTGTTGGAAGACGTGGTGGTGGACGAAACGCCCATCTCCCCGGACACCATCAAGGCTTTGGCCTATCCGCCTTTCTCCGGCGTGCTGAGCATGCGGATGGAGGAAGACGAGACCGACCACTATACCGTATTGATGAGCCCGGTGGTGGGCAAGGTGAAACTTCACGTGAACCACCCCGAGACGATGAGAAACATCAAATGCTATCTCTCCCGCACGCAACAAGGATTCTTGTGCTGGGAGGACGCTTACATCAGCAACGACCGGCTGAGGACGGACGCATCGGACTTCAAAGTGACCGAGGCGGCGCGGCTCACCGAGTTTGAGTTCTACAGCTATCCTTGCACCGGCGGAAGCGTGTACCGCAGGGCGGAAGGCGAAGGCCACTGGAAGCTGTATTTCTATTCCGAATGCGAAGACAGAACCATACAACATATATTCACCGTGGAAGACCCGATCCGGGCCGGACGTGTACTGGAAGCCACGTTCAACATCTCGGACGGGAGCGGTGAAGCCGTGGACGTGACGGCCGGTGTGGAAATCAACACCGACTGGAAGCCCGGTAACGATTACGACCAGGAAATGTAAACCTAAGGAAAGAGAGGAGAAACAAGATATGAAAAAACATTGGAATAAAATCTTGGAATGGGGGTTATGGCTTGTGGTGTGCCTTCCTCTTTTTGCGGCGTGCAGCGACAATGATGAAGGCCCGGGAGCAGAGTCGGTTCGTGAGAAGGATTGCGAAGTGTCGGTGGGTATCAGATTGGATATTCCCGTGCTGAAAGATATGGGCGATCCGGGCGAATCACCGGGTGACGATGTGGCCGATTGGGATAAACTGGACTTATTCTTGGTGTACGACTGGGGACAAGTGTTGCAATATACGCTGACAAAAGAGGAACTGGTGGCCGCTAACCCTCATTCGTTTAATGCCTATGCCGGGACGTTGAAAGGGCTTTATGGAGTGGCTTACAAGACAGTATCGGGTGCACCGGCTGTGTCGGCTTCGAACGAAGAGGCCATAAAGAACTTGAGAACGGCACAGTTGAGTAATATCACAACTCCTGAGGATAAAAAGGCTTATATGCTCAGCTTGTTCAGTGGGGCGAAGCTTGCGAGTGGGGACGCGCCAATGGAGATTAAGAAAGAGGAAAGGACGGAATTGCGCATCATATTGTCGCGTCTGATTACGAAAGTGGACGTGCAATGGGATGTGGAAGACGCTTATGCGAGCGGTGTATATACCAAGGTGAAGATGAACGAGATTGAATTCTTCGGTTTGGACAGCGGGCTTTTTTTCCCGGAAAATGAAACACAGCAATTGCCTTCTCTCAGCGATGGAAATTCGGAACCGGATGACATCTATAAGTCTGCCTATAAGGCAAACAGCCCTATCAGCGAACGCAACGGTCGAACCTATTTCTATACTTTTCCGGGCGTGGCGAACAAATTCCGTTTTATTGTGGATTACGCTACAAATCTCACTCCGAATGGGAACAAAACCTATATCGCAACTTTCAATGAAAAATTGGGACGGGCTACTTGGCATAAGGTGAATTTCACCGTGAAAGGGGAAAGTTTTACCGGGGGTGGTAATATCTCTCTTATCCCGTCTACGTCGACATCAAAATAAAAACCATAAATATACTATAAGCATGAATATATTGTTAACATATCTGTCAAATCGCAAGAAGGAGGGAACAAGGTTTCTCGGCACGCTTGCGTGTCTGTGTGGGCTGATGTCCACGCAAATGGCCATGGCACAGGATTTTTATGTGACACCGGATGGAAACGCCCCGGTAGATTACAACGGGTCACCCATTGATGGGGCTTGGTCAAGTACGGATAAAGCAAAATTGGTCACCCTCGAAGAAGCTTTGCAGCAAGCGCTGCCCGGCGATGAAATCTGGGTGCAGGGTTTCGAGGAAATCCGTAAAAATAGTGTCGATTACCGGCAGGTTTATTTGGCTCCTAAAGAGGGCTGGACGTTGAAGGCCGGTGTGAAGCTTTACGGCGGTTTCAAAGGAAATGAGACTTCTTTGGAGCAACGTGCAACTTTGGGTAAAGCCTATAATTTCGCATGTCGTTCTATCCTTTCGGGCGATATTAGTATGAACGACACGATCGACCATGTCAATTTGATTAGCTCTTCCAACGCTCTTCGTGCAGACAATGCAGAACATGTGTTGACGATGAATCTCGATAACAGTGGTTCGAACAATGTGAACGATGCCGTTTCCGTTTTGGACGGTTTTACGATTGTGGGCGGTCATGCCTCAGAGAATGGTGGCGGTGTATTGGTGAAGGGGCATAGAGAGTTTTCTTGTGCTTATCGTATAGAACGTTGTTTCTTCTTTAACAATTATGCCGTACAGAACGGTGGAGCTATTTATGTGGACGCTTATGCGGGAAAGCTTACTGCTAACGAATCTTATATTAACCAATGTGTGGTATATAATAATGAGGCCGGGTTGATAGCGGAAGTGGCCAACAAAGGCGGTGGTATTTACATCGCCGGTAAGGGTACTGTGGTCAACACCTCGATCTTCAACAACGAAAACGGCGGAGTGCGTATTTCTCCTAATGCGAGCGTGCTTAACTCTACGATTGCCCGTAATACTGTGGCAGGTGTAGACCTCACAGTTAGTGGTGGTGCAAATGATAATGCCAAGGTCGTCAATACCGTAGTTTGGGGTAATACCACGTTGTTTTCTGAGTTTACTCCCGGATTTAGAAATTCTTCTTATCACGAGGTTGAGGGTGAAGGTCCTAATCGTATGGATAATTTTGGAAATGTATATGTAAGCGACAAGAATAATGACCGTTCGCAGGCATCGCCTTTTTTTGCTTCGCCCTCTTTGAAAACGAGTTTCGACCGCGATTTCAACTGGCTTTATAATGCTTATCCGCTGTGGAACTGGCAGGCACTCGAAGGATCTGCCTTTATCGACAAAGGCCAGGATGATGCCTATGCTTCGGCAACGTATGGAGGCTATGATTTGGGTGGAAGTGCGCGAACAGTGGGCAAAGCGACGGATATCGGTGCATACGAGTTTCAGGCTGTGTCGGCCGACCGTATCTTGCGTGTAAAGCCGGATGGAAATGATGCCAACAACGGCTCTGATTGGGGCAATGCTCTTAGAAGCGTACAGGAAGCCATTAACAGATTGGCGGAAAGAGGCCAAGGTGGAGAAGTATGGGTGAAAGCCGGTACTTACCAGCCTTCAGTTTATATGAGCGGTGCCAGTACCGACCGTTCGGCGGCTTTCGTCATGAAAGATGGCGTGAGCGTGTATGGCGGATTTGAAGGGAATGAAGAAACCAGAGCTGAGCGGGATAATAAAAAAGGAAGCATGCCTTGGCAGTACAAACATTCTACCGTGTTTGTGGGGAATGCCTATGGAGGAGCTGCAACGGGCGGCGGAGGAAAATGTGAATATAATGAGGCTGATAATAAATGGAGCGTGACTGGCAGTAATTCCAATCACGTGGTATGGTTCGCCAATTTGGACGGTACGGCGTTCAAGAATGTGACCGTGCTCGACGGAGTGACCATCAAAGGAGGGTCGGCTCAGGAGACTGTAGGTACGAAAGAAAATTTCTTCGGCGACCGCGGAGCCGGAGTCTATATGGCCGGAAATGCTTATCTTACAAATTGCGTGGTGACAGAGAATGCGGCCACGGGAAAAGGCGGTGGTGTCTACCTTTATGGCGGACGCATTATCGGTTCGTTGCTGTATAATAATGAAGGACAGCAGGGAGGAGCCGTTTATGTAGACAATTCCGGTATCGTGCTGCGTTCCATGCTGACGAATAATTCGGGTTACGACGGGGCTGCCGTCTATATGGTTTCCGATACGGAGTGGACGGACGGCAGTTTGCACCCCGAATATCAGATCTTGTCTACGTCGGTGGTGAGCAACAACACGAGCCGCCACAACGGTGCGGTCTATTGTAACCAAGGAGGTGTGATGCTGCAAACCACGATGGCGAACAATGTCTCCGTGGGGACGGTGGATGCTGCCGACAGCGAATCGGCGCAGACGGGCGGACTGTATGTGAAAGGTTACAGCCTTTCGGTTAATTCCGTATTGTGGAACAATCTGATTAAGGAGAGAAACGTGCCGATGTATGCCGTGAATCCTACGGTGAAGACCGTACGTTTCTTCAATACGGCAGTGTCGGGCATGAACAACTCTGTATGGAACAATACGCTCCAACAGGACATGGTGTCTTTGAGTGATGACAACTCTTCTAATACAGAAGGGGTTATTACGCCTGATTTTGAACAGAGCGGCATGCCCGAACAGGGAGGAGTGGACGCGAACTTGAAGAAGGTGGAGTATTATTGGTTCCCGCAGAAAGGTTCTAACTTGCGTTCTATAGGTTTGGAATTAGGACGTTTCCCCGAGGAAGTGGTATTGGCTCCCGAGTTGGATATCAAAGGGGAACTGTTTGCTCAAAAGCCGAGCGTAGGAGCTGTGATGACGGAAAAAAGAACCCTTCAACATCAGGCGGATAATAAGGTATGGCGTCTTTATGTCGATGTAAGTTGTACGGATGCAGAACACGACGGAAGTTCTTGGGCTAAGGCTTACCGTTCGATCAACGAAGCGATAGAATATTTTGCCAATGTGCAGGCGACGGACGGAGTTGAACGGTTTGAGATTTTGGTACGTGAAGGCGATTGCTATCCGCGTTACAGTTTTACTAATCTCGACCCCAAGACGGCCACTATCAATGTGCTGAAAACGGAACGTCCGTTGGTTATCAAAGGCGGCTATCGCGTAGAGGACGATGGCAGTGCTGCACGCAAACCTTTGGAGTACCGTTCCGTGATAGACGGTAATCCCAAAGGCAAGGCTTTGGAGGATGGGTTATACCATTGTATCACGGTGGCCGAAGATGCCAATGTGGAAATCGACGGTTTCCATGTCGTGGGCGGTTATGCTGTGTCGAGCACATACAAGTCCGGAGCCGGTATGCTGGTGGGCAAAGGGGCTGCGGTAACGGTACGCAACACGGTTTTCGAGAACAATACGGCCGTGGAGGCTGCGGCTATTTCTGCACAAGACGGCAGCAATTTGACGTTGGTGAATTGCGTGGTGAACAATAATACGAATACGACGGAGAGTGCTTCGGTTATTGCTGCAAACAACTTGACGATGTATTATGTTACGGTGGTGAACAATAAGGGTGCCGCACCGGGAGGAAATTATTCCACTTCGTTCAGTGCCGGAAATACGTCCGGTTCAAATAACATGCAAAATTTGAATACGTTGTCGGCCGACGGAGCCAAGAACTTTGCCAATCCGACGAATGCGCCGGGAGCTACTTTAGGCTATGATACGTATTTAGGAGGATATTCAGAGTTCCGTCCGCTGACCAGTTCTACGGATGCGGCCGTTTTGATTAATAAAGCCAATGAGGTAGAAGGTGTCACGGAAGATATTTCCGGACGGGGACGTGACTTGGGAGGTATACCTGACTTGGGAGCGTACGAGGCTGATTTGCCGGAGAGTGGTACGGTATATTATGTACGGAATACCGGTGAAGACTCCGAAGGCTATGGTCTGTCGTGGGAAAAACCTTTTGCCACAGTACGTAAGGCTGTGGAAACGGCGGCAGGTACCAAACTTCCTAATGGAGCGAGGCCGCAGGTGTGGGTGGCTGCCGGTATTTATGAGCAAGACCCTAAGAATGGCTCGCAAAACTGTTTTGAGATTTTGGAAGGAGTGAATGTATACGGTGCTTTCCCAAATAGCGGAGCACCGGGTATGGACGAACGGCATCCGTTTGTTTCCAAATTCGTATATCATGACGGGACTTACAACGCGGAAGATTATGAAACGATTCTCAGGCCTAAAACGAAAGACCAAGCAACCACACGCCGTGTATTAGGACAGGCCGACAAATACAATCCGATAAATGCAAGCAGTATATCTTATGAATATGTAGGTGCAAATAAAGGTGATTATATAAAAGCAGAAGAGCATTATGAGGAAGCTTCCGGTGGCGGCTATGTATGGTCGGAGAACGGTGGAGAGTATGTAGAGGCCGTCAGTGGTATTGCCAATTATGTTTATGTTAATAAAGGTACCTATTATCAAGCAAGTGCCGGATATGGGACGTATAAGCATTGTACGGCGTCAGAGAGAACGGCTTATTCCAATAGAACCGGGTCTTTTTTGGGTGGCTATGACTATGAGGGAGAGAAGTTTTTTGTGCAAGTAGGAGTTGGTCTTGGAACCCATTCTATAACGCAAGAAGGAAATAACTTCTCGAGGTGGTATAAATATACAGAAAAGGACGAAGGAGAGTACATAGAATTTGATGACAAGAAGGAATATTATCGGGCTGCTTCGAACTTGTCAACTCATAGAAAGGCGGAGGAGTCGAGATATTATTCCACATCGTCTCCTGATTTTGCCGCTCCCGAAATTTGTACGCATATATTGACCAAGCCCGGCTATAACGAAGTGGGTGAGGGCAAAGGTACGCACAAGTATGTTTCCGGTGGTGAATATATTTATGTGGGAACGGGCAAAGGCGACTATCAGATGGCAGAGAGTTCCAATCGTTTTGGAACGCCTACAACTTGGGATGGTTTCACACTGACAAACGGTTATATCAATTCAAATGAGATAAGTTATTTGGGTGATAGCGGAAAACGAAACGGCGGTGCCGGAGCGTTGATATTTACCAATGTGACATTGGCCAACAGTATTGTGACCGACAATATAAATTCCAGTACCAATACGAATAAGGAATTGCGTGGTGGCGGTGTGTATTGCGACCAAGGTTCCCTTGTAAACTGTTATATTACGAATAATACCTTAGGACGGAGTAGTCAGTATACAGCTTATGGTGGCGGAGGATATTTATACGACGGTACGGCTTATAACTGTGTTGTCAGTGGAAACAAAACAGTTGGAGTGCATGCGGATGGTGGCGGTTTCTTCATTGAGAACGGAGAGTTCTTCAATAATACGGTAGTAGGAAATAATACAGAACACACAACCCGTGGAAATGGCGGTATTTGTGTGTACCATGATGACAACAGCGACCCGAACGGCAGACTTTTGTTGTATAATTGTATTACTGTTGGAAATACAGGGTATAAAGGGTTGACCGGCGATAAGGATTTGGCATCGAATGCAGGAAAGATGGCTTGTTACAATTCCATTTCCGAGAAGATTGATAATTACGGAACACAAATAGAGTTTAAGAATTGTAAGAAAGGGAATATTGAGCTGTTTGAAAATAGCGTAGTCGGAAATTATCATCTGAAGGCCGGATGTATAGCCTTGAATATGGGTGAAAATATTATTGAGATAGATGGTAATACGATAGACTTGTTCGATTACACCGATATGGATTACACCGATCGCGTGAAAGACTGTACGGTGGACGCCGGTGCTTACGAACGCAAGAATGAAGATATGGTTAAGCCTGATGATAAAGGAGTGTATTATGTGACCTTTAACGGTAACGGTACGGCAGACGCTTCTTCTCCGGCTAATGCAGCCTGTGCTATGAAGTTGCAGGAAGTGCTGAATGTGGCAGGACAGCGTGTGACAGAGGGTAATACGGCGATTGTGAAGATTGCCGGATATGAAAGTTATACTACTGTGTATCATTCCAATACGCTGGCTAATCCGAACGATCCGAAGAGTTACACGTTCGTGATTCCGGAAGGCGTGACCGTGATGGGCGGATATAATGAAGGTTCTTATGTGGGCGGTATATATCAGAATGATGGAAACTGGAATGATGACAATCGCAACGCTGCGCAATATATGACTGTGTTGAGTGCAGTGAGCGATGAGGCCGGAGGCCGCCAGGCGGTGAACGGTTATCATGCCGTACAGTTCGGACAGGATGGAACGGCTGCTTTGGATAAACAGACGGTGCTTGACGGTGTTTATTTGGAGGATGGTCTGGCTACGGCTTCTTCCGGTAGCGGTAGTTTCAACACCCGTGGTGGCGGTGCCATTGTGCCGAAGGGGGCACACATACGTAACTGTGTGGTTCGTAACAACGAAGCTATCGAAGGCGGCGGATTGTTTGTGTTGCCCGGCGGTATGGTGTCCGGTTGCGGCGTAATGCAGAACAAAGCCGATAAGGGGGCCGGTATGTATTTGTCGGCTGAAGATGGTGTGACGAAAGATAATCGTGCACATGTCATTTCGGGTACAGTAGTAGAAAACGAGGCTGCCGAAGTAGGCGGAGGTTTTTATCTGGAAGACGGTGCTGCTCTGACGGTCAATACCGTAGTGTGGGGGAATACAGCTCCGAGCGACAAGAATATCAGTGGTGTGACGGATGAGAAATTTGAGGATGCTTTGTTTGGAGGCATTGACACGGAGGAAAATGGAAAAGGAGGCTTCTATCCGTTCAATAACTGTTTCGTAGAAACTTATGAGTTGCCGGGTAATTACGGGAACCATAAGATGGAAGCAGATAAAGATCTTTATTTTAAAGGTTATTACATCCCGCGTCCGTTCTCGCTGTTGGTGAAAGGAGGAACCACATCGGTATTGCAACAGGAATTGCAATCGAAAAATGAAGTTGCCGCTTACGATATGCAAGGAATTTCTCGCATACAGCAACAGGGAGCACAGGATTTGGAAAAAATAGATGCCGGGGCTTATGCTTATTTAGGTGGTAGTATGAGAATGCCGAGAAATGAAGGTGAAATTATTAAGAGAATCTTTGTGTCGCTAACGGCAAATGTTGAATTGAGCAATGAAGAGGCTGGACGGGAAGATGAATTGAAAGGACGTTCATTCTATACGGGACTTGCTTCTCTGGATGAAGCCTTGGATTATATTAATAAGGTAAGGGCGACCGACTTTGGCGAGGACACGGATTTTGAGATATGGATGGCTGAAGGGACTTACAAGCCGCGTAATGCACGTAAGGACGCTGACCCTGAAACGGGTGAGCCGAACCAACGCCAGAATTCATTTATAATTCCGCAAGGTGTGCAGATCTTCGGCGGATTCTCGGGAAATGAACTATATTCGTATGGGTTGGCGAAGCTAGATTCAATAGGTTCTCTGACGGACTTAAAAGGCGATGATACGGATATCTTTAACTTATTGGATGCCCGTGAAAGCGGAGACTTGAACTCGAATGGTATTACCGAACCTTGGGAAATGGCACACCCGACGATTCTTTCGGGACATGTCAATCTTTCGGCCAAGGAAAAGAACGTTTATCATGTGTTGTATAGCAAAGCTGATGCGCAGGTATCTGGTTTGGGAGGTGTGACTCTGGATGGATTGACCATTATGGATGGTGAGACTTACAACGTGATGAAAGGTCGTTCGGAGGTAGGCCGTGGCGCCGGTATTTATACCGTAGGCGTAGATTATAAGTTGGTTCGTTGTCGTTTGCTGAATAATAAGGCTGTACGTGGAGGTGCTGTATATGCACTGAATGCGAATGTAACGTCCGTAGGGTCGATCTTTGCAGGAAACGGAACGGTAGAAGATGCAAAGGTTGACGATGCTGCTACAACAGGTGAAGGACAGAATATTCGCGGCGGTGCACTCTATTTAGCTGGAGCAGATGGAAGCACGTATTGGTTGAAAGCTGTCAATACGTTATGGGCCAATAATGGTACGGACATGGGAATGGAGGACAACCCGTCGTGGGGCGGTGCTGTTGCGGTGAGCGGTACCGGAGAGGTCGACTTGATGAACAATACTTTTGTACGGAATAAAGCAGGACAGTATGCGGCTGTTTATGTGGAAAGTACAACTACCAATGCAAGTAAAATGACAAACACAGCCGTGTGGGGTAATGAGTGTGAAGGTAGTCCTGTTTATCTTGCGGCTACGGGCATCGAATATTCGGCCTTTGATGTAGAATTGGGTTTAGAACAGACTAATGGTTTTGTTCTTCTTGACCAGGAAAACAACGCTGTCAATGGTCCGCGTTTCGACGACCCGTCTACGGTGGCCGGAACGGAGGGAAATAAGGTTTCTGCGAAATGGGAGCCGGTAGCGATTTCCGTGTTGGTAGATGCCGGTGACGGTCAGTTGGCTGCGGCAGAATCGGATATGACTCAGGCTACTGGGGCATATAAGGAGTGGATGACAGGTGACTTTGCATCATATAATACTTTATATATGAAAAGTACTGCTTCCCGTTATGCCGGTCCGACAGGACCGGACGGTAAGCCAATGGTTAAGAAAATAGATATCGGTGTGTTCGAGTATCAGTATCCTGTGAATTTGTCTAGCTTGGATATCGTGTATGTAGCTACTACGGAAAGCGGAAAGCGCGACGGATCGAGCTGGGACAATGCTACTTCCGACTTGCGTGGGGCGTTGAACGCCATGGCCAATGCTACCGGTTCGCAGCAAAAGCCGGCACAGACGGATAAAGAAGTACGTATCAAATCCGGTACGTACACTATGGGGAATAACTTGATTGTGGGTGACATAGCTTACCAAATCTCCATGAGCGGAACAGATAATACATATGTATCGGCATTGACCGTAAACGGTTCCTATAACGAATCCGGTATTCAGGATTTCGGTCAGCCTACGGTGTTGACGGGAAGTAACGGTAATAATGATGTCACTTTGCTGAGTGTCGCTACCAACGGTAAGCCGGTGAATATTTCCGGCCTTTCGTTCCAAGAAGCCAAAATAGGATTGAATGCTACTACTTCGGGGAACGGTAAGCTCACACTGAAAAATTCTGCTTTCCGGAAGACAGGTGAATTTGGCATGAAAATATCGGATGCAGCCAATGAGGGGGCTTTGATAGCCAATACGCTTTTTGCCGATGGTGAGACAGGATTAAATGTTGTTTCGGGCAGTCAGGTCAAGGTGGTGAATGCTACGTTTGCTAACAATAATGTAGCGGGTATCAACGGTTCGGCCGAAGTGTATAACTCGGTGGCATGGAATAGCGGAGCAGCCGGATTTGAAAGTGGTGAAAGCGATGGCAATAAAGTGTTGGGCGATGTTGCTAATACGAATTTGGAGGAAGGACCGAACTTCGTAGATCCGAGCAATACAACAGATGTGTTGAAGCGTGACTACAACATCCGACCCAGTTTCACGTTGCTGAACCAAGGTAAGGATGAACTCTATGCAGATAATGTGGCATCCTTGGATAAAGAACAGGATTTGGCCGGAAAGAGCCGTAAGGTAGGCGGAAGCATCGATGTCGGTGCATACGAATATGCTTCGGAACTGAGTCAATACATCTATGTGAAGCAGGGTGTGGCCGGCAGTGACAACAGCGGAAGTAGTTGGGAACATGCCATGAGCGACTTGCAGGGAGCTGTGGATTTGGCTACGGTTTATGCCAATACTTCTTCTGGAAACAATGGTTATGTGTTTGTGCATCAGAATGTGGAAAGCAACGAGCCGTTACATTTGACCCGTGGCGGTGTGAAGGTGTACGGAGGCATGAATACCGAGACTGTGGCAGAGGATAATTCGGTGGAAAAGGTATTAATGTCTCGTAGCGGATTGCTGGAAACTGCCGACCGTTCTGCCCTGAAGGGAGGGGTAACTGTCTCGGGTGCAAGCGTGGTGGACGGCTTTGAGGTGTCGGGTACGTCTTCGGTAGAGGGCAACGGTATGCTGGCCACTTCCATCCTGACAGCCGGAGCATCGATACAGGTCGGTACAAATGGTATTTTGTATAATACCTTGGCTGACGGGGCAACTGTGAGTGGTGAAGGAAAAGCCGTGAATGTGACGGTTGTGAACAGCGAAAGCCTTACAACCGACCAAAAGCAAAATGTCATCCAGAATGGTTCGGAGAATGGCTATGTAACGGACGGTTACTGGAAATACCAGTTAAAGGAAACAGACGGAACGAACATAGACAAGGGCTCTGATGATGGTCTTCAAGCGATAATGACGATGGTCGGCCACGAGAAAGATATTGCAGGTAACAAGCGTATCCGTAATCAAGTGGATAACGGCTGCTTCGAAACTTGGAATATCGTCGGCGGAGAGAATAACTTCGCCACAGTGAGTGACGATGACTATCCGCACGGTAAGTCTGTGGTTTATGTCCGTGAAGGCAATGAACTTCAATTGGAGCGCGACTATACGGCTTCCTCACCGTTCAATCCGGGATTCCTGTTGCTGGAACACGGCGCAGGCCTGTGGGGCAACGGTAAGCGAGTGGATTTGAGGAACTTTGCAGCCGAACGTAAGTTGACAGCCACAAACGGTTATAAGGATTTGGTGGCCATGCCGTTCAGCCCGATGGAAATGACCGTGGACGGAAATGACGGGCTCGGGGCAAGCAACGTGAAAGCCTACAAGTATAATGGTTTGGAGCGTGCGAAGTATGACTACAAGTTCGCTTCGGAAGATTCTAAGGCTTGGCAAGACGTTTCCACCGATTTGTCAACCGTGACGGAAGGCTTGCTCTTCGAAGCACAAGGTAGTCCGGTACAGGACGTGAAACTCCGTTTCTATGGTACAAGCTATGAGGAAGACGGACAACCGAAGAAAGTCGTGTTGCATAAGTATAACTTCAACAGTCCTTGGAGTTCGCCAAGCGACACCGGAGACAAGTTCACCCACAAGGAGAATATGAGTTGGAATCTCTTCGGTTCACCTTACCTCTGTACGATGAACTACGAGGATATGGAATACGGCCGTGTGGTTTACGGTTATGCCAATAACGGATATTACACGGATGGCATGGGGGCTGATGGCGAGCGTACACAGGGCAATATCCCGGTGGGCAGCGCAGTATTCACCCAGACGGCGACCCTGAAAGAGACGGAAACATTTACGGTGGGCATGCGTAAGGCAGAGATAGACCACAACACGAGGAGTACGAAGTTGGCCTTGTATGTCGCTTCCGCTGCCGGTAAGCGTGGTCTGGAGGAAAACGACGGCATCTATGACGAGTTGCAGTTGACGGCGGTGCCGTCGGAAGAAGCCTCGACGGAATTCGACTTGGCGCGCGACGGTGTGAAATGGATGAACGACAACGGCGAACCTGAAATCTTTGCCGTACGCGACGGCGGACGTTATTCGTTGCTTTCGGCCATTGACCGTGAAGGCACGATAGGCGTGGGCGTGAGCCTGCCGGAAGCAGGTATGTACTCCATCGGCATTCCGGAAGGTTGCGAGGCCGAAGATTATGAATATGTGATGCTGAAAGATGCAGCGACGGGCAAGGCAGCCGACCTGAAAGAAGGGGCTTACTCGTTCCGGACGGCGGAAGCGGGAGTTGCTGAGGGACGCTTTACTTTGAGTTTCAAACGTATGGATGCAGACCAACGGCATGCGATATATGTGAAGTCCGGCATGGGCAAGGCCACCGTGTTTGGTGTGAACGACGGCGATGTCGTGACCGTTGTGACGGTAGACGGTAAAGTCGTGGCTGTAGAGGAGGCTGTCGGAAGCGAAGTGACTTTCGCACTGGCAAAAGGAGCTTATCTCTTCAAGGTGGCCGGTGCAGACGGACGGACTACAGTGGTAAAAGCCATGGTCCGGTAGAGGATAGTGGATTTTAAGGTTGGTGAAGCCCCTCGCACGGTGAATGTGTGAGGGGCTTCTTATTTATCTTATTGGGTGGTTTAGGCCGGACTTCAGAGCTTTTCTTTCAGGTAGCGACCCGTATAGCTGTCCGGGCAGGCCGCTACTTCGTGCGGTGTACCGCACACGACCACGTTGCCGCCTTGCGCGCCTCCTTCCGGGCCGAGGTCGATGATGTGGTCGGCACATTTGATGACGTCCATATTGTGTTCGATGATGACGAGCGTATGGCCGCGCAGGATGAGGGCGTCGAAAGCCGCCAGCAGGCGTTTGATGTCGTGGAAATGCAGCCCCGTGGTCGGTTCGTCGAAGATGAAGATGGTCGGTTCCGTTTTCTCCATGCCGAGATAGTAGGCCAGTTTCACGCGCTGGTTCTCGCCGCCCGAAAGGGTATTGGACGATTGTCCCAGCTTGATGTAGCCCAGTCCCACGTCTTGCAGCGGTTTGAGCTTTTTGGATATCTTGGATTGCCCGTGCGCGTCGAAGAACTCGATAGCTTGGTTCACCGTCATGTTGAGCACGTCGTAAATGTTCTGCCCGCCGAATTTCACCTCCAACAGGTCGCTTTTGAACCGTTTGCCGTGGCACGACTCGCATTCCAGCACGAGGTCGGCCATGAACTGCATTTCCACCGTGACCGTCCCTTCGCCTTTGCATTCCTCGCAACGTCCGCCTTCGGTGTTGAAAGAGAAGAAGCCGGGCGTGAAGCCCATTTGTTGGGACAGCGGTTGTGCGGCGAACAGTTTGCGTATCTCGTCGTAGGCCTTGATGTAGGTGACGGGGTTGCTGCGCGAAGACTTGCCGATGGGATTCTGGTCCACGAACTCTATGTTTTTCACCATTTGCAGGTCGCCTTCCAGTCCGAGGAACTCGCCCGGACGGTCGGCCACTTCGTCGAATTGCCGTTTCATGGCGCGATATAATATGTCGCGCACGAGGGTGGACTTACCCGACCCACTGACTCCCGTGACCACCGTCATGACGTTGAGCGGGAAGCGTACGTCGATTCCGCGCAGGTTGTTGGCCCGTGCGCCTTTCACTTCGATATAGTTTGTCCACGGGCGTACGCTGTCCGGCAAGGCGATGGTTTCCTGTCCCGTCAGGTATTTCACGGTGTAGCTTCGCGTGTCCTGCGGTTTCTCGGCCAGCATCTGTTGCAGGTCGCCTTGGAATACCACCTCGCCGCCCAAGCGTCCGGCTTGCGGCCCGATGTCGATGATATAGTCTGCCGCACGGATGATTTCCTCGTCGTGTTCCACCACGATGACCGTGTTGCCTAATTGCTGTAATTGCCGGAGCACGCGGATGAGTTTGTCCGTATCACGGCTGTGCAGTCCGATGCTCGGTTCGTCCAGGATGTAGAGCGACCCCACCAGGCTGCTGCCCAATGACGTGGCCAGGTTGATGCGTTGGCTTTCGCCGCCCGAAAGCGTGTTGCTCAGGCGGTTCAAGGTGAGGTATCCCAGTCCTACGTCGAGCAGGAAACGGATGCGGTTGTTGATTTCGGTGAGCAGGCGTTTGCCCACTTCCGCCTCGTGGGCGGTGAGTGTCAGCGTGTCGAAGAATTTCTTCAGTTCGGTGACGGGCAGGTCTACCAAATCCGAAATGGCCCGTCCGCCCACTTTCACATATCCGGCTTCGGGGCGCAGGCGCGTGCCGTGGCATTGGGGGCAGATCGTTTTGCCCCGGTAGCGTGCCAACATGACGCGGTTCTGTATCTTGTATTGGTCTTTCTCCAACATCTTGAAGAAGTTGTCGATGCAGATTTCCTCTTCGGGCGATGAAGCACCGGTCTTTCCGTGCCATAAATAATCCTTTTGTTCCCGTGTCAACTTGTAATAAGGCTCGAAGATGGGGAAGTCGGCCTTCTGTGCCCGGCGGCAGAACTCCGTTTTCCATTCGCCCATCTTTTCTCCGCGCCAGCAGACCACGGCTCCGTCGTACACGCTCAGGGCCGAGTTGGGGATGACCAGCTTTTCGTCGATGCCGATGACGCGGCCGAACCCTTCGCATACGGGGCAGGCACCGACCGGCGAGTTGAAAGCGAATAAATTGTCCGACGGTTCTTCAAACGTGATACCGTCCGCCTCGAAGCGTGTGGAGAAAGTGTGCAGGATGCCCGATGGAACGATGCGCAACATACATTGCCCGTTCCCCTCATAAAAAGCGGTTTCGGCCGAGTCGGTCAGTCGGGAGATGGCATCTTTGCTGTCGTCGCAACTCATGCGGTCGATGAGCAGATGGATGGTGCGGTCTTCGCCTTTCGACGGATCCGAGGCCAGTTCCAGCATGAAGTCCTCTATGCGCACGACCTCGCCGTCTACTTCGATGCGCGAGAAACCCTGCTTGAAGTCGCTGTCCAGTTGCTCTTGAAGGGTGCGCCCTTCACGCACCTGCAACGGGGCGAGTACGGTGAAGCGCGTGCCTTTGGAATAGGAGAGCATGCACTGCACTACGTCTTCCGTGGTGTTTTTTTTCACCTCCTGTCCGCTCACGGGGGAGAAAGTGCGCCCGATACGGGCATACAACAGGCGCAGGTATTCGTAAATCTCGGTGGAAGTTCCTACGGTGGAACGGGGATTACGGCTGCTTACCTTCTGCTCGATGGCGATGGCGGGCGGGATGCCTTTGATGTAGTCGCATTCCGGTTTGCTCATTCGTCCGAGAAATTGCCGGGCGTAAGCCGACAGGCTTTCCACGTAGCGTCGCTGTCCTTCGGCGTAGAGCGTGTCGAACGCCAGCGAAGACTTGCCCGAACCGGACAGGCCGGTGATGACAATCAGTTTGTTGCGTGGAATGTCCAGGTCGATATTCTTCAGGTTGTTCACCCTTGCCCCCTTGATATGTATGTAGTCGTTCATCAGTTGTTTTCGTTAATTGTCCTTATGTTTGCAAAGTTAGTCAATGTTTGGCAAACGCATGATGGATTTTTATTGTATTTTTGCACGGAAATAACGTGTATGATGAATAAAAAATCACTTTTGCTTTTGATGATGTGGCTTTGCAGCTTTGCGCTCCAGGCCCAGTTGTCGCCCAAACGGGAGTTTCGCGGCGCATGGATACAGTGTGTGAACTATCAGTTTATGGGGTTGGGTACGGCAGAGATGCAGCGTACGCTGACGTACCAGTTGAATGAACTGCAAAAGTGCGGTATCAATGCCATCCTGTTTCAGGTACGTCCCGAGTTCGACGCGCTTTATGCCAGCAGCTTCGAGCCGTGGAGCCGTTATCTGACCGGACAGCAGGGCACGCCGCCTTCTCCCTACTGGGATCCGTTGCAGTGGATGATAGCCCAATGTCATGCACGGGGCATGGAACTGCATGCCTGGATCAATCCCTACCGGGCCAAAACGAAAGGTACGAAGGAGCTGGCTGCCACACATGATTACAGAAAGCATCCTGAGCGGTATTTCTGGTATGGCGAACAACTGATTATGGATCCGGGGATGCCCGAGAACCGGGACTATATCTGCAACGTCGTGACGGACATACTGTTGCGTTATGACGTGGATGGCATTCATATCGACGATTACTTTTATCCTTATCCCGAAAGCGGTTTGCGCATTCCGGACGACCAGACGTATGCACGTTATGGGAACGGAATGAACCGCGATGACTGGCGACGGGAGAATGTGAACCTTTTCATCCGTCAGTTGCACGACTGCATCCATGCCGTCAAGCCTTGGGTGAAGTTCGGCGTGTCTCCTTTCGGTATCTATCGTAACTTGAAGAGCGACCCGAAGAGGGGAAGCAATACGCGCGGATTGCAGAACTATGACGATCTCTATGCCGATGTGTTGAAATGGGTGAAAGAAGGTTGGGTGGATTATAACATCCCTCAGGTGTATTGGGAAATCGGGCATTCCGCGGCCGACTACGATACGCTGATACGCTGGTGGAGCGAGCATGCCGGACACCGGCCTCTCTACATCGGGCAGGACGTGGACCGTACGGTGGCCAAAGCCGACCCCGTGGACCCGAACAAACACCAGATGGAGCGCAAGATGGCTTTGCAACGTTCGTTGCCTAACATCGAGGGCAGTTGCCAATGGTATGCCAAGGCAGTGGTGAAGGCAAAGGACGAGATGGACAAAGCTGTACAATATGTGGTTTATCGCTTTGCCGAGGGCGAGCCTATAGATTTGGAATACGCCGAGAATATCGTGGCGATTACGCCGAACACTTTCTATAAACTGCCGTATGAGGACGGGAGCCGGAAATATACGTATGTGGTGACGGCACTCGACCGTTTGCAAAACGAGTCGAAAAAGGTGAAAAAGAAAGTACGTCTTTAGAATTGTACGCGGACGGCATGAAAATCGTTTGTCTGAAAGGAGGACTGGGGAACCAGATGTTCGAATATTGTCGTTTCCGGGATTTGATGGAGTCCGGAAACGATAAGGTTTATCTGTTTTATGACCGCCGTAGGCTGAAACAGCACAATGGTTTGAGGCTTTCCGATTGTTTTGAACTGGAATTGCCTTCTTGTTCGTGGGGGATAAAACTGGTGGTTTGGGGACTCAAAATCTGTCGTGCCGTGGGAGTTTTGAAAAGATTGTATGATGACGAGAAGCCGGAAGCCGTGTTGATAGACGATTACAGTCAGCACCGGCGTTTTATACCGAATGCTCGTCGTTACTTCTTTTTCCGTCAGTTTTTGGCGGAACTGCAGAGCGGTTTCGTACAGATGATAAGAGCCGTGGATTATCCGGTATCGGTACACGTGAGGCGCGGAGATTATCTGCATCCTTCCAACTCGATTTTCGGTTTATGCGGAGTGGACTATTTCCAGCAAGCCATTGCTTATGTCAGAAAGAAGCGGCCCGATGCGCGTTTCTTTTTCTTTTCCGACGATATGGAATGGGTGAGGGAGAATCTTTGGATGGAGGATGCCGTATATGTGGAACATACGGAACTGATGCCCGACTATGTGGATTTATATTTGATGACGTTGTGCCGCGGGCATATCATTTCCAATTCCACGTTCAGCTTTTGGGGCGCATATTTGGCCGTAGACGGCAACGGTATGAAAATCTATCCTCGTCGGTGGTTCCGCGACCCTACATGGACCAGTCCGCCTATCTTTTCGGAAGAGTGGGTCGGGCTATAGGATATAAGATACGTCCCCGGGAATTTCCGTTTTGGATTTCCCGGGGACGTATGTATTACGTAGAATGAAGACGTTAACGTTTCCGTCGAGACGAGAACTTTCGTTTGTACCACAGGTAATAGCCGCTGAGCGGGAGAATCCCTCCGATGAAAGCAGCCAGGAAATAAAGTACCTTGGTCCACATGCCGCCCCAGGAGCCGGTGTGGAAGGCATAAAACCAACCTTTCAGCGTTTGTGAGGCCGGGGCATCCTTATAATAGGTTATGGAGCCGAGGCGACCGGTTTGCGGGTCGAATTGTATTTTATCCGTTTGACGGCGGTCGGTCTTCGGGTTGGGAGCCACTTCTATGCCTTCCGTACCCAGCTTGACCGACTTGTAGGTCGGATAGATCTGGCGGACTGCGTCTGCGGCTTTGTCCCATACGGCATAATTGAAAGTGGTCCCTTTCCGGCCTTTTTCTCCGCCGGCATGCCGCTGTCCGTTCGGACGGGGCTGTTTTGCGGCATCTTTCCGTCCCTTTTGCCGATATTCCGGTCGAGGCGTATTTTCCACTTTTGGCGCGGTGCCACCGAAAAGAGAATAGGCGGCAGTGCGGTACCAAGTGAACGACCAGGTAAGTCCGGTCAGCGCCATGACGAGTAGGAATAGCGTGGTGTAGAAACCGAGCGATACGTGACTGTCGTAACAGAAACGCCGCCATCCTTTGTTACAGGATACCTGAAGGCGGTTTTTCAAAGCCTTTTTGGTCCGCGGTATCCAAATCACCACACCACTGATGAGTATCGCAACGAAGACCAGCGTAGTGACACCGACAATAGTTTTACCCACGGTCTTGTCTCCTTTCCGAGGCGGAACATCCATCAGCCAGCGATGAAGTTTGCGCATGGTCTGAAAGAAAGGATAGCTTTTGTTCCATCCGTTTATCTCGCCGGTGTAAGGGTTTACGCTTAGCGTTTTGCGGTTTAAGTGCTCAAAGCTGACCATCCAGGCTTCTTCCGGGTCGCCCGACATTTGCAGGCCGGAAATCCGCAATGAGTCCGGGAGTTGCGTGCGGAGCTTCGTGACCAGTTCGGAAGGCGTGAGCGGCTTTGCTCCATCCTCTACTTCGACCCGATAAAAACCGGGATTCAGGGCACGGGTGATATCCTGCTCAAATACCAGCGCCGCCCCCGAAAGGCAGACGACGCTGATAATGATGCCGAATGGAATGGAAAACCAAAGATGAATCTTGGCGAATGCTTTTCTCATATCCCAAAATTAGTTCGTAGCAGACAGTTTGCCGATGGCCGACACGCTGTTGTTGGTAATGATGGTCAACCCTTTGGTAGCTTTAGCCGTAGCCGGGTCTATCTTGTAGAGTGCCGGAGCATCGCCGTCTGTAGTCGTGACCGGAATGTAAGCCACGCCATTGTCGCTGAACGGAATACCGAAAGAAGAAATCTTGCCTTGGGCCGGCAATCCCTCGGTTACTTGGGTCAGCGTGCCGCTTTCGCCCTTGAATACGGCCAATTCTTTGGTCGGTGCATTCTTGCCGCTCATCGTTCCTTCGCTGTACATCTGAAGTAAGAAATAGTCGGCCGTGATATGCCAGCAACGGAACATCGGATGTCCGGTGCCTTGCTCCTCAAGGTTATAATAATAATCCGGGTCGAAAGTGGTCTGGCCGGCCTTGATGCGGACAACGCCCGAAGGCAGTTGGCCTGTGACTTTCTTCAGGTCGGCAGAAGAGGTGGCAGTACGTCCGTAGCCCGGAGAGAATACATAGAGGTCACCGTTGTCGGCTGCCCAGATAGTCTGGTAATATTGCGAACGGTTGCGTCCGCAAGCAAAGCCGATCGAATCGGTTTCTACTATAATAGGAGTATCGTTGAAGCTGTCTCCGCTGTAAATAGCTATGAAAGCCTTGTCTGGATATTGGGTAGAAGGGATTTGTCCGGCTGTGTAACTTCCAGAGCCTTGTCCACCGTCTTGGGTTGCTATGAGTGCCTGGTCCGTGACCTTTTCAGGGAAGGTGTTCACACCATAGTGGCTCATGCCCATCGGAACTACGGATGTATAAAGTTTGCCGTTGGCTTCCACGAAACCGGCAAAGCTGACAATCTCGCCGTTGCCGAGGAAGTTCTCTGCAATACGCTTACCGGTTGTCGTGTTGCCGGAATGGACATTCAGGTAGTTGAACTGCAAATATTTGGCATAATTACCTTGGGCATCTTTTTCCTGCGAGCCGTCATTGGTGGAAGAGGTAATGACGTTGTCGCCCCATGTGCCGTATGTCGTTACACGGTTGAACGTATATTCACGTGCTTCTTTTACTTTTCCGGTTGTGGCGTTCAGGACATAAGAGGCTCCGGTGCCCGCATTTCCGTCATTGTATTGCAGTCCGAAAAGATAGTCCTGTCCGTAAAATACCCAGTAGGATGCACCGATAGCTTCCGTACCATTGCCTAATACGCTTACAGTACCTTCGTCGAGTGATTCGCTGGTGACGAGATAAGTACCTTCGTCGGCCTTGGCTGCAATGACGTATTTGCTTGTACCCGGAGTTGTGGTGCCGTCATTACCGTTACCTCCGCCGGGAGTCGTGTCGTCATCGCTGCATGAAGTCAATGCGCCGCCGGCGCAGAGGGCGGCAGCAAGCGCCCAAGTAAAGAATCTTTTTTCCATGTTTTTAATTATTTATTGAGTGAATGATGCTGTTTATTTCCCGAAGTAAACCCTTACCTTTCCATAGAAAGCCCGTCCGGCCTTTTGCAGACTGTAATTGTCGTAAAGCTTTTCGTCCGTCAGGTTACGGCATTCGAGCGAAAAGTTGTAACGTCCCTTGGCCACACTGTAATTCAGCGTGAGGTTGTGGGAGAACTGTTCGGGGACGCGTGCTTTGGTGTCCGGGTCTCCGAAGTCTTCCCAGTACAGGGGGAACTCGTGCTGGTAGTAGCTGTCGTAAGTGAGCGAGAGCATGTTACCTTTGCCGAACAAGTCATGCCAATAGAATGATGCGTCGAAGTTGGCGTAGCGGTAGGGCTGGTTGGGGATGCGCTGTCCGTAGGTCAGCGAAGCCTGTTGTGTGCCTTCGGCCAGTCGTTTCTCACGGTCGATGGCATCCATGCTGTTGAATGTTCCGCCCAGGCTGAACCAGTTCGCATAGCTGTAACGCAAGGAGACGTTGTATCCTTTGGTTTTGACCCGTCCGTGGTTCTCGTAGAATCCGAAGTCCATACCGCCCACGTTGTCCAATCCGCGACGGATGTAATCCTTCGTGTCGCGGTAGATGAGGCTTCCTTCCATGTACAGTCCGTGCTTACCGAATCGTGGGGTGTATCCGAGATTGAAGTTGACATTGTCGCTTTTTTCGGGACGCAGATTCGCCCGTCCGGCTTCCAGGTCTTCGTCACCGAAAAGTTCGTCGGTCGAGGGCAGGCGGTAAGCTTTCTCGTATGACAGTTTGGCCTGCAGGTTTTTCAGGATGAAGTAAGTTCCTGCCGCTCCATAGCCGAAAGCACTCGTTTTTTGCGACATCTGTATGTAGTTGCCGATACCGTCGTCGCTTTGGGATACGGGGCCTTCGTTGTATTGGTTGTAATACTTGCCGAACACCGTGGCGTTCCATTTCTCTGTGGGCATGAAGCGGTAAGACAGTCCGGTGACGTTCTTGCGGGAACGCTTGGGGATGCTGAAGTCCGAGAGGCGCGAACTTCCTGCGACGTACGAACGGGTGGTACGTTCAAAAGTGCTCAGCACATGGTTGAGCGTGACCAGATGGGCGTGGCCGATGCGATAGTTGGCCGTGAGCGTACCGTTCCAGTTCTTGTTCTTGGCCTCGTTGTTCTGGTTGGATTGCTCCCCGGGCACACCGGTATATTTCCGTTGTCCCAACCAGTTGTATTTGTAAGATGCCGTATCTATGTTGTGGGTGATGTTGTGGTTGTAGTTGACATTGGCCATGACATCGAGTCCCTCGACCCACAAGTTGCGTTTGCGGTATTCCAAAGAGGGAATGAACGAGAAGCCATGACGGTGTTTTTCTCCGAATACGACTTTCTGCAACACTCCGTTTTGTATCTCCTTATAAAAGTGGGTGTAGGTAAAGCCCAGCATCAGGCGGTCGGCCCATTTCTTGTCGGCCACCCCGATTTTGCCGCTCACGGCTTCGTTGTGGAAACGGTCGTTGAAACGTTTCATGTGGTAAATCTTTGTCTTGTCAGTGTTCTCCGAAATACCGTCGTCACTGAATTCCGTAACGTAGTAGTCAATGTAATAGTTGTTGTCCGAGAAATTCTGGAAAGCGTTGATTTCATACAGCAGACCGTTCTTGAACGACTGTCCGAAGTTGACGAAAGATTTG
>OHJS01000494.1_pt1 | contig 26625 bp, 28 predicted proteins | sample 1568661 | NCBI WGS metagenome assembly OHJS01 (sample SAMEA3879603, study PRJEB24766) | human gut metagenome | biome: human-associated habitat; feature: feces | place: USA | collected 1985/1987 | reverse complement strand
GTTGAAGTTGCTCCAGTTGAAGCCGCCGGTGATCTGATCCCTGTTGATACCGCTGTATTGCAGCATGTCGGAGAAAACGTCGGCGATCGAGCTGACATTGCCCTGTGTATAATAGGAGTATTGGTAGTTGAGGTCCTGCAGGCGGTTGTAGCCGAACCCGATATTGACGCTCACGAGCGGTCCCGATCCTTCGTAAACATTGGCCGTAAAGCCGAAGTTGCCGATCGAAAACCGGTTTTTACTGTTGGAGTTGAATGCCGGAGCGTTGTTTTCCGCCCGTGCGAAACTCATCAGAGGCGTGATCGAAATTTCGTTGTGCCGGTACATGCCCAGGCCCGCCGGGTTGATCGCCATGGACGTAAGATCCGCTCCGAGGGAGGTGAAGGCGCCTGCCATGGCCATCGACCGCGCCGTTCCGAGGCTGAAGGTCGTTTGCGAGAGTTCGAAGAGGTCGGACGGGGTGACGATGTCACGGTCCATCAATAAACCTCCGGAGCTTTGAGCCGACGCCGGGGCGGTTGCGAACAAGGCCGCTGAAAGCAGCGCCAAAATTCCGAGATGTTTCATAACAAAAATCGTTGAGTTGTTTTTTCGTTTCCGGCGTTCGGGACAGCAGGGGCGGAAACGATCGCCGCTGCCGGTCGAAACCGGTCGTTGCGTTCATATTCGTTTGCCGCCTGCGTGTGCATCCTGTGCGCCGTCCGTCGAAATTTGCCGGGGTGATCGTTTAACGGCCGTAAGAGTTGCGTCCGCTGCTGTTTCCGCCGCGGACTCCTCCGCCTCCGCCCACGAAACTACCGCTCGAACCTCTGTTCGGTTGCGAGGGGGCCGGGGTGTAAGTCCCTCTGTTCGGTGTCGAACTGCTTCCCCGGTAGGAGCTGCTGCTGCCTCCGAACGAAGGATTGCGGTAGGTCGAGCTGCCTCGATTGACTGACGATGAGCCGCCTCGGAAGCTGGAGCTGGAATTGCTGTTGGTCCTGCCGCCCCGGAAGCTGCCGCTGCCGACCGTAGTGCCGTTTCTGTAGCCGTTGGTCATACCGCCCTGACCGCGGCCTCCGAAACTGGTCGATCCGATGTTCGATCCCGCTCCCGATCCGTACCGGTAGGTAGAGCGGTGTACGACGTTGGGCCGATGGTGCGGCGGGTACGGGTGGTGGTGATGGCCGCCTCCCCAGCCGGGATAATACCCCCAATAGGGATAATAGCCTCCCCAGTAAGGATACCCCCAATAGGGGTTGTAGCTGTAATAAGGCCAGCCAAAACCGGGGTATGCCCAGGGATAGGGATTGTAACCCCAACTGAAATACCAGTCATTGTAAAGACCTGCGCTCCATCCGAAGCTCACTATGCTGGGAGAACCCCATGTGCCGAACATCGAAGTAATGTATTTGGGTTCGACCCACACTTCGTCGCCCATGACGATGATGTTGTAAACGGCCGGGTCGTAGGCCGAAACGAATTGGTAGGTGCCGTTGTAACGAAGGTTGAAATAGCTCGTCGGCATCTGATAGGTCGGGGAGCTGAATCCCCGCAAACGACGGGCATAGGCGCTTTCGTACGTGTCGGCCAGCACGCCCTGGTAGGAGTCGTCCGATGCGTAGTATGCGGCTTCCGCCTGCCGGGCCTCTATTTCGGCGCGATGGGCTTCCGCTTCGGCCTTGCGAGCTTCGGCTATCGCCTGTTTTTCCTGGGCGATGCGGGTGACATCGTGTTCCGCGTACATGTCGTCGATGTTGTAGGTGCCGGATTGGTAGAGTGCCGGCGAACAGCTTGCCGCGAAGAGCGACACGAGCAGAGCACCTATTTTGAAATTTCGGTTTTTCATCGTGTTTCGGAGTTACTGTGTGGTTATATTTTCAACGAAAATCGTACCGGTTTTATTGCCGGCGGGTCAATACCTCACAAAAATAGCAATAAAATCGGGAAATACGTTGGGAGGGTGAAAATAGAAATTCGAATCTTTTTTTGTCCCGAAAATGCTTTTTTTGCGAAAAATAGCTATATTTGCACTCCGAATTACCGGCCGAAGGGTTGGTGATGGACCGGGAGAGATGCCGGAGTGGTCGATCGGGCCGCACTCGAAATGCGGTGTACGGGCAACTGTACCGGGGGTTCGAATCCCTCTCTCTCCGCTGAACGTGCTGGACAGAAATGGTCAGCAAACGGACAAAAAGCTACAAATCAATGATTTGTGGCTTTTTTTATTGCCCGAAAGTCCTGCTTCCAAGACTTCAAAAGTACGGTAAAAGACAAAGTTTCGTTACTAAATCGTTACCTATTCCCTGCCGGACAAAAACGGTAACGATTTGTCCATAAATGACCTGATAATGACTTGATTAGTCCATAGTCTGCATAACTCGAAAACGAGAGGTAAAAATTAATTTTGCAACTAAAAAAGTGAGTTATGAAATCGACATTCAAGGTTCTTTTTTATTTGAAGAAAGGTTCTGAAAAGAAAAACGGCGAGGTTATGATTATGGCACGCATCACCATAGACGGCAAACTTTGCCAGTTCAGTACGAAACAGAGCATCCAGCCCGACAACTGGAGCATTGCTGCGGGCAAAGCCAAAGGCAGGGATGCCGGGAGGATAAACGCCCTTTTGGACGACATACGTTCTTCCCTGAATACCATTTACCACGAAATGCAGCGGCGTGACAACTACGTGACCGCCGAGAAAGTGAAAAACGAGTTTTTAGGTCATAGCGAGAGCCACGAAACAATCCTTTCATTGTTCCAAAAGCACAATGACGATGTGAAGCAGCTTGTGGGCATATCCAAGACGATAGCGACCTACCGCAAGTATGAAGTGACCCGCCGCCACCTCGCTGAATTTATCCAAAGCAAGTACAATGTATCGGACATATCCATAAAGGAGATAAGCCCGATGTTCATTACCGATTTTGAGTTGTATTTGCGTACCGCCTGCAAGTGCGGCTACAACACCACCGCCAAGTTCATGCAGTTCTTCAAGCGTATCATCATCATTGCCCGCAACAACGGCATACTGGTGGGCGACCCGTTCGCCAGCTACAAAATCCGGCTGGAGAAAGTGGACAGGGGTTATCTGACAGAGGACGAGATAAAAATCATCCTTAAAAAGAAAATGGTTTCCGAGCGGCTGGAACACGTCAGGGACTTGTTCGTCTTTTCCTGTTTCTGCGGTTTGGCTTACAGCGATGTCGCCAACTTGCGGCAGGAGAATATCCAAAAGTCCTTTGACGGCAACCTTTGGATAATCACCAAGCGGCAAAAGACGAATACGGACGTGAATGTTCCCCTGCTGGATATTCCCAAGATGATTTTGAAGAAGTACAAGGGCAAGTTGCCGGACGGCAAGATACTTCCCGTAATCAGCAATCAGAAACTAAACGCGTACCTGAAAGAGATTGCCGATGTATGCGGTATTAAAAAGAACCTGACATTCCACCTTGCCCGGCACACGTTCGCCACGACCACCACGCTGTCAAAGGGCGTACCCATTGAAACGGTGTCCAAGATGCTGGGACACACAAACATAGAAACGACGCAAATTTACGCCCGCATCACCAACAGCAAGATAGGCAGCGATATGCAGGGGCTTGACAAGAAGTTTGTCGGCATCGAGAAAATTTACAAGGAAGTCGCCATGTAATCTTGATTATTGGGAACTGGTCACAAATTGTGACCAGTCCTTGCTATTATTCCAACATTGCTAAATCTCCTAAAATATACGATTATGGATTTGCAGATTATCCAAAACAAGATTTTTGAGGTCAGAGGTTGCCGGGTGATGCTCGATTATCATTTGGCAGAACTCTACCAAGTGGAAACACGAGCCTTGAAGCAGGCGGTCAAGCGCAATATCGAGCGTTTTCCGGGTGATTTTATGTTTGTACTCACCCAAGAGGAAGCTAACTTGCTGTTATCCATAGGGGTATCACAAAATGTGATACCCCCTGATTACAACTTCGGCGTTGCTATGCCTATGGCTTTCACCGAGCAGGGCGTAGCCATGCTTTCTTCGGTTCTCCGTTCCAAAGTAGCCATAGAAGTAAACATTTCAATCATGCGGGCTTTCGTCCTCATGCGCCAAATGGCAATCGGTTACGAGGAACTGTCAAGGCGCATCGAGGAACTGGAGGTAAGCACCGATGCGCAGTTCAACGAACTGTACCAAGCCCTTACCCAGCTTTTGAGCCAGTCGAAACAACAGAAAGAACGCCGTCCGGTAGGTTTCGTTACCTATAACCGTGACAAAAACGAATAGGTAACGATTTCGGTAACGAAATTCCGCCTAACAAACTATATCCCAATAAAGTACATTCTTCCACCTTGCGGGCAGTCCACCGACTACCCGCATTTTTTATATCCTTTTCCAACTGGCACATTCCCCGAAACGCCAGCCGTGCGTGGCATGGCTGACTGTATTCCGTGAAAAGAGCCGTTGGAAACCCGCACAAGCGTATTGCAAGCAAGCTCACAACACCCTTGCCTTTCCCGCCCGCATGGAGTGTTCCCTAAAAGATGAAAGAGAACAGGCACTTTTCCCCTGTTTCCCTATCTGTAAATCTTCCTCTTACGCAGTCCCCCAGCCGGGACAGTCGTTTTAATCATTTCAATAGGCAAAGGTAGTTACGTGTTCTTCACGATTTTGCAAGGTCGAGCCGTTCCGGTTTGGCGAAAAAATCTTCCCTGCCTTGCGAGGTATTTTTTGCCCAAAACCTTGCAAACTCTAAACACTACCCTTTTACGCCTATGTGAAACGAAAACGACCGACCCGACCGGAAGACGCATAAAAAAAAAGTCGGATTTACGGGAAACAGGAAAAAAGTTCAGTGAAACTTCAACTCCCTCACCTCTCAAATCCGCATAAAATTAAAAACTTAAAAAATTACAGCAATATGGAAGCAAAGGTATTATCGGAAGCAAAAGTTTATGTAGGCACTTATGCCAAGTACAACAACGGTTCATTGTCCGGCGCATGGCTCGACCTTTCGGACTATTCGGACAAGGAAGAATTTTATGAAGCCTGCCGGGAACTTCACAAGGACGAGGAAGATGCGGAATACATGTTTCAGGACTGGGAGAACGTGCCGGAGGGCTTAATCGACGAAAGCTGGATTTCTGAAAACTTCTTCGCCCTGCGTGATGCGGTGGAGGATTTGAGCGACACCGAGCAGGAAGCCTTTTTCGTGTGGTGCAACTATAAAAGCCATGATTTGGGCGAGGAAGATGCGGACGACCTTGTACGTGATTTCCGGGATGAATATCAAGGGGAATATGACGATGAAGAAGATTTCGCCTATGAAATTGTAGAGGAATGTTACGACCTGCCGGAGTTCGCAAAGACCTATTTCGATTACAAACAGTTTGCCCGTGACCTGTTCATGTGCGATTACTGGTTTGATGACGGCTTTGTGTTCCGTGCGGCATAACAACCAATCCGGGCGGGGTGTCAAAGCCCTGCCCGCTTAAAACAACCAAGTTTATAACCATAAAAAATAAGACATCATGCAGTCACTTAACAAAAACGGGGTAAGCATCACCCAAACACCGGGAGAAGAAAAGTTCGTGAAATGCCGTTTAGGGGCTTTCAGGGGACAAATTTATTATCAATATGACTACCGCCACACGGACGGCGAACTTTTCAGCACGGTAGCCAAAACGCTGGACGAGTGCCGCCGCAGGCGTGACGAATGGGTAGCGAAGAAGAACGGAGTAATAAACAAGTAAATTTCAGGGACATGAAAACGACAGAAGTAAACAAGGAGCTTATCGGCAGGCGTTGCGAGTGTATTTTTACGGGCTTAATGGTAACGGGCGTTATCGAGGACACAGAAGAAAACGAACACACCATAGAGGTAAAAGTCCGTTTCGACCACCCGCACCAGTGGGGCGATGATTTGTATAATGATGTGTGGGCGTGGGGGCGCAAAATTGACGAGTTCGGCACGCTGCACCATTTGCAACTGTTGGAGGACAAACCGGACTTTCAGATAATGACGGTAGTTTTCGGCGAGCCAATCAGCCGGATAGACCGCAGTGTTTTTGAAGATGTAGACACGTGGGGCGTCTGTTCCCTGCAAGGCTGGGTAAACAGCTATGAAAGTGTCCGGTTTGTAGCCATAGACGACCATACGGCAATCATCACGGGCGAATATAACATGGAGCAGGTAAAGGTGTGGTTAGAGAAATACACGTCCATAAAGAGCCTTAAAACCAGTTGATAGAGGACGGCGGCTGCTTGCCGCCGTTACTTTCTTCCGTGAGCCTGCCAGCGGGTGAAGAAAGTAACAAAGAAGCCTTTCGTTTTCCCTATCATGGAAACAGCCCGCCGATGCTTCCCGGCGGGCTGTCTGCCCGATATTTACGCTTTGCGTATCATTCCATACCCGGTTTCCCAAGAGGATGATAAAAACGGATGTCGCAACTATAAATCCTCATAGTGAATAAATTTTACACCAAGTATGCACACGGTTTCTTCTTCCTCGATGTCATATTTCCATGTCCGTTTATTGACAAGCATTTCCGTTTCGCAATCGAACCATACCATTACGGGCGCATCATCTTCTTCGTCCGCCCATTTGAAAACCTGATTGGACGGCGTTTTCCATAATTCAGCACTGTCACGTTCGGAAATACAGTCCTTGTCCACAATGATGATGTCACCTACTGCCGGAACTGTATCTGTTTCCAACGTGGTTTCTATGTACCACGAGATGCCTTCTATATCCAATTCTATTTTTACCATGTCGTTTTGTTATTAGGGGGTTATTGTTTCCGTTCCTTCTTCGCTGTTGTCATTATTGAATGATAGTGTAAGTTGCTGCATCTGCCCGAAGCTGTCGATGATATAAATGTCAATCGTCTGCTGGTCGGTCGATGCCGAGGTGTAGTAGAGCCTGAACGTTTCTTTCTCCAGCGGGTAAAGGTCGTTGGGCAGGAACACCGTGCCGTTATCCATTTCCAGCTTTCCTTTGCCGTCCGGCTGGAAATACCGTATCTGATAGGTAGTCGGCTGGTAATAGCCGCCACGCACCAGTCGGCAGCGTATTTCGGCGGTTTCCCCGACTTTCAGCCTTTTGGGTACTGGCAGCGTTTCAATGCTGAACGGGTACGCCTGCTGAATATCCAAGTTGTCATTACAGGCGGTGACAAGCACGAGGGCGGCCACGATGTAGCAGCCCATGATGATTTTATACATTACATTCTTCATATACATTATTATATAGCGGTCAGTTGATAATGAATTTCAGTCCCAAAGATACCTGCGTGTGGAACTTGCCTATGTCCGAGCCGAACAACGCCCGTTCCCTTGCGTTGGCGAGCAAGGCTATCCGGTCTGTCAGGTAGGCTTCCAGTTCCAGCGTCAGCGCACCCCCGTAAATGAAGCAGTCCTTATCCAGCAAGGTAGAGCCGTCCGGCAGCAGCTTTTCGCTTCGGTTGCTTGTTTCGTACCCGGCGAGAGCCGACAAGCCCAATGAAAGGAAAAAGGTCTTTCGTCTGTCCGATAGGAATTTCAGGTAATAGCCGCCCTCTGCGGTGAACTGTTCGACTGGTATTCTCATATCCTTGTAGTCATACTTCTTGTGCAGGTATTCCCCGCCAATCACCCAGCGGTTGGCGTTCTTGGTGTAAACGCTGTACGCCGCCCCGATGTGGTAGGCGAAATCACTGCCAGCGTTCCAATGCACCCCGTCCGCCATGCCAGCCGTGACCTGCAAGCCTTTCATGCCCGGCAGGTATCTTTGTGCGTGTGCCTGAAACGAGGTCAGGCACAGCGCAAAGAGCATCATTATAAAGATGTGTCTTTTCATTCCCTATTTGATTTTTAGTTCGTCAATCACTTCTGCGTTCACGATGTCGGCGTTTTCCACCCGTATGGTCTGATGCCGCCCGCCGTTCTTCTCGTAGAGTTCCACGACCAGCAGCTTGTCGTCAGGAATGGTAAACTTCGGCAGGGCGTACACCGTGCGCACGGTCGATTTCCCGGCAATCTCTATCACCTCGTTGTAGCTGCGTACCGCATCCAGCACCGTTTCCTGAATAGCCGTGCGCTTGGGTACTTTCTTATCGACTATCTTAAACTTGATGAAGTCGGTATCGAAAGGCACGTTGGAACTGTTCTTTGTCTGCGTATGCACGTAGAGCATCCCGTTATAGGTGTAAATCCCCTTGATTAAGAACTGTATGCCGAAACGCTTGCTACCCAAGTGGCGCACTTTCCGGTCATTGTTCTTGTAGATGCTCTGCATTATCAGCTTCACCAGCAGCGGGCTTTCATTACCCAGTTCCCGGAAATAGATGTTCATGCGGGTATGCGAAAAGTCGCTGGTGTCCTCGTTCTCCAAGAAGTCTTTCATTTCGATGTTGAGCATTTCCGGTTCACGGGCGTACTTGGCGTTGAACGAAAAGAAACTGCCGTCCTCGCAGATAACGGAGAAGTTCGTTTCTCCCGGAAAGCCCTCTGTCGTGGCTTTCACCCTGATTACGTTCTCCGCACCGTCCGCCTTGCCCGCTATGATGTGGTTGCTTCCCAAATCCACGTAGCGGACGGCGGCGGGGAAGATGATATGCACCGTCTTGGCAAAGGTCACTTCCACGCCGTAGGGCGTAACCATTTGGCGGTACGGGAGTTTCCGGGTAATCCCCCGGTACAAGTCGTTGCCAGCCGCATACTTCACGGTGTCAGCGGTTTGTGCGTTTGCCGCACACACGCCCAGCAAGAGGGCGAACAATCCAAAAATCTGTTTCATTGCTAATTGAAATTTTAACGGTTGATAAAATGGTTATTGTTGTTTGGCATACAGCATGACTTTATAGCCTGCTTTCAGCTTCACTTTCACGGTTCGGAACTTCTTGGCGAGGTAGCCGGACGTTCCTTGCAGCAAGCCCCTTGTCACGTCCATAGCCACCTGCTGCCCGGCACTTTGGGCAAAGGAAATGCTTGTACCCAGCCCGCTTCCGATATTCGCCATAGCTTCGTTGAACGCTTCCTGCTCCATAGAGGACGGGACGGAAAGCCCCTTTTGCCCGTCCGTGTCGAACACGGCGAGTTCCACCGGGATGATGTTGCCAGCGTACTCAATCGAGGACACCAGTATGTCGAGCCGTTCGCCCTGCACCTTTGCCGTTCCCGCCACAAGGGTATTCTTCGGCACAACGATATTTCCCGCCTGCATGGGTTCGAGCAACCGGAGTTTCACCGCCTGCCCGTCCACCAGCGTTTGGTCTTGGTGTATGCAGGCGGCTACCGTGTTCTTTCCCATAGCGTACCCCGTGCCTACCGCCGTGTTGAAGCCGTAGTTTCGTGGCTGGCTGTAAGCCCGGATGAAGTCGGCATCGCTCATGGGCTGCTGCAATCCCGAAACGGTCGTTTCCCGGATAGCCTGCACCGGAATAGCCGGAGTGCCGATACCGCCGCCGTTCTGCCCGGCTGTCGGTATTTGGGCAATCTGTCCCCTTTGTCCGTCCTGCCCGTTCATATACTTTGCCGCCAGCTCGTAGGACTTTTCCAAGAGTGCCATTTGGTCGTCAGCCGTAGGCGTGGCGTTCTGCTGCTGTTTCAGTCGGTCGGTCAGTTCCGCCACCTGCCGTTTCAATTCCTCTTTTTCCTCGTCCACAGGGGGCGTTTCGTAGAACGTGCTTAACTGGCGGTTGATGTCCCGGTAAGCCGCCCGTGAAGAAGTACCGCCGCCCCTTTGTGGCTTCGGATCTTCTTCCGGCATCAGATTGATTTCCTCTTGTGGTTCTTCCGTATCATCATCCAGCGTGAAACCGAAGTCCTGCAAGGATTGTATCTTGTCCTGCTGTTTGCGGTTCAGCATCGCCTGTTCGTAAGCCTTTTGCTTGTCGGCTATAATCCCGTCCTCTGCGGGCAGGGGTATGTCGGCATTGAAGCCGCCCACGCTTTCCACATTCACGTCCTCTTTGCCGGAGGGTGCGAATATCAGGTACATGCACCCTGCAAAGGCAAGGAACATCAGCGGGAAGACTATCATTTTCCTGCGCTGCTGCACCTGCTGCGGGGTAAGTTCCCGTTTGGGCTTATTTTCCTTTTTCGGCTTCCCGTCCGCCTGCGGTACGGTCGTGCCGTTCTCATTCTTCTGTACTTCTTCCATATTGCGGTCTGTTTAACGGGTTGATATTTTTGGTTGTGTCATTGCCGTGCAACGGCAGTTGCCTGATGTGTTCTATTTGCAGCCTTTGCCCGTCCCGTTTCCCGATATTGTAGATTGATGAAACGGTGATGTAGATAGACAAGCCGCCGAAAAAGAAGAACATCAGGAGGATAACCGCCAGCCTTTTGCCCGGCGTAATCCGTCCGCACATTCGGCGCAGGCGGTCGTCCGCCCAGTCCTGCACCTTTTCGATGTAATTTCGTTTTCTCTCCATAAGGCTATCTTTTAATGGTCTGCAAATCCTTGTTCTCGGTAATGGTGAACGCTTCGATGATGAAGCCGTGCGGGTTGTTGTCGCTCCGTGTGGCGTTGAGCAGGCGGCACGAGGTCACAAGGCTGCGCACCGTCAGGCTGCTTTCCCGGACAATCAACTGGCGGGCATACGTGTTCACCTTGTAGGGGTACTGGTCGAAGTCGCACTTCACGCTGTCAATCTCCACCGTCTGCGTGACGTTTCCGGAAATCACCCGGTTGTAGTAGCCCTTTTCCGCCAAGTCCTTGTAATAGTTGAAAGCGGTCTTGTCGGCGAGAAACAACGAGCGTTTGATGTTGCTTTCGATAGCCCCCTTTTCGGGTGATAAGGTGAAGAAAAGTTCGTGGAAACGCCGCACGTGCGACTTCGCTTCCACGGGTCTGTTCTGTGCCATGTCCTGCGAGAGTGCCAGCATCAGGCTTTTGCCGTTGTCGAGGACGTATATCTTCTGCCGCTGCTTCTCGGCGAAGCTGTACGAGTTCCACACGGCAAAGCCCGTCACCAGTGCGCACAGGCAGATGAATACCAGCGCAAAGAGCCGGATTTGCCGGAAACTCGTTTCGATGTTCGTTAATGACTTAAATTCCATATACTAAATTTTGATGTTGGTTATTTGAGTAGTTTCCCGGTTACTTTCCCGCTTGCCGCACCGACCGCAGCCCCGGCGATTGACCCCGCCCGTGCCACGTTGCGGTTATAGGCAGACGTACCGCCAGCCGACACTATCCAGCTTGCCACCGTTGGAATGGTGAAGTAGCCCACGATGCCGATAATCATAAAGATTATATACACGGTGCTGCTCCCGTCCGGGATGAAATCCGGGTCTGAAAGCTGCTCGATGTCTTTTTGGAGCATCAGGGTTTGTATGCGTGCCAGCACGCTGCTGAACAAGTCCGACACGGGCAGCCACAGGTAAATGGAGATATAGCGTGAAATCCACTGGGTCAGCGTGCTTTGGAAACCGTCATAGACGGAAATCGCAAACGCCAGCGGACCCAGTATGCTTAACACGATTAGGAAGAACGTGCGCAGCGTGTCTATAATCAGCCCCGCCGCCTGAAAGAGCATTTCCAATAACTCCCTGAACCAGTCCCGGACGGACTTCTTTATATTATAAGCCGTCCTGTCCATGTACATACCCGTCATAGTCACCATGTCGGAGGGCGACCAGCCCAGTTCTTCCAGTTGTCGGTCAAATTCCTCGTCCGATGCGAGGTAAGCCGTTTCGGGGCTTCGCATCAGGGCTTCATATTCCAGTCGGTCTTTCTGCGCCCGGTACTCGTTCATGTCGAAAGTCTGCGTTTCCATAAGCTGGTTGCACCCTTTCACCACTGGCGACAATACCGTGTTGATAGTCCCCAGTACGAAAGTTGGAAAAAACATGATGCACAGCCCCAGCGCAAAGGGACGCAGGAGCGGGTACACGTCTATGGGTTCGGCACGTGCGAGCGACTGCCACACTTTGGCGGCTACATAGAACAAAGCTCCCAGCCCGGCTATCCCTTTGGCTACCCCCGTCATGTTGCTGCACAAGGGCATCATTTCATCGTACAGCACCCGCAACACTTGGTGCAGGTTGTCAAAATCCACCGCTGCTAATAACATAGGCATACCGATTTATATGTTACCAGTAGCGTTCATCCGCCGAGCCGTAGAGAGCCAGCACCCGGTCGGTGTCGTTCTTCTTCTTCGCCCGCAGGTAGGACACGGATATGTTCTTTCGGGTGTAGTAGTTCACGAGGTTGCGGTAGTTGAGCAGGCTTTTATAGGCGTTGTTGATTACCGCCAGTCTTTCGGCATCCGTCAGCGACATACCCGTGATGTTCACTACATTTTTCAAGTCCTGCAACACGTCCGCACTTTCGGAGAGCAGCTTTGCGTACCCGGCTGAAATGGCGGTGAGTTCATCCGGCGTGTAGTTCGGGTCTGCCAGCATGTTCTGATAGTTTCGCACGTAGATTTCGGATATTTCCGCCACCAACTCAATGGACTTCTTCACCTTGATGCCGCCCTTGACAACATCGTGTACCGCTTTGAGCGCATCGTAATATTTTTTACCCTGCTGGAAAATCTTCTGCGCTTCCATGAAGCCGTCCAGCGTGTTCTTGGCAGTGGTGGAAGTCTGCACTATCTGCTTGGTGGTGTTGATGATGCCCTGCGCCAAGTTGCCGGGGTCTGACACCACCCACTGTGCGGATGCCTTGCCGATGAAGCAAAGGCACACCGCCATAAGGAGAATTGTTCTTTTCATTATCTTTTGTTTTCAGGGTTTGTAACTCGTTTGTATTCGCCGCCGGGCATGAGCGTTATCCGGTCGGTCTTTTTGTCATAGGTGAACTGTATGCGGAAGCCCGTTTCGATGAACAGGCAGCCGTTCCGTTCTGTTACCGGGTAAGCCGTTTCCAGTATTCTGCCCCTGACATTCGCTTTCCGGGTGACGGTGTATCTGCCGCCCGTTTCCGAGAGTGTGAAAGCCGGGTGTCCCCTGACGTGTACCCAATAGCCCTGCATCCTTTCCAGCTCCTTGCTTCCGCTGTCCTCGCAGCCCGCCAGCAGGCAGGCGGACAATAGCGTGTATATCAGATTGTCAATCCATTTCATGTTCCTAATTTTTAAGTTGTTGATGATTGGGGATTTCTTTTGCTTTCTGCAAGCCGCTTGATAGCCAGTTCAAGGTTGCCGTCCAGCTTCTCGGCAAGAGCGAACAGTTCCATTTTTTCGCTTTCCTCAGTCGTGTACGTGTAATATTCTTCCAATGAAACTTCCGTGGCGTACACCGCCGATTGTGTGCCGCCCAGCGAGAAGAAAACTTCCTTGTACTTCCGTCCGGGGTGGTTCGCCATGTTGATAGACAATATCTGCGAACGCTCCTTGTCGGTCAGTCCCAAGAGGTTCTGTATGCTGTCGAACTTGTTCAGGTATTTTCGCTGGTCTAACAATATTTTGCAGTCCGAGTTATTGATGATACTTTCTTTCACGATAGGGGAAGAAATAATATCCTCTACCTCTTGCGTGACTACAATCGCTTCCCCGAAATACTTTCGGACGGTTTTGTACAAATATTTTATGTAGTCCGCCATGTTCGCCGATGCAATCGCTTTCCACGCTTCTTCAATTAGTATTAACTTCCTTATCCCCTTTAACTTGCGCATTTTGTTTATAAAGGCTTCCATGATGATGATAGTCGTTACCGGGAATAAAATCTTGTGGTCTTTGATATTGTCCAATTCAAAGACAATGAAGCGTTTATGCAGCAAATCCAGCTCCTTGTCGGAGTTCAGCAGGTAGTCGTATTCACCGCCACGATAGTACGGTTCAAGCACGTTCAGGAAATTGTCAATGTCAAAATCCTTTTCCCTGACGTTCTTCTGTTCAAGCTGTCGGCGGTAATCATCCCGGACAAACTCGTAGAACGTGTTGAAGCAGGGCGTTACCGAACGGTCTTTGCCTATCAGTTCGATATAGGCACTCACGGCGTTTGACAACGCCACTTCTTCCGACCGTTTGGGGGCTTCATCATCCCGCTTCCACAGGGTGAGTATCAGGGTCTTGATGCTCTCTTTTTTCTCGATGTCAAATACCCCGTCCTCGACATAGAACGGGTTGAACGCTATCGGGTTCTCGTTGGTGTAGGTGAAATAAATCCCGTCCTCGCCGTGCGTGCGGTTGTGGATTAGCTGGGACAGCCCCAAGTAACTGTTACCCGTATCTACCAGCAGCACGTGCGCACCCTGCTCGTAATACTGGCGCACCATGTGGTTGGTGAAGAAGGACTTACCCGACCCGCTCGGCCCAAGTATGAACTTGTTTCTGTTGGTCGTGATGCCTTTCTTCATGGGCAAATCCGATATGTCGATGTGCAGCGGGCGACCGCTTACCCTGTCCACCATTTTGATGCCGAACGGCGAAAGCGAACTCTTGTAGTTCGTTTCTTCCACGAACAGGCAGAGAGCCTGCCCCAAGAACGTGTAGAAACTTTCCTCTGCGGGGAAGTCGGCTTCGTTGCCGGGTATGCCCGCCCAAAAGAGCGTGGGCGTGTCGGTGGTGTTGTGGCGTGGCTTGCACTCCATTAGTGCAAGCTGGCTTCCCACATCGTTGCGTATGCGTTTGAGTTCTTCCCGGTCATTGCTCCATGCCATGACGTTGCAGTGGCAGCGCACCGAGATAAGCCCCTTGCTATGCGCTTCGTTCAGGTACTCGTCTATCCACTCCTTGTTCACTTGGTTGGCACGGGAGTAGCGGGAGAGCGATTGCATATTCCGGGCGGTCTGCTCGAAGTTCTTCAGGTTTTCGGCGTGGTCGTCTATGAAGATGAACTGGTTATAGACGTGGTTACACGACAACAGCACGCCCACCGGGGCGGCAAAACTTAACCTGCAATCGCTTCTGTCTGTGGACAGCTTCTCAAATCGGCAGTCCGTCCCGACCTTTCCGGGCAAATCTTCCACGTCCGAAAGCGTGTGCAGGCACAGTATATCGTCCCCGACACGCATTTCTTCCGGGTACAGCCCGATGTCTTTCAGGCAGGTGGTATCTGTCTGCGAGAGCGAGAAGTATTTCTCGATGATGCCCGCCTTTCCGTCCTGCCCGGTGATTTCCGATGCCGCCAGCCGGGTAAGGGTGACAAACCCGCTGTCGTTCATAATCCTTTCAAACTGCCCGACCGCTTCGATGAACTTTGCCGCCGCTTCCTTGTCGGCTATCTCCTGCGGTACAATCCTGCCCCGGCAGAGGGTGGAGAAGTCGCTCTGTCGGCGGCTTCTCTCCCTTGTCGTTTTCGTCAGGAACAGGTAGCAGTAATGGTTCAGGAACGGGCGTTCATTGAAGTGCCGTTCAAAGGAGCGGCTTAAAAAACTAAGCTCGTCCCTTTCGGTGTCGGGCTGGTAGTTCTCCTTGATGAAGAAGTCCTGCTTGTGTACTATGGAGTAGTCGGGCAGCACCTTGACCGCCTTGTACCACGCCGAATGTATGGTTTCGTACTCGGCACTGGTGACGGTGAACAGTTCGGGCAGTTCCACCCTGAAAGCCACCGTTATGTCCGCATCCTTTGAAATGATGCAGCCGTTCTCCACCGCCAAAAGTGGAAATTTCCTCTCCAGCGTGGTAGCCTTTAATGTATTCCTCATGTTCTTTCTTCCTTTCTTCTTTTGTAGTTGAACAGCCGGGGTATCGCCTTTCGGCTGATAATGAAGCGTGGGTGTCTTTTGCGTGCGGCTGCTTTCATCAGCCCGTGCGTGCCGTACCGTGCGTTGAGCCGGAACGTCTGCCACACGAGCAGCAGCGAAGCCGACACGATGAAACCGATACATAGCCACTGGTTCACGCCTGCCATGAACAGGACGATGAACACCACGAAGACAGCGAGCAAGCCGCCGCAAAAGATAAAGAGGTACTGGCTTTTCAGCCCCTTGAACTCCACCGGCTTCCCGATACCCCTGTTTACCGGATATTCAGACATTGCCGCCTTTTTAGAGGAAGAACGAACGTAGGATAGTGGCGGCGACAATCAGGAAGATGCACGCCCCGAACCAACTGGCGGCGGTCTTTGAGGTGTCGGGGTCGCCGCTTGAAAACTTGTTATATACTTTTACCCCGCCAATCAAGCCGCAGACCGCCCCGATTGCGTACACTAATTTTGTTCCGGGGTCGAAATACCCGGTGATTAGGTTCGTGGCTTCGGTGATGCCCGCCTGCCCGTTTCCTTGTGCGTAGGCACTTACCACGGCGGCAAGTATAGCCGCCGACAAGAAGATTTTCTTTCTCATTGTGATTTGTTTTTAATGCCGGGCGGCGGGTGGATAGTCCGCCTTTCCCGGCTGGTGAATAATTTGAAATTTTAGTGGTCGGGGATAGTCCCGTTTGTCTGTTTGGTTTTCAGGTTGCCAATCAACCGTAATCCCGTTGTTTCATGCTGTCAGGCTTATACATTATTATATTATAGGAAATCGTTCATGTCGAACGCTTCGTGTTCCTTGCTTGTATCGCCAGTTTCGGCAGGAGCAGCCGTAGCCAGTTCCGCTTCGTTGCGTCCCAGCAGTTCCGCCACCTTTGCCAGCCCGCCGTTGATGTTCTCCACCACCGCATCGTAGAGGTTCGTCCCCTCAATGCTTGCCAGTGTCCCGGCGGTTTGCCGTTTCTCCGCTTCGGTGGGGTTGTCGGCGTTCGCCGTGCGTACCGCTTCGCCCAGTTCGTCAAAGCTCACGCCCGTAGCCCGCCCGGTATCATCGTCACCGTCCATGTACCCGGCTATTTCCTCGTCCTCGTAGTCGGGTTCGTCATTCTCGTAACCGGGCGTTTCTTCCGCTTCGGCTACTGCTTCCGGAATGTTTTCTTCCGGCTGTCCGTCAGCCTGCGGCGCAAAAATAGTATCATTTTCAGCCGCTTGCGGGATGTGTCCCGATTTGTCCTGCGCTGTCCCGATTAGTCCGCCCTTGTATCGGCTTTCACCTATCAGCGTGTAGCCCGAAACCCCGTTTCGTGGGAGTGGCGCATCATCCGTTCTGCCCGGTGATGTCCGGCTGTCCGTGTAGCGATACCACAGCCATAGGGCGATATAGTACACCAAAAGCCCGGTAAGTATGCAATAGATTACCATAGTCAGACAGGCTTTTGGAAGTTGCTTTCGTACAGGGTGTTTATCTCGTCTTGGTACTGCTCGAAGTGGCGCAGCAGAATGTTTTCCACGTAGCTGCTTACCGTCACCTTGCGCCCGCCTATCACTGTCACGATACGCATCAGCTTTTCGTGCGTGGTACGGCTCACGTACAAGGGCTGTCGGTCTGCCAGTTCCACTTTCTGAAAGTAGGTTTCCCGGTAGTCGCCCGAACCGCCCTTGCGCTTGCGGTTTGTCGTTTTCTCCACCCGCACCGTTTCCGTCTGCTGTTCCTCTTGGGTAACTTGTGATGCAAGATTGGTATGTGGTGCATCATTCGGTTTATTATCTTCTTTACTGGGAACACCCTGCGAGATAAGCTCTTTCATGAAATCCTCGTCTATCTTCGGCATCCCGCCGCTTTGCTTTGCCATATCATTGTAATTTGATGTAGTACACTATTTCGGTTATCAGTTCTTCCAAGTTGCTTCCCCTTACCAGCGGGCGGCTGGCGGGAAAGAGCGTGGAGCGGAACACCGCCTTTTTATCCGCCACCAGTTCCTTTTTGTAGCGTTTGGTATCGGGGATAAAGGTTTTCATCAGCGGCAGTTCCAGTTCCTTAATGGTCTTGTCGTAGGCGGTGTAAAGGTCTGTTTTCTCCCTACCGTCCACCATGTTCCAAAAGAGGTACAGCCCGGCAAGTCGGCAGGCTTCATTCTTCACCAATAGCTTTTGGATAGCCATTGCGAACGACAGGCTGCTTTCCAGCACCACCTTGTCGGCGGAAATGGGGGTGAAAATGTAGTCCATGCCCGCAAGGGAGTTTATCACGCCCTCGCTGTTCACCGTGCCGGGCAGGTCGAAAAAGACAATATCCGGCACGTGTCCGGCGGCTATATGTTCGTCAGCCGTTGCAATCGCCTTTTCGGGCGAACTGCACAGCACCGGGTAGGCTTTCTTCCCCAGCCGGGTAAACTGTTCATACGCCATGCGCTTGTAATCTTCATCCGCCCCGACCTGCTCGGCATCCCGCTTTCGCATCCCGGCAATGGAGTGTTGCGGGTAGTCGCAATCGACCACCGCCACATCGTAGCCTTTGAGGTAGTAGAGGTAACTCGCCGCCAGCACGGTAAAGGTGGTTTTGCCGACCCCGCCCTTTTGGGTGGAAAAGGCGACATAAAGGGGTGTTTTCTCGTTTTCCATATTGCTTCCGTTCATTATTGGTTGATAGATTTATTTATTGCTTTCAATCAATCCAGCCATATAGCTTTCTTTGTTTCCATATTGCAATCTTGAAATATTGAAAGACTGTTTTATTTCAATCTTGTTTTCCAGCTTTCATTCTTTCTTGAAATATTGAAATCCTGCAATCACGTTTTATTGAAATCCTGCTTTCAATCATTCTTTCCTGATTGGAATATTTCTTTCAATCTTGCTTTCAATCTTGAAATCCGATGCAAAAAAAGGGAGAAAAAACGTCCCCTGAAAACCTTGTCCCGATTTGTCCTGCGCTGTCCCGATTTGTCCACCAACCACCTATTTTACAGCATTATAAATCACCGTTACTTTGCAGCGGAGTAACGAACCGCAGGGGGCGCAGGTGTAAAACAGGGCTGGTGAATGGCTGGGCTTACCGTTCCACGCTAACCCCAATCCGTCCGTGACGGATTTCGATTTTCGTCAGAAAATAGCAAGGTGTGTTCTATGGCACATAGAACCGTTTTCCGTGCCTGAAAACGCCTTGCCCCTTGCGGGGGTAAAAATCACTCCGAAGTCGTAATTTTTTAATCCAAAGAAGCATGGAAACAAGAAGAACCAACAAGGGCGGTCGCCCCGCCCTCGCAGACCCGGCGAAGCACCGCCATGTCCTTTACCTGAACGACCGGGAGAACGCCCGCTTCCTCTCGCAGTGGGAGCAGTCGGGCGTCACGAGCAAGTCCCGTTTCATCGCCGCCCGGCTGTTCGGCGAGCCGTTCCGGGTGGTGAAAGTGGAGAAAACAGCGGTCGAGTATTGCGCCAAGCTGACCGAATTTTACGCCCAGTTCCGGGCGGTTGCGGTCAATTACAACCAAGTGGTAAAGGCTCTGAATAGTAACTTTTCGGAGAAAAAGGCACTGGCTTTTCTCTATAAACTGGAGAAAGCGACCACCGAACTGGCTGTGTTGAACCGTCAGGTTATCGACCTGACAAACGAGTGCAAGGAACTATGGTTGCCAAAATAAGCACGGGCGGCAATATGTTCGGCGCACTGGCATACAACCAAAACAAGGTGGACAGCGGGGAAGCAAAGGTGCTTTTCTCCAACCGGATGCTGTTGGGCGAGGACGGGAATTTCTCTATCGGCGAGTGTATGCGCAGCTTTGAAATGCAGATGCCCGTCCAGCTATCCACCAAGAAGCCGATACTTCATATTTCCATAAACCCGCACCCGGAAGACGTGCTGACCGACCGGCAGCTTTCCGACATCGCCAAAGAGTATATGCGGAAGTTGGGCTATGGCGACCAGCCTTATCTGGTGTACAAGCATACCGACATCGACCGCCACCATATCCACATCGTGGGGTTGCGGGTGGACGAGAACGGCAAGCCGCTGAATGACAAGTTCGAGCATCGGCGCAGCAAGCAAATCACCCGTGAACTGGAGAAGAAATACAACCTGCACCCGGCAGAACGAAAGGAACGTGCCGAACGCCCGGAACTTAAAAAGGTGGACTATGCCGCCGGGGACGTGAAGCACCAAATCGGCAACACCGTGAAAGCGGCTTGCTATGGCTACCGCTTCCAGTCGTTCGGGGAGTACAAGGCTTTGCTTGCCGCTTACAACGTGTGCGCCGAGGAAGTCAAGGGCGAGATAAACGGCAAGCCCTATCAGGGCATTGTCTATTCCGCCATGAACGACAAGGGCGAAAAGGTGGGCAACCCGGTAAAGGCTTCCCGCATCGGCAAGTCGGTAGGTTATGAAGCGGTGCAGCGCAGAATGGAGAAATCGGGCGAAGCAATCAAGAACGGGAAACTGAAAGAGCGCACCCGGAAGATTTTAGCCACTGCCATGCAGACCGCCCGCAGCCGCAAGGAACTGGAACAGCAGCTAAAGAAGCAGGGCATTGACGTGGTATTCCGTCAGAACGACAGCGGGCGCATCTATGGCGTTACGTTCATCGACCACGACAGCCGGGTGGTGCTGAACGGTTCACGCTTGGGTAAGGAGTATTCGGCGAACGTGTTCAACGAACGTTTTTCGGGCGAAACCGGAAAGATGCACCAGCCCGAAGTGTCAGCACCGCAGCAAGACCAATCCACGCATCAGGAACAGCCGGGCTTCACGCCGAAAGCCGACATCGTTTCGGGCATGGCTTCCGTGCTGGGTGCTTTCGGCGGTTTGCTGGGCGGCGGTGCATCAGGCGGTGACGAGCCGCAGGACACCGACCGCCAAAAGAGAAAGAAGAAAAAGAAGCGCACAAGGCGCATCAACTAACTTAAAAACATTACAATCATGCAACAGGAAGATGATTTGAGAGGGCTTGCAAGGGTCATGGACTTTATGCGGGCTATCAGTATTCTATTCGTGGGAATAAACGTGTACTGGTTCTGTTACTCCACCCTGAAAGAGTGGGGAGTGACCTTTGAAGTGATAGACAAGATACTGTGGAACTTCCAGCGCACCACCGGGCTGTTCTCGTCTATCTTATGGACGAAACTTTTTGCGGTGGTGTTCCTCGCCCTATCATGTATCGGTACTAAGGGCGTGAAAGAGGAAAAGATAACGTGGACGAAGATACATTGCAGCCTTGCGGCGGGTGTCGTGTTGTTTTTCCTGAACTGGTGGCTGCTGGAACTTCCGCTGCCACATACGGCGGACACTGTGTTTTATATCGCCACGCTGTCGGCGGGCTATATCTGTATGCTCATGGCGGGTACATGGATGTCCCGGCTGTTGAAGAACAACCTAATGGATGATGTCTTTAATACCGAGAACGAAAGTTTCCAGCAGGAAACAAGGCTTATCGAGAACGAGTATTCTGTAAATCTGCCTACCCGGTTCTACTATAAGAAGAAATGGAATAATGGCTGGATAAATGTTGTGAACCCATTCCGTGCCAGTCTTGTATTGGGAACGCCGGGCAGCGGTAAGTCGTATGCGGTGGTAAACAGTTACATAAAACAGCAAATCGAGAAAGGTTTTGCACTCTATTGTTATGATTACAAGTTTCCTGACCTTTCGGAAATCGCTTACAATCATTTGCTTAACCACTTGGACGGCTACAAGGTAAAGCCTAAGTTTTACGTTATCAATTTTGACGACCCACGCAAGAGCCACCGATGCAACCCGATAAACGCCAGCTTCATGTCGGACATTGCGGATGCCTATGAAGCCAGCTACACGATTATGCTTAACCTCAATCGAAGCTGGATAAGCAAGCAGGGCGACTTCTTCGTGGAAAGCCCGATTATCCTGCTTGCAGCCATTATTTGGTATTTGCGCATCTATCAAGGCGGCAGGTATTGCACGTTTCCCCATGCCATAGAACTGTTGAACAAGAAATACGCTGATGTATTCACGATTTTGCGCAGTTATCCCGAACTGGAAAATTACCTTTCCCCGTTCGTGGACGCTTGGGAAAGTTCGGCAGTTGAACAGTTGCAGGGGCAGATTGCCAGTGCGAAAATCCCGCTTTCAAGGATGATTTCACCCGCCCTTTACTGGGTAATGACGGGCGATGATTTTTCACTTGACATCAACAACCCGAAAGAGCCTAAAATACTGGTTGTTGGCAACAATCCTGACCGCCAAAATATCTACTCGGCAGCACTGGGATTATATAATTCCCGTATCGTGAAGCTGATAAACAAGAAAGGTCAGCTTAAAAGTTCGGTGATAATAGATGAATTACCAACTATATATTTTCGGGGGTTGGATAATTTGATTGCCACCGCCCGAAGCAACAAGGTTGCGGTTCTGTTAGGCTTTCAGGATTACAGCCAGCTTACCCGTGATTACGGGGACAAGGAAAGCCGGGTTATCCAAAATACTGTGGGTAACGTGTTCAGCGGTCAAGTAGTCGGTGAAACGGCGAAAATCCTTTCCGAGCGTTTCGGAAAGGTGTTGCAGAAACGGCAGAGCATGACGATAAACCAACGGGAAAAATCCACCTCGATAAGCACCCAAATGGACAGCCTGATACCCGCCAGCAAAATATCCAACCTCACGCAAGGTATGTTCGTGGGTGCTGTGGCGGACAACTTCGATGAACGGATAGAGCAGAAGATTTTCCACTGCGAAATCGTGGTGGACAACGAAAAGGTGAAGCGGGAAACCGCCCATTACGTGAAGTTGCCGCAGATTATCGACTTCACCGACAAGGACGGCAACGACCGGATGCAGGAGGAGATACAAGCCAACTATGACCGCATCCGTCAGGAAGTCAGGCAGATAGTCGAGGACGAGATAACCCGGATTAAGAACGACCCGGAGTTATGCCACTTGATTAAGGAGGAAGAATAGCTATATATAATAATGTATGGAGTGAAGAACAGCCGATGTAGCTTTACGGTTGTTCTTCATTTTGCTTTTTGGTGCGGTAGGCTTCAAAACGCACTAATATTTCGTGCAGGTTCTTCAATGCTTCCACAGCCTTGCCTATCGGCGGCATCTTGCTTTTGTCGAAAGTCAGTTTCTTCAAATCGGTAGTGTACGCCGTAGCCACTTCGGGTAACGCCATGACCGCTTCGGCATCCTTGAATATCGGTGCATCAGCCAGCGACAAGTGCGAACGGGAGTTTTTATTTAGTCCGTCCTCTATCGTCACCCGGTACATGGCATCCAAGAAATCTTCCGAATGTAGGTAATCGTTATATTCCTGATTGTGGTAGAGTGCCGACAAGTCGTAAACGTCACGGATATGCTTTGCCAACAGTGCGGCTGCATCCTCATTGTAAGACAGCTTTACCAGCCTTGAAACCTTGTCGCAGATAGTCTTTCGGGGATTGATACACTGCGTTTCAAAACTTTCCAGCCCGTAGGTGCTTATCAGTTCCTCTTGCCCGATGCTTTCAAGAAAGGCGGTCACAATCGGTTTGATAACCCGCTTGTCCGCCGGGTAGAACATCAGTTTTTTGTCCGGCAGGTCACAAGATTTTATCTCTACTTCCAAATGCTCTTTAAGCCCAACACTTTGAAATACATTGTCATACGAGAAATACAGTTTGCGGTAATTACCGCCCGTTTCCGACAAATCTTCCTTGTATATGTCACTATTGAGTTCGACTATGTATTTGGAAAGTTTCTTGTTCAATGTCTTTTCTGCCTGCTTGGACGCACCTTTATCACCCGTGAACACGAACAAGTCCAAATCTTCCGAGAAGCGTTCTATCAGCCCGTAGGCTTTGGAAAGTGAAGTTCCGCCTTTGAAGTAGGTCTTATCCGCATATTCGGACATGGAAATATCCCGCAGTATCTTCGATACCCAGTAATCCTTTTCCACGTGCGACTGCTCGTAGCCGAAATGGTCAGCCGCCAGTGCGATGATTTCCTTGAACGCTTCCTTGTCCGAATGTAAATTCATATTTCTGTCCTATGCTGTTTTATAATCCAAGTTGAACCGTGTCGTGGGAAGAATGGTCTTTGCCATTTCCGTTTGCAATACGGTTTGTCTGATGTCGCCCAGTATATCCGCCACCACCTTTCTGACACGTGGCGGGTAACTTTTCGCCAAAGATACGATTTTTTCCAGTTCCGGCAGGCTGTACCCGTTGAAATATTGGCTTTTGACCCGGTTGTAGATGTCCTGCCCGGTTGTTCCGGGTATGCGCTTCATGTCCTTTATCGCATCGAGCAGCCGCAAGTACGGGACAAGGCTTTCATCCGGATAGTCCATGCAGTAGGCTTTCACGCACTCTATATCCAAGTTCTTGAAACGGAAACGGCGAACCGGGTTTGGAGTAGCTATCGTTATGGTTGTGGCGACCTGTTCGGTCAGCCCCATTTTGTTATAGATGTAAGCCCCCGTGATATAGCCGTTCAGTTTTTCAGTCAGGTAGCGGAACTGTTCATCCTGATAGACAGGCAGCTTTCCCAGCCCCAGCACTGATTTCTTGGGACGGTAGTACGCCCCCTTTTCAACCCGTACCAGTACCCCTTTGCGGCTCTGTTCGGAAAGTAGCACCGCAACATTGGCGGTCTTTTCCGTTTCAAACGATAAATCCCGGAACGTGAATATACGCCCGGTATCTATCCGTTCAATCTGCCCAAGTATCTCTTTTCTGAATGAAGCCATATTTATGTCCTTTGTTTCTATATGCAAAGATAGTATATTATGTAATCACCTGCAAAAACATAACAAAGATTTTGCCGAAGATGTTTTCTTTTTGTCGTGTCACCTGATAATAGGAGAATAACGGAAACTCAATCAAAGGCTTGCCATACGCTTCATAAACGCTTCACAAATGGCTCACAAGTATAATGCGATTTTTGTAAAACTGTTGATTATAAGCCGAAAACAATATATACAAATGGCTCACAAATGGCTCGTTTAAAGCAAGCGATTAACTTCGGTCTGTACCCGTTTTAAATCTCCAACCAACAGTTGGAGATTTACCGCACCCGGATAATTTCAAGCTCCGCAGGACAAATTCGGGCATCCCTTGCCCCCGTTTTTAGTCGCTATCTGTAGACTGGACTATTATTATACCATTCAATAATCAAATCATTATCGTTATTATGGACATTTAAAGTGAAAAAGATATTCCTATAATGATTAAAGCAATAGATGCAAATATGTATCTATATCTTTTTGTAGAAAACATTGCTCCTATACAAGAGATAGATACAGCAAATTGCATACATTTTAAACTTAACTCTGTAGTCTTAAATATACACATAGACAAAAAAGATAATGCCAAAACAAATAGTATAGCATTCAATATATATTTCAGTTTCATATTCCTTTGATTTACATTGACCTTATTAGCAGTAGCATATAAATTGCTCATCCTAACCCAATAACCAATCCTATACAAAAGAACAAGGTGAATCTCTTTTCCTTGTGTTTCAGCCCATAGACCAGCCCGATAATAGCACATAAAGGAATATTAGATGAATCTGCATTTTTTCCTTTATTTACAAGGTATTTATGACTTTCTTTGCTCAATTTGCAAATCTCACGGTTCTCATTGTTCTGTTGTAGCATACATTTATGCAACTTAATGTTCCCATGATTCAGTTTAATCTATTTTCTCTAATTCAATTGTAGCTACTTTCTCTTTATCTGGACTAATTTCATTCTGTATAATGGTTATATGTTTTTGGGTATAGCTTTTGATAATCCAAGGGGCTCCACCCAAATATAAAGCATTGCTATTAAATGTGATATATTTCCCTTCTATTGTATAAGTAATATCAATTTCATCGTAACCTTCCCAATTTACTTTCCCTTTCCGAGTATCTACAAATTGCATACCGACCCCCATATTTTGTACTGTCCAAGCCTCACAATGCCCTGTTCCACGCCATGAAGTCTGATAAAGTGCTTCGGGGGTTAATTCATTTGTCTGTTCATTATCATCGTCGCAGCTTATAAAGCTGAATGTACAGAGGAATAGCATAAGTATTCCAAGAATTTCTTTTGTTTTCATATTCTTTTTTTTAATCTCTTGTTTAACTCATTCAATCTTTATTTTGTCTCTTCGTTGAACCAACCAAAGATAAGACAAAGATAAAAAGAAGAATTCTTTGGCAGATTAAGATACTCTTGGAATATTGTTATAATGTAAATTTCTAAACCTATGTTTATTTTTTGTTGTCAAAACTTTGCTTGCGTCTGATTCGGCTCATGTGTATGGGTGTAATTTTAAGGTAGGATGCTATTTCTTTTAGTGATACCATTTGAAGGATTGCAGGGCATTTTTTTAAAAGTTGGAGGTAACGCTCTTCCGGTGTGAATCTGAATAAATCCAAATAACGTGAATATGATTGGAAAAACATCTGTTCGGCTGCGATACGGGCTATCCGTTGGTTTTCATTATTTTCCTTGAATTTTTGCTGTAAGAATGTAGAAGAACAGATGTAAATCTCGCACGGGATTATCGCCTGTATATTCAATTCTGATTTCATGCCATATAAGCAAGTGGGATAATCGGCTATAAATTCATTTGGAAAGGAAAAACCGACATTATACGGCTTGTTTTCTGTCCGGTTGGTGCAACTGTATTTGACTACGCCTGATAAGATAAACCCGAAGAAAGAACAGGCATCACCTTCATGGAGAATAAACTCATTCTTTTTATAATGTCGTAACTCTCCATGTTTCAGACACAACTCCTTGAAGAAGTCTATGTCTATGTTACTCATATATGAATTGAATTCGGCTATCATTTGTATATAAGAGAAATGTATAAAAAATATCTGAATTTCCATGTTTGGAGTTTAGTCTGTTTTTTGTCTATATATCCAAACCGTACTAAACTTTTTTCTGTTGACTGCAAGATATAAGTACTGGCGAAAAGAGTAAGAATAAAAGGTATTTCTTTTTGACAGTATTACTTTTAATAATTTGAGGAGGAAATAATACTCTAAGTAAAGGCTTATTCTACCGTCCGAGAGCTTATTTTGCTCCAACTTG